>Ga0255776_10004573_pt1 | contig 14570 bp, 14 predicted proteins | sample 071ome_19_FD_179974 | JGI IMG/M metagenome (GOLD analysis project Ga0255776, IMG submission 179974) | Coastal salt marsh microbial communities from the Groves Creek Marsh, Skidaway Island, Georgia - 071413AT metaG (version 2) | ecosystem: Environmental > Aquatic > Marine > Intertidal zone >... | reverse complement strand
TCAAGAATTGGAAAAGGGAGTAAAGCGCGTTGGACGATTACTCGAACAGATTCTCACCATGTCGAAGGTTAATCCTGAAATCATTCCGAGAACTGCCATCGATCTTGTGACTGTGAGTAAGGGCGTGGTCTCTGAAATGGCACCTGTTATTTATGAACGTAATCAAGAAATTGAATGGCAATGTGATGACGAGTCAATAATGATTGAAGGCAGTGATTTCTTGCTGGAAATTTTACTGAGAAACCTAATTGAGAACAGTTCTGTGTATTCGCCTGAGCTAGGCCAGATTAGGGTATCTGCTTTGATGCAACCTGATTCAGGTAAAGTGGTATTACGAGTGGAAGATTCTGGGCCTGGCATTAGTCGAGAGGATTTGCCTAAGATCACGGATCGGTTTTATCGCATTCAACAAGGAGAAGGTAAGGGAGCTGGTTTGGGGTTGGCACTGGTGAAATCAATAGTGGAGTTTCATGGTGGCGATTTGGAATTTACTCACAGTAGTATGGGGGGATTGAACGTCTGCGTGACACTGCCATTAGTAAATGCTCACTAATTCTTTTCCTATCGAACTTCATTGATCGGTTTAATGTATATCGATTGTTTAATAGGTTGGTTAAATAATAAGCTAGTTCTTTAAGCGTATATTTATCTTGGAATGAACATCTGTGCATGTTTGCGTCGCGAGATTTTGAGTTAATTTGATTGCGGTCTTTGCCAGAAAAGGGGCGACCAATAATCAAATAAATGAGCAGTAGAGATAGAGGAAGAAATGATGACTGAATCTAGCCATACTCAAATGATGTTACCCATGAATGGAAAAGTGACTGAGGCCATTACTCAGTCCAATCTTAAGATAATAGGTGAAGCGCCAGTCATGGCGATGGGAAGCTTGTATCACGCCATGGAAATGAATATTAATCAGGGCGTTCAAGCAGGTCACCTTATGCAAGGCAGTGTTTGGAATGCTGCGCAAGCCACACAAGCCATGCTGCATTATTCACAAAGCTTGATGCAATATTGCTTTGATCCTTTTGGCATGAGCCATCACTTAATGACGGGCATGAGTCAAATAGGTTCCAGTGGCAGTGAGTAAGCGATCATTTCCTTTCCCTGACATGGAGAGGGCCTTTTCAGGCTACTCTCCATATATTTCTAACTTCTAGATTTAATAAGTGAATTACTTCAAGACCATTTCTCCATCGCTATTTGGTCTTTTTCTAATGCCTCAACCCACACATCTCCCTTTGTAGTGGTTTCTTTTTTCCAAAACGGTGCTTGATTCTTCAAATAATCCATAATAAAACGACAGCCATCAAAAGCGGCTTCTCGGTGTTGACTGCTCACCGCCACAAATACGATTTGATCGGCTAAATACAGCTGACCCACGCGATGGACCAAACGCACGCGGTTGATTGGCCAGCGATCTTTCGCTTGTTGTACGATTTTCTCTAAGGCTTTTTCCGTCATGGCAGGGTAGTGTTCTAAAAACAATCCAGTTACATCATTACCCTGATTAAAGTCGCGTACTAATCCGGTGAAAAATACGATGGCCCCGTCCTCTTGATTGGCCGCGCGCATAGCATCGTATTCGTCTTGGATATTAAAATCGGCTTCTTGAACGTTAATGAGATCCGCCATGGGCTTATCCACCGGTGACCGGTGGGAAAAACGCCACTTCATCATTGTTGTTCACAATAGCATCACTGGACACCATGTCCTGATTAATTGCAGCTAACAATGTACGGCCTTGCATAATGTTTTCCCAATGGGGGTTAAGCTCTAGCAATTTCGTTTGCACATCACCAAGGGTACAAGGTGTTGCAAGGTCTAACTGAAGCTGGTCGGTTTTAAGCTGCTCTCGCAGCTGAGCAAAAAATAGAACTTGAACCATATTATTCTCGCTTAAACTTGCTCGTCTGCTTTGAAGTGCCCCGACTTGCCGCCGGTTTTTTCAAGAACACGAATACCATCAATCACCATGGTTTTATCAACGGCTTTACACATGTCGAATAAGGTTAACGCAGTAACCGATGCTGCTGTAAGGGCTTCCATCTCTACTCCGGTTTGCCCTGCCAGTTTACACATGGCTTCGATACGAACACGGTTATGTTCCGGTTGCGCTTCAAACTCTATGGAGACGTTGCTTAGCATCAATGGGTGACAAAGAGGAATGAGCTGACTGGTTTGTTTAGTCGCTTGAATTCCGGCAATGCGAGCGACGGCAAATACATCCCCCTTATGATGATTCCCTTCAAGAATCATGGTTAGGGTTTCCGGTGTCATATTGATATACGCTTCTGCTCGGGCAACACGAGTTGTGACGCTTTTTGCGCTCACGTCCACCATGTTAGCCTCACCCTGTGCATTGATATGAGTAAAGCTCATTGAATTAATTTCTCGTTTTACAATTTTCGATCTCAGTTTTCTTTAACTGAGCAACAAAGTTACATGGACCTTGGCGGCTATCCAGTTGCGCTTGAATAATGTCATCCCAAGCTGTGCGGCATGCATTGGTTGAACCCGGCATACAGAAAATAATCACCCCGTTTGCTAGGCCAGCCACAGCGCGACTTTGAATGGTACTCGTACCAATTTGATCAAAGCTGATCTGACGGAACAGCTCGCCAAAACCTTCTACGGTTTTATCAAATAATGGGGTTACGGCTTCTGGAGTACTATCACGACCGGTAAATCCGGTACCGCCAGTTACTAAGATGCCTTGAATCTCATCGTTGGCAATCCAGTTGCTGATGGCCGCGCGAATTTGATAAATATCGTCAATCACAATTTTTTTATCAGTCAAGTTATGGCCTTGTTCTTTTAAACGATCAACTAATAGCTGGCCGCTGGTATCGGTTTCTTCATTGCGAGTATCCGATACGGTGAGTACAGCTAGATTTAAAGGTTGAAATACGTCGGTTGTATGGTGTCCCATGATGCGTTCCTAATAATCATATATGAAAATATTGTTGTGTCTTAAGTGCTCTCTATTCGAGCATTACATTTCCATGATCTCCAGTTTGGCTGCCAACCATTGTTCGGGTGTATTGGTGTTTTGCAGACGGCCCTGATTGTCAGGGGAAAGTGAAATCCCTTGAAAATGTCGACACATGGCTTTAACTGATTTCGACGTCACTTGGCCGGTTACTACATCATTGAGATAGTTGCGGGTAGTGTCGTTTAGAGGAAGAAAAAGAGGGAGATAATGATCATGAAAGTATATGGGTTTATGCATAACTTCTCCCATAGATATAAGCTTTTCTAGATCTTTAGTTTCTAACAGCGGCAGGTCGATAGGGACAATCAGTAACGCGTCGGCGTGGGATTGTTGAGCAATGGCATGTATGCCGCCCAGTGGACCAAGGTTTTGAAATTGATCTGATACTGTAGTTAGTCTTGTTAAATAACTGACCTGACTGGGATTACGACTAATGAATATGTCACTCAAGGAGAGTGCTTGAACGGTGTCCAATGTATAAAAAAACATATCCCTGTGATCGCGGGTTAATAGGGCTTTATCTTGTCCCATTCGGCTGGATAGTCCACCTGCTAAAATCACACCATCAATCTTCATGATTCCTGCCCCTTAGCCGCCTAACATGGCCAAGTGTTTAGTCGCGCCGGTTTGATGTTGAGCTAATTCATGACCTTCGGATTTATTCAATAAAATATGATCTAAGTGCTCTGACAGATCATTGCCATTTAGGTGTGAGCGCAGGTCGTAGCCTTGCTCGCCAAAAAGGCATAGGTGCAATTTACCGAATGCACTCACGCGTAATCGATTACAACTTTTACAAAAATCCTTACTGTAGGGCATGATCAATCCCACAGAGCCTTGATAATTCGGATGTGTATATTCTTTTGCTGGACCAGCGTGAGGACCTCTTAGCTTTTCAATCCAACCGGATTGTTCAAGGCGGTCTTGAATGTCCTTTCCTTGAACATGGTTGGCTTTAAAGTATTCTCGATTATCAGATGTTTCCATGAGTTCGATGAAACGCATGGAAATTGGCGTGACTTTTATCCAGTTTAGAAAATCGTCGAATTGATTCAGGTTATAAGTTTTAAGTAGGACGGCATTTACTTTAATGGAAGATAAATTGAGTGACAGGGCTTTTTCAAGCCCTGCCATAATTTCCGCTAAGCGATCTTGGCCCGTAATGGTTTTAAATAGCTCTGGCTGTAAACTATCGATGCTTAGATTTAAAGAATCCAAACCGGCTTCCACCCAGCTTTCAACTCGTTCCTGGAGTTTGTAGCCATTTGTGGTGAGGGCGACTGTTTCAATACCCTGGGTCTCTTTAATGACCCGTATTATTTCGGGTAAGTCTTTTCGTAAGCTTGGTTCACCACCTGTGATGCGCACTTTTTTAATGCCTTTTTTGGCAAAGGTTGTAATGAGAGTTTTGATTTCACTAATGGATAAAGGCTTGGTTTTGTCTTTACACTGGTATCCGTCAGGTAAACAATAGTTACAACGGTAGTTACAAACATCGGTGATGGATAATCGCAGGTAGGTGAAATCGCGCTGATGTTGATCCCGCAATAGTGTATGTGCTCCCTCGTGGGTATCTAAGGATACTAGGGGAATTAAGGATGTATTGACGGATTCTATAATACTCACAGAACACCTTTCCAAGTTCGGGAGGCCTAACAATTTCTTGGAAGACCCATCGGCTCAGTAGACGTATGCGTTGGTATTTCAAGCACTTAGCCTAAAAAGCTCGGTGTATTTATTAGTTACAGTGTATGGAATTGGGTGCAGACAATGAATAAGTGGCAAGGGGTAAATCGGCTACTTATTTGTGGGTAGTTGGTGTTTAAGTGGGTGTGCATGATGTAAGAAACCTAGGATGGGTTAGGGCCTGAGGAACGAATGCACGTACCCATCAAGGTATGAAGTTACTCGATGGGTTACGAATTTATTTGTAGGGAGGGGGAGCACCCCGAATAAAGCAAAGAGGATAAAGCAAAAATGCCCAGCGCAAGGCTGGGCGAGGGGCGGCACAACTGGATGTACTGGTGGGAGGAGGATACATCCAGTTTGCTAAGTTAGGGAGTTAAAACTTAGCTGTACCAGTTAGCCAAACTTTGGTGGTGTCTTTTTTATCCATTGCCTCAGATTCATCCGTGGCTAGGAACTGAGCCAGTTTCAAGCTTACACCGTAATTTTGAATCTTCTTAGCGACTAGAAGACCGATCTCACTTCCTAGATCCGCACCGCCTTCTACTGCATCAAACTTATGTAACTGGCCAACGATTTTTACTCCAGATACTTTGGTTGCAGCATTTAGGTATAGATCTTGAATGCCGTTTTCACCAGCACCAGTTAGATAGACATCTGACCAACCCAAGAACTTGTGATTGGTACCAAGTGGAGTACCAAATGCTAGATTAACACCTTCATCGTCATCACTTCCCAAGCGCTCGTAACCCACTTTGGTATTCACAGTGCCCAGTTTTTTACTGGCGCTAAGGTGTAGATACAATGGTGCATGATCGGTTAGATCATTGGTTTGACGAGCTAATTCTGCTTCATAGCTAACATCAGCGGCTTTGCCGACAGCGCGTACACCAAGGGTTTGGCCAACGCTGGTTCCGTTATCTAGCTGATATAAGAAGCCTGTAGTGGCTAGATCCGGATTTACTTGGTATTTGACATTGACGATTGCAATGTCTTCTTCGGTATTTTCATTGGTAATTTTATTTCGGTTGTTGGCCACACCGAGCGTAATAGTTGTATCATCCATGGACTTATTTTGAACTACCAATGCATCGAACGTTGCTTCGTCTTGACGGAAAGCCACACCACCAACGTGACGTTGGTTGTCAAGATTAATACGTTGATTACCCAGCTTAACTGTTGTATCAAAACCATTATATTGCAGGTAGGCTTGGTTTAATTGAGTAGTCTCTTGGTCCGCAACCTTATTGTATTGAGTATTACCATTTTCGCCGTCGTTAAAATCATCAGTGATGTGTAAAACATTATCACCTTCAACTAAAACGGATAAACCTGCAATTTCCCCGGTTTGTAATGTCAGTCGAGATTTGAGTGTATTGGCTAATGCGGCATCTTTATCATTATCTACGTCCGAACTCTCAACACGATAGCGGAAATTTATATCTATGCTTGTATCTTTAACAAACTGATCAAGAGTTTGCGCCTGAACACCAGAAGCCGTTGTTAGGGCCAATGCAGAAATCACAGTTGATAGTAATGTTTTTTTCATAGCACCTTCCTTTTGGAGTGTTTGAATAAAAATATTTAGTACTTAAGTGTGTTCAGGTTACGGTAGGTAAAATTTAAAAAATTGATCAAAATCAATGTTTAATTCTCGTACCCATTTTGAATACTTGCGGAAGGGTTTGTAACTCATAGGGAGTATAAAATTAGGCATTAAATTTGAAAGGTAACTTGATGGGGAATAAGAAAGGTAACTTGAAAGGTAGCTTGAAAGGTAACGTGTACGGGATACCCACTACGAATAGAACTTACTTCGGGCTAGGGCAGCCCTCCTACAAGTTCAATTTTTAAGAGACCCCACCCCGATCATATTTGGAGTGATAGCCAAAACACTCTCGACGCTCGAGGGGCATGCAAGTCAGTCCTCCTACGTTATCAATCTAAAGAAGATTGCTGAATCTTATGGAGGAAATCGTTTTTAAGGGCGGCCTGCATACGGCGCTGATACTTATCGGATTTAAACGCGAAGTACATGGCAATCATGCAGAAAGCCACCACTCCGTATAGCAGCATGAAGCTGGCGCTGTATACACCTACCAGATCCACACCCAATCCAAATAGTATGGGAAGCGTAAATCCACCAATGCCTCCAAGCATGGCCACAGTGCCACCGACACTGCCCATTTGTTGAGGATAGTAATCGTGGATCATTTTATAAACAGACGCACGACCAAAGCCTTGTGCCAATCCAATAATGACAATTAATACATTAAATACTGTGAGGCTGATGTTGATGTTGATATGAACATCCCGCTCAACACCATGTATGACCATGGTAGTTGGTGGATAACTCAAGAAGAACAAGCAAATTAGGCAAATCCAAAATACCCACCAATTTACAGTACGGCCACCATACTGGTCTGCGTACCAACCACCTAGGGCACGTACTAGGCTAGAGCTAGTTGCAAACACTAGCGTCCAAGCCATTGCATCTTGTATGGTAAGTTTATATGCATTCACATAGTACAAAGGCAGCCAAAGTAAAAGCGCCAAAAATGATCCGAAAACAAAATAATAATACAAGGCAAAACGCCAAACGTTCACACTCTTCAACGGTTCTAGATAGAAGCTGATAGGTTGTGGTTTATTGGGTTTGGTTTGGTTATTTCTTGGGGCCAGAAAAATAAACAATAACATAATGACTATCATGCCTAGGGCAAAAGCAGGCCCTAAAAGTCGTAAACCAAATTGTTCGATGATGTAAGGTGCAAGTAAAAGCGTGATTGCGGCACCAGCATTACCAGCACCAAACACCCCCATGGCCACACCTTGCTGGGATCGTTCAAACCAACGGCTCACATAATGGATACCAATGGTGAAAGACGCACCAGAAATACCAATGAGTAATCCCATCACTAAATAACCTATGAAACTACTCACATAGTTGAGAAGTAAGAGCGGTGGAAGAGTGAGCATCATTTGTAAGATGAACAAATTTCGACTGGAAAAATACTCACATAAAAAACCAGCAGGCCAGCGCAATAAAGCACCAGTAATAATGGGACTGGAAACCAAGAAGCCATATTCTGTGGCAGTTAGATTGAGCGTAGGTTCTAGGTGAATTCCCAATACGGCATATAACGTCCAGATGGAAAAGTTGGCTGCAAATGCCATGGTGGACATGATTAAAGCCAGTTTTGCATCACCATTCATTCTATTCACCATAGGTCGGTTTAGTCGCGTAGCTGGAAATCACGCGAAGTTAATCAATGGCTAGTAAAGCTTAGTGGTTAGAAGGAAAGCAATAACCCAAAAAGTTTCTTGTGTGAGTATTGGGTGTATGTAGATACCCCTTATGGGGTAGGCAGGTGTCTAAAGCCCTTTAAATGCGAGTCTGAGTCAAATTGAGGTGTTATTCCTTAATAGGTAACTAAATTATGGTGAGCTGATGGCGCGAAAATTTATGCTTAAGGGTTCTTGATGTGTGTCAAGTTGTGGATTCTATAAAGGATAAAACTGGCTGGTATCCATCCATTTCAACAACTGACCGAGGAGTCTTTATGAGTGAAAGTACGAAGCTGAATTTGCTTAAACTCAGCGACCCTAAAATAAAAACCTTGCACATTACCTGGTTTGCATTTTTTCTAACTTTCGTAGTGTGGTTTTCCCATGCACCCATGTTGGTGTTTATCAAAGAGGCGTTTGATTTAACGTCGCAACAAGTAAAAGCCTTGTTGATCTTAAACGTGGCTTTAACCATACCTGCTCGTATCGTTATTGGCATACTGGTGGATAAATATGGGCCAAGGGTGGTGTACTCTTGTTTATTGATCAGTTCATCTTTCCTATGTTTCGCCTTTGCTGTGGCGCAAACTTATGAACAGCTAGCTCTGTTTCGCTTCCTGCTGGGTTTTGTAGGTGCCGGTTTTGTTATCGGTATTCGTATGGTGGGTGAATGGTTCCCTGCTAAACAAGTAGGGGTAGCAGAAGGTATTTACGGCGGCTGGGGTAACTTTGGTTCAGCAGCAGGTGCCATGACTTTACCTACCATCGCCTTAGCATTCGGTGGTGAAGACGGTTGGAGATACGCGTTAGCCTTAACAGGTGCCATCGCTGGTTGCTACGGTATTTTCTACTACTTCAAAGCCCGCAATACGCCAAAAGGTTCTACTTACTTCAAACCTAAAAAATCCGGTGGCCTTGAAGTAACAAGTATGAAGGATCTTTACTTCTACCTACTAATGAATGTGCCAATGTATTTAGCACTTGCCGTACTTGCATGGAAACTTTCTCCGTCAGGTGTTGCACTGTTTAGTGAAAATATGATGTACATTCTATGGGCGGTATTAGCTGTATTATTCGTCATCCAAACCAAATCAATTTGGCATGTTAATCATGAACATCTAAAAGAAGGTGTGCCTGAGATTGAAAAATACAATTTCAAGCAAGTCGCTATTTTAGATTTATCGTACTTCGTTACCTTTGGTTCAGAACTAGCGGTTGTATCTATGCTGCCACTGTTCTTCTTAGAGACATTCGAAGGTCTGGACCCTGTTAAAGCCGGTCTATTAGCATCAGGTTTTGCATTCATGAACCTAGTTGCACGTCCAACTGGTGGTTGGTTATCAGATAACGTGGGTCGTCGCGCCAGCTTAATGATCTTAATCGGTGGCTTAGCCGTTGGTTACTTGGTTCTTAGCCAAATCGATGGCGGCTGGTGGATTCCATTAGCAGTTATCGCAACCATGTGTTGTAGCTTCTTCGTACAAGCAGGTGAGGGTGCGGTATTTGCTATCGTTCCACTAGTTAAGCGTCGCTTAACTGGGCAAATTGCCGGTATGGCCGGTGCTTACGGTAACGTGGGGGCAGTAACTTACTTAACCGCATTAAGCTTCGTAGATTACAGCACCTTCTTCTTGATTATTGCAGCGTCTGCCGGTGTGATCTTCTTTGCAGCTATGTTCTTAGATGAGCCTAAAGGACAAATTGCTGAAGTAGACGAAGACGGTAATGTTCAGTTAATCGACGTGGGTTAATTTCAATCTCAATCATACATGCGCCAGTAAGGTATCTTGCTGGCGTTTATTATTTAGTATTGAACACATATTGTTATGACACAGAATTTACACATCGATATTGGCCAATACACAACTCAGGGTATTAAGGCTCACAACGAAGATTCCGTTGGGGTATTTGTGCCTGAAGATAATCACCAGCTTGTTAATAAAGGTATATGCGGTTTATTGGCAGATGGTGTGAGTACGGCAGAAGCCGGAAAGCAAGCCAGTGAGCTGAGTATTCGACAATTTATTGAAGACTATTATAAAACCCCCGATACCTGGAGTGTGCAACACGCAGGTGAACAGATTCTTGGGGGAATCAACTTAAAACTATTTCGCTTAAGTGACGTATATCGATCGGAAGGTAAAGGTTATTTGTGTACCTTTAGTTCTGTGGTGGTGAAATCTCGAACCGCTCATATTTTTCATGTGGGAGACAGTCGCGTTTATTTATATCGTCGCGGTGATCTTACACAGCTTACCCAAGATCATAGTGTGTTTATTGGTAAATCCAATGCTGTTTTGTCCCGTGCGGTGGGCATGGATACGCAGATCCATACAGACTATCAATCGGTTCCTGTAGAAGAACACGATATATTGTTGTGCACCAGTGATGGAGTACATGACTTCCTAGATGAATTACAAATTTCTAGAGTGCTAGCTGGGCCGGGTAATTCAGAAGAAAAAGCCAAACAGCTATGCGATTTGGCACTGGAAAATAAAAGTGATGACAATATTAGCGCCGTTATTTTGGATATTAAACAACTGTCATCAGAAAATATCGATGACTTTAATGCTCGGTTAACCCGTTTACCATTTCCACCGGCATTGGAAGTTGGAATGAAGCTGGATGGTTTCGAAGTCATAGACGAAATTTACGCCAGCAGTCGCAGCCAACTCTACAAAGTAAAAGACATGGAAAGTGGCCAGGTGATGGTCATGAAGACCCCTTCTATTAATTTTGAAGAAGATAATCACTATATCGATCGTTTTATTCAAGAAGAATGGGTGGGTAAGCGCATTCGCAGTCCTTATGTGGTTAAGGTCGTTAATCTTAACCGTGAAAAACACTTCCTCTACTATTTGTTGGAATGGGTTGATGGCGAAACCTTATCTAAATGGATTAAAAAGAATCCATTGGCTGACCCTACAACCCTTATGAACATCGTGGAGCAAATCGCCGCTGGATTAAGGGCTTTCCACAAAAATGACAGCACTCACCAAGATTTGCGGCCGTCGAACATTATGATCAATGACGATAACAAAATTAAGATCGTTGATTTTGGTTCGGTGTATGTTGCTGGTATTGCTGAAGTCTTTAAACCTATTCAACACAGTGGGGCGTTAGGCACAGCCAGTTATGCCGATCCTCTTTATCTACAAGGGCGTAATCCGGGAGTTCAAGGGGATCTATATTCCTTGGGTACCATTGCCTACGAGTTATTCACTCAGAAATTACCCTATGGTGATGCTATTGAAGAATGCACCACCAATATGGATTTCGATCGCCTTCGTTATAAAAGCGCGACAAAATATAATGCCATCATTCCCGTTTGGTTCGACCGAGCATTAGAAACCAGTGTGAAATTTAATACGCAGGAGCGTTATCGAAATATTCGAGACTTTATTAAGGATTTAAAATCCCCAAACCCTGAGTTTTTGAGGGATGACCCAAAAGTGGAATACACAAAGAGCCCGCTTTTATTTTGGCAAATGCTGTCTGTATTTTGGATCGCCATGTTGATTTTGATGGTGATGCTGTTTTCGGGGTGAATCGATATTCCGCTTGCCCGTAAGCTCCCACAAATAATAGAAGGTAGCCCAAATTATGAAGCGTTACCGAAGAAGCTAGAACAAGGCAAAAATGATTTTAAGTAAAGGAGTTTATGATCCATATATGACTGCGCTTAAAATCATTTTTAACGAAGTTATAGCAATGCAGGTAGCTTCAATCCACTGAAGCCATTCCCGGAATTTTATGCCAATACCCATTACAATACCCATCGATTGATATAGATGCTTCTCCTTTCGAATTCTGCTGAAATAAGGTCAACCAACCTAAAGAGTCCACACTGGTGGGACTGATGCGAACCATATCCACCAATCCCTGCATGCTGGGTAAATCATTAATCAGATTTTGTGCTTTTCCCGACATGGTTTGAATACCATTCATGCGAAAGAGTTTATCCCCTTCTTGGCTGTCCACTTCACGACCTTGTGGATACTTTATGCAACAAAAACCACAATCGTCTTTGGGTCGATCTTCTGATCGTGCGGTAAAACACCGAGCGGCATAAGCCAGTGGTAAATGGCCATAGCCATACACTTCCACATCAAACTTATCTTCAAGGTTTATTTCCGTTAGACCCTGTTTAATATTTACCAGCCAATCTTTACTGAGTTCAACAGGAGCTACCCAGCGAGTCATGCCTTTTTTATACAGGTAATTTAAATCATGTTGGTTATAAATATTTAATGCGGCGCCTGCCACAAAAGGTAGGTTTTTGTTGGATAATAAATCTACCGCGCCAAAGTCATTGGCTTCTACCAGTAGTTCGCCGTTATCACACACTTTCTTGAGCATGGCCAATTCACTTTTGGCTTCTAATAGCGCCAAACTGGATAACACCACATGTTTACCACTGGCGGATAGGTCTTTTCCAATCTCTAACCAATCACCCAATTTAAGCTCACGCCGTTTGGAGCAAACAGACTCACCTAGATAAATCGTATCTGCTGATGTGTTTTTTACTTGTTGATAAAAATCTTGAATACTCTGTTTTGACCAAAAAAACAGAACATTACCGATTGAAAATTGCATAGTGATGATTCCTGCTTATTGCCCGATTATTGCCAGTTGCGCTCGTAAGCACCTAAAGTGGTTTGGGAACCTTCCGATAGCTGGCTTAATTGCTTAGCCCAACTAGCCTGTTGTTGAAAATCATTGGGCCTCGCCATAACAGCATCAATGGCTTGTCGCCAAACTCGGGTTACTTGACGGGTATAGGCTGGACTGCGTTGTCGCCCTTCTATTTTTAACGAACAAATACCTAGTTCAAGTAACTTGGGGAGTAAATCTAAAGTATTGAGACTGGTGGGTTCTTCTAAGGCGTGTGTAATATTGCCTTCGACATTAAAACGACCTTTACATAGTGTGGGGTAACCGGCTTTTTCGTGGTCGGCAAATCGATCAATTAATACATCATTTAATCGGCTCTCTAATCCACTCTTTGTTTCCTGCCAGCGTACGTACTTAGCAGGTGAGCAAGCACCTACGGTATTCGGAGATTCACCTGTCATGTAGGATGATAAATAACAGCGACCCTCCGCCATGATGCATAAGCTGCCATAGGCAAATACCTCTAAATCTATATCGGTATCTTGTTTAAGGTTTGCTACCTGTTGATAAGAGAGTACTCTTGGCAAAACCACGCGTTTGATACCAAAGGGTTTATAAAAATTAATAGCTGCGGCATTAGTGGCACTGGCCTGTACTGAAAGGTGTAATTCCAAATCAGGATGATGGGTGGCTGCATATTCCAATACTGCAATATTAGAAGCAATTAATACGTCTGCTCCTAAATCCCTGGCTTTATCCACAGCGTCGAACCAAATCTGTGATCGATTGGGATGAGCAAAGGTATTCAAAGCAATATGAACATTGGTTTTATGTTGATGCGCGTAATCGACCCCAGTTCGTAACTGTCGATCATTGAAGTTCAATCCTGCAAAATGACGGGCGTTTGTATCATCTTTAAAACCCAAATAGACTGCATTCGCCCCTTCATCTACGGCGGCTTTTAAAGCTGCCAAACTACCGGCCGGTGCTAAAAGCTCCATAAAACGTTTCCTTGATCTCGATTAATATTTTACAAATTCATTACTCTAAACTGGCTCCAGTGTGTTTCAAGGAGCCTTAAAATGTTACTACCTAAACGGGTTACTACCTTATTGGTAAATAATGCTAATCCCATATTAAATCTTGCTCGCCGTATCGTTCCCGACAGTTTTGAGAATCAAGCTGTCCTATATGTAATGAACCGACTAGCTAAAGAATTTATCGTGCAGGGGGATTTAGATTTTATGGAAGGTAAGGTAGCAAGAGTATCAATTCCTGATATTGATCTGCATTGGTATTTCACTAAACAAGGTACTCAAGAAAGCGGTAATGAAAAACTGGCATTAATACATGAGTCAAATTCTCAGATCACACCGGATGTAGAGTTTAGCGGCACTTTAGAAGCCATGGTCTTAATGGCATCACAAAAGGTAGATCCAGATACATTATTTTTTAATCGCCAGTTACACATAACGGGTGATACTGAATTGGGTTTGGAGATTAAAAATCTCATTGATCAGTTCGATATTCGAACTTTACATACCCCAATTCAGAAACTTCTTGATGCTTGGTCTAGTAATTTATTGCAATCGAAATCTGCACTTAATTAGCTTAGTTTTAAAGTTACGAAGCAGTTTGATAGTAACGTAAATTATGTTCTCTTTGACGGGCTGAGCTGAATGCAGAAACACGCTTTAAATAGCCTATCACACGGGTCCCATGATCAATGTCTTTGCTATTGCAATTAGGGCATTGCAAGAGAGTACGTTTGTCTATGGTTTCACAATTGTTACAGATTGTGATTTTTACGTTTACACAAAAGTAGTTGCATCCGGTTTTAGCGGCCACACGGTAGAGATGTTCATACTGTGTCGAACTTAGACTTTCTTCAAGGTTTAGGTGTAATGCAGATCCGCCGTCTAAATATTCTATCATGTCCTTACCATGAAGCATGAATTTATCTAGCGCATTACAATTGTTATCT
>Ga0255776_10004572_pt1 | contig 14572 bp, 15 predicted proteins | sample 071ome_19_FD_179974 | JGI IMG/M metagenome (GOLD analysis project Ga0255776, IMG submission 179974) | Coastal salt marsh microbial communities from the Groves Creek Marsh, Skidaway Island, Georgia - 071413AT metaG (version 2) | ecosystem: Environmental > Aquatic > Marine > Intertidal zone >... | reverse complement strand
TAGCCGGTACTTTGATCGAGGAATACCTCTCTGGCCATGACCTGCGTGACCCAGCTGTCCTGATTGCGGCACGCTACACCGCGCCAGTGCTCCTCACCGCTGGCCACCATAAACTCGCGGCACCAGTTGCCGTTCGCTGCAGGGAAGGTCAGCACGGCACGAAAATCTCTCGCGTCGTCGAGGGTCTCCCAGCCTTCTGCCCGCGAGGCCTGTGTGGTCAGTGCTGCTGCCAGCGTGCTATCCATCTGAATGCCGGCATTGCTGTCCAGGTCGGTGTTCAGGCCAAACAGACCCACGGTCACGGCGACTGCAATACTGGCGGCGAGACTCAACCCGGCTGCAGCGCGTGGCCAGCCCGGTCGTTTAGGTGCCTGAGCTTGTTCGAGGCGCGCAACAACGAGGGGCGAGACGCTCGTCGCGTTTGCTCGAGAGGCTGCTTTCAGGAGCTGATCATGCTTCTGAAAACGCTCCAGTCGGAGCCTGAGCGCTGGCTCGTTGGCCAATTTCTCTTCGAGATCAGCTAACGCCCCAGCCTTGAGGTCTCCATCGAGATAGCGACTGAGCAACTCGTCCGTGCGCAATCCATCAATGTCTAATGTATGAATGTCGGCCATCGCCATCACTCCCTAAAATGGGGGGGTCTCCCAAGAACCCCCGAGCACCTTTCGGTGCCGTTGAGGGACCCACTCTTGGGTGGTTGTGTCCCTCACTCCAACTTTTCAGCAAGGCCACGCCTCGCTCGAGCCACCCGGCTCATCACAGTGCCAAGCGGAATGTCCAATATTTCCGACACCTCCGCGTAGGATCGGCCTTCTACCGCTACAAGCAGTAATGCCGACCGTTGTTCCTCGGGTAACGCCTGCATCGCAGCGTCGACCCGCTCGAGCTCCAAACGTCCGAGCCCGTCTTCGACACTTATAGCCGGTCCCGCTTCCGTTGCGACTGCCGTCGCTACATAGCGATTTCGGACCTCTCTTGACCGCAATTCATCGAGCCAAATGTTGCGACAGACCCGGTAGGACCACTTCGCGACATGGGCATCGGCAGGCATCCCGCGTTCCAGAACCCTCTCTACCGTCAAATGCAGTAAATCTTCGGCATCATGGCTGTCGTTGGCGAGGGATAACGCAAAGCGCTTGAGACCCGCCAACTCTTCCATTAATGCCTTCCGCTGCTGGTCGCTTAGCTGCCCCATTTACTGCCTTCATGTAATAAGACGTTTAAAGTCACATTTTATTCCCTAAAAAACCAAGTAGCCCTAGAAACGGGCCTATATTACCATTTGCCCACTACCAGACCCTATTTGTGCGGTCCCTTGGTATTCGAACGTAGGAGCGCTCCATGGCTTTCCATGGTACAGAAACTAGGCGGTCCGCCAAGTCGTTGCTGTCATTTGGCGCAGTGATTGTGGCGGTGTGCGCCCTTTGCTACGCAGGCTCAATTCAAGCTAATTTGACTTTTGGCGGCCTGCCTGCAATTGATCGGGCAGCAGAGGAACTCGCGGCAGAGCTGGCAGCAGCGGCCGCATTGGAGCAGAAGCTTGCCGAAGCTGCAGAGCAGCGCGTGCTGGAAAACGCGGAAGAGGCGGTTGCTGATGATCTAATCGAAGAGGTTCAAGAAGCCGTGAGCGCTGAGTTAGAAGCGTCAGTTGCCGCCTCCTCAGAACTTACAGATGACTCAGCCGGCGTATTTGAGGGGATTTCCCGTCACGATTTGGATGGATCATCCTTCGAAACTGAAGCCGACTCCATTATCGACAACTATGACGCTACTCTTGATGGTTCAGAATCTTATATCCATCGTGGTCAGTGGTTGGTTATGGCTGAGGCTGAGGTGTTTGACCAGCTGGCGAGCGAGGGTTATTTGTTCGATAAAGTCACCGAACTGACAGGGCTGGGACTGCGTTTAGCGGAAGTCGAAGCCCCGGCGTCCTTTAGTCTCTCTGCGATGAGAGAGGGAATCTACGAGGTGGTAGGTGCTGATCGAGCACAAGTTGACTTGAATCACATCTACACGGCAGGGGTTCCAGAGCGGGTCAATATGGACGGCTATTCGCTTCAGCCAATGGACGCTCTTGAGTTCCCCCTTGCGGTTCGAGATCTGCCGTTGAAGATAGGCATGATAGACAGCGCTGTTGATATCAATCACGAGGCGTTCCGGAGCGCCAACGTTAACTCACGGTCATTTGTGGCTAATCAGAATGATCCACCGGCTTTCCATGGAACTGCGGTTGCCTCCATTATTGTCGGCAGCGCCAGCGGACTACAGGGACTAGCACCAAAAACACAGCTGCGTGCAGCTAGCGTCTTCGAAAATGATGATGAGCTTGGTGAAATTACCAGTACGGTGAATTTAGTGAAGGCTCTTGATTGGATGGTTGCGGCTGAGGTGGATGTGGTGAATCTAAGCCTCGCGGGTCCGCCCAACAAGCTCCTAGAGATAGCTATCTCTCGCCTTGCCAACAAGAACATAAGCGTTGTGGCAGCCGCAGGTAACGGCGGGCCGGTGGCGGGCCCACAATATCCCGCTGCCTATCCAGGAGTCGTAGCTGTTACCGCGGTAGATGCCAATAAGCGAGCTTTCAGGCTGGCTAATCGTGGTGAGTATTTGGATGTCGCTGCGCCGGGTGTAAACCTTCGTCACGCCTTGGCGGGGGGCGGTTATACTGCGTCGTCCGGCACATCCTTCGCCGTGCCTTTTGCGGCTACGGCGGTGGCACTGTTGAAGTTTTCTGACCCCGGTGTGGATGTGGGGGCAAGGCTTGCTGAGAGTGCTGTGGATTTAGGCAGTCCCGGCAAAGACTCTATCTATGGCTACGGACTTCTGCGCATCAGGTAGTGACCCCGATTTAAAGCGCCAATTCAATTTGTGAACCAATGACTGCTTGGTCGTAGTCTGCCGTGGGCAGGTTTGAGGAGTAATTGCCCAAGTTAATTAATAGCTTCCAAGTGAGGTGCTCTTTGAGCGGAATCGCTAGGTTCATTGTCAGCCTCGTCCTGTTGTCTTCTCGCCGCTCCTCAATCAAAGCCGCGTCAGCTTCATAGTCACGAGTTTCATACCGAATGCCGGTATCCAAGGTTAAGGTAGTTTGCCGCACATTGAATCGCTGAACAAAGCGTAGTTTTAGTAGTTGGCTCTTGTATGAAAACTGAGCATCGTCAGCATCCTCATCGCGGTAACTGTATCCGACGTTTACGTATCTTCTGAGTCCGCGCCAAAAGTAATAAGAGTCCAGTTCAAGGCCATCAGTGAGCGCGTTCCTGCCCTCTAGTTGTTGGATCTCTTTTTCTCCATGGATGTAGGCCGCCCGAGCAAAGAAGCGTTTTGAAAGGAAGCCCGTAATATACGGAGAAAGTCTGCGATAGCCCAGAAAGTCCTTACCCCCCAAGCTGGTCTTAATATCGAAATAATTGACAGAGGCCGAAACTTTTTCAAAATCATGCTTGTAATCGAGGCCCAGAATTTTGGTTTTCCTGTCTAAGAAGTCGAAGTCATTGTAGCGATTTAGTGAGTAGTCGTAGGAAACGCTCATTGAGTCTGAGGAGCTAAGTTTTTGTGTCAACCGGCCACTGAGCCCGTAGAAACTTGAGCTATCACCGACATTGCTGTTTCTGTCTATCTCATCGATAGCAACGTTGCTGTCATACTCGAGCCCAAGTGTTGCCGCGGCAGACAGTTGAGTATCGGCCTGTAAATCGGCGGCAGCTAGCCCACTAGCCAGAAGGCCGGCCGAGCATATGCAGCATCGAAGAAAAGGCGAGGCAGACGGCAAGGGTTCGGGTCCGAGATGGGTCTATGGGGGCAGAGCCTACAGTAGAGTGGGGTCTATCTCAATGCGCGTCAATGCGCGGGCTCGGGCTCGTTTGCCATGCCCAGCTCAGCTAACTCTGGTACTATGCGCGCAGACATGGGAGGGCGGTTAATGTCTGACAACGATCAGCAAATTAGCATTATGAATCGGTTTATCGCGTTGGCAAATGAGGTCAAGGATGAAGGTGCGCCCGTGCATGTAGTTTCCTGGGCGATGATGACGGCGTCCGCTGTTTACTCGACGTACTCCGTAGCAGGTAACACCGGAGGCTTGAATCCAACCGGTGTAGAGAAGGTCGTCGACTCATACCGAGACTGCATGAACCACGTTCAGGAAGCTCGAAAGCGGGAACTCCGTGAAGCGGGAGCCGAGATAGAGAACGAGCAGAGCTAGGCACCAGGCTTACGTTAGCTGTCGGGATAGGGGTAGCGGTCGATCAGCGGCTGGGGTGTGCCGTCGCTGCGAACGAAATAGGCGTGCTCTCTGCCTAGATCCTGTGGATTCAGTACGCCACAGCTGTGGGCAATAGTCGAAACTTCCTTGAGCATATTTTTGGCATAATGTTCGACCCGCTTGGCCTTGCTCTGTGGGTTGAGACCTTTCTGTAGTTTGGGGTCGTGGGTAGTGATCCCGGTTGGGCAGGTGTTCTTGTTGCACTGCAGCGCCTGAATACACCCAAGAGCAAACATAAAGCCCCGCGCCGAGTTGACGCAATCGGCACCTAAGCTCAGTGCCGCCACCACGCCGTAGGGCATCACCATTTTCCCAGACGCGAACACTTTGATGCGCTGCCTGAGTCCGTGTTCAATCAGCTTGTCGACGACCAAAGGAATACTGTAATCCGCGGGTAGCCCCACGTTATCGATCAAGCCCTGGGGTGCGGCGCCCGTTCCTCCCTCAGCGCTGTCCAGCGTGATGAAATCCGGTGCTGATTGGAGTCCTCGGTCGTTGATGGTTTTTCCGAAAAGGTCAAGCCAGTCGGTTTGGCCCAATACCAGCTTGATACCCACGGGTTTGCCGGTGACTTCTCGTACGCGCTCGATCATGTCGAGCAGATCGTCAATCGAATTAATATCTTCGTGGCGGTTGGGACTGATGGAGTCGATCCCTACCGGTATACCCCTTGTGCTGGCGATGAGGTCGGTCACCTTCTCGCCCGGAAGGATGCCACCTTTGCCCGGTTTAGCACCCTGAGAGAGCTTGATTTCGAACATCTTGACCTGATCGTGATCCGCCACTTCCTTTAGCTTGTTGTCGCACAGCGCGCCTTGTTCATCGCGTACGCCATACTTGGCGGTGCCGATCTGAAACACCAGATCACAACCACCTTCTAGGTGATAAGGGGAGAGCGCGCCCTCGCCGGTGTTGTACAAAATGCCGGCGGCTGCGGCGCCTTGCGACAAGGCGCTGATCGCGGGTGCCGACAGCGCGCCGTAGCTCATGGCGGAGATATGGAACACCGAATAGGTGCTGTAGGGGTGTCTTGCGTAGCCCTCACCAAAGGTAATGGGCTTCCGGTCAAGGCTCTCGGCCTCACTGTCGAGCTTGGGGAGCATGCTGTTGAGAAACAGAATTTGGCCGGGCGTTCGGATCGGTTTGGTAGAACCAAAGGCAACAGTGGAATCAATATTTTTCGCCGCACGGGCGATCCATGAGCGCTGGGCACGATTGAAGGGCAGCTCCTCCCGATCCATGGCGAAAAAATACTGGCGGAAGAACACTCCCATGTGCTCAAAAAAGTAGCGAAGTCTACCTATTACCGGATAGTTGCGGCGTATGGCCTGTTCGGTTTGATTTACGTCGACGATATACAACACAACTACTGCTACGAGCCCCAAAAGTACCAGCGTTGCAAGAATCATGGCGGCGATATCAATGACCCCGAAGAGAAAGTCGTGCAATGCATCCATGAGATTTCCCTGTAATATCCCGCTGTTGATCCAGTATAACGCGGAGACTCCCGCTTGACCGCCGATCTGTTTGGCCTGTTCGTCGTAACCATTGCCGCTGTGTCATTGACCCCCGGCATGTGCATGACGCTGGCTTTTTCCCTAGGACTCAGTCAGGGCTATCGCAGGACGCTCTGGATGATGGCGGGGGAGATGACCGGTGTCATTGTGGTGGTGAGTACCACCGTTTATTTGCTGGGTTGGTTGTTGCGCTTGGACCCGATGTGGTTCAACGCATTAGCGCTTTTAGGGGCGGTGTATTTGCTGTGGATAGCCCGGCAATTATGGCTGGCAGACCCCGCATTGGCGGAGCAGCGCACCGCGGGCACTCTGACGCCACTGTCGCTGGCAGTGCTCGGCTTTACCACGGCGATCATGAACCCCAAAGGATGGGCGTTTATGGTGGCCCTGTTGCCTGGCTTTATGGATGCTGAAAAGGCTTTATTGCCCCAGCTGGTCCTGTTTTTGAGCGTGATGTTGACGACCGAATTCATCTCGCTGTCGCTGTACGCGGGTGGCGGGCGCTGGCTGCGGCAATTTTTGGGAGAAGGTGCTCGACTGGGCGTGCTGAACAAGGTCGCCGCTAGCCTGATGGTGGGTGTGTCGATTCTGGTGTTTATCTGAGCTGGTACCGGTGGTCGGACTCGAACCGACAAGCTTTTAAGGGCGGGGGATTTTGAATCCCCTGTGTCTACCAATTCCACCACACCGGCAATGTGAGGCGTTTCGGGCGCGCGAGTATAGCAAGCTGGTACAAAACGGCAATAATTAAGGCTGAACCTGCCAACGCTTTGGGGTACACTTTGCGCCGACTGAGGGGGGGTCGGGTCTAAAAGACCCCTGCTTCTGAGTATCTCGAGTGGAGAAAAGACATGGCAATGACGTTAATAAAAAAGACCGACGACTACCGTATTTTCCAGCGTGGTGACCAGCGCTATGCCGTTCAGGATGGCACCGGCAAGCCCATAAATGGCGAGGAAAAGGTCAAAATTCTTCTCGCTGAAGAGTTGATCAAGGTCACATTACCAGCGGATCCGGTTCCCGAAGTTGAGGCAGCGGAAGAGGTTTCGGATGAAGAAGCCGTAGCTGACGAAGCAGCCGCTGACGAGGTGGTAGCCGAGGAGGCGAGTGAAGAGGCTCCTGCGGAGGCGGAAGATACCCCTGTCGAAGAGCCTGCGGCTGAAGAGACCGAAGACGAACCTGAAGCGAAAGCCGCCGAGGCTTAGGAGCTTTAGTGTCCGTAGAGAGCCGGCACCGATCTGCCGGCTTTTTTATGACCAGAAATCGCTCTCACGCTCTCTGACCTCCCTCGTTCTCTGACTTGCCAAAAGTATGTTCCAGCGAACAGATTTCCATTTTGACCTGCCCAATGAGCTGATCGCGCAGACGCCGCTGCCTGACCGATCTGCATCCCGCCTCCTGTGCCTCGACGGGGACACCGGGGCTCTTACGCATCGTCAATTCATTGATGTAAAAGAGCTGATCTCCAAGGATGATCTCTTGGTGTTCAACAACACCAAAGTACTGCCCGCACGATTATTTGCGCTCAAACAGACCGGGGGTCGGGTGGAAATACTGATCGAGCGTTTACGAGGTGACGGTCGGGCACTGGCCCACATGCGGGCGAGTAAGCCCATGAAACCAGGAAGCTGTCTGTACGTGACGGCGGATGCGGACTCGGATATCTCAGATATCGCGCTACGGGTAGTGGCTCGGGAAGGCGCATTATTTGAATTAGCCCCCGAGGACGCCACCTGGCAGGAGATACTTCGCCGGTTTGGTCACATGCCCCTACCGCCCTACATTGATCGTCCCGACACGTCAGAGGATCGCAGTCGCTACCAAACCGTGTTCGCTTCCCGGGAGGGGGCCGTTGCCGCGCCGACAGCAGGACTTCATTTTGATGAAAAATTGCTTCAGAGTTTGAAGGTAAAAGGCATCGCTTTTACCGAGTTGACGTTACATGTGGGTGCTGGGACGTTTCAACCGGTTCGGGTTGACGCCATCAATGAGCATCAAATGCACAGCGAGTATATTGACGTAGGTGATTCAGTCGTTGATGCCGTGGCGGCGTGTCGAGCACGCGGCGGACGGGTGATTGCCGTGGGGACGACGGCGGTACGTTCCCTAGAGACTGCTGGACTGACTGGTGAACTCGCGTCTTTTCAGGGGGAGAGTGATATCTTCCTGTATCCCGGTAAACCTTTTCACGTCGTCGATGCCATGATCACAAATTTCCATCTTCCCGAATCGACTCTTATTATGTTGGTTGCCGCCTTCGCGGGCTACGACGCCACAATGGCGGCATATTCCGAGGCGGTTCGGCAACGCTATCGTTTCTTTAGCTATGGAGATGCCATGTTTATCACCGCTGGTCAGGTAGCGTGTGAAGGTTGGCGTCATTAAGATGCGTTTCGAACTCGACACTTCCGATGGGCTGGCACGGCGGGGGAGATTGGTCTTCGATCGGGGCACGGTTGAAACTCCGGCGTTTATGCCGGTGGGAACCTATGGGACTGTGAAGGGCATGCTGCCTCGAGACATCACGGGGATCGGAGCCGAAATTATTTTGGGTAATACCTTTCATCTTTGGCTGCGTCCCGGTGTCGACATTATCAAAGCCCATGGGGATTTGCATGATTTCATGGGATGGGAGAAGCCTATCCTGACCGATTCCGGTGGTTTTCAAGTCTTTAGCTTGGGGGAAATGCGACGCGTGGCCGAAGAGGGCGTGACGTTTAGGTCGCCGGTCAACGGCGACAAAGTTTTTCTCGACCCCGAGACGTCAATGCAGATTCAGCGTGCCCTAGGCAGCGATATTGTCATGATTTTTGACGAGTGCACTCCCTACCCCGCAACAGAAAAGCAGGCTCGAGAATCCATGGCGTTATCTCTCCGCTGGGCCAGTCGCAGTAAAGTTGCTCACGAGGATAGCCCTTCAGCGCTGTTTGGCATCGTACAGGGGGGTATGTACCCCGAGCTGCGCAGAGAGTCTTTGGCTGGTCTGATTGATATCGGATTTGACGGTTTTGCGATCGGCGGTTTGTCTGTTGGCGAGCCAAAAGAGGAGATGATCGCCGTGCTTGATGCCATTGGCCATGAATTGCCCGCGTCACAGCCACGATACTTAATGGGGGTGGGCACACCCGCAGACCTGCTCGAGAGTGTCCGCCGTGGTATCGACATGTTTGATTGTGTGATGCCGACGCGTAACGCGCGCAATGGCCATCTCTTTACCAGCCAAGGTGCTATCAAACTGCGTAACGCCCGCCACAAAACAAGCACCCGACCCGTCGATGACAAATGCGATTGTTATACCTGTGGCAATTTTACTCGCGCCTACTTACACCACCTTGATAAATGCAACGAAATTCTGGCCTCGCAGCTGTGTACCATCCACAATTTGCGCTACTACCAGCAGCACATGGCGGCTATGCGGGCAGCGATAGCCGCGGGGCAATTGGATGCATTCGCAACGACATTTTACGCGCAGCAATCCAACCCTGAACCTTAATCCGTATAGCGATCACAAACTCCGGCGATTTACTAACGTGACCGAACCCTCAGTGCCTTCCCCCTGTGTTTCCATTTGCGCTCTCGATGAAGAAGGGGTGTGCTTGGGCTGTTATCGCACCGGCGATGAAATCACCGATTGGTTCATCGCCGACGATGAGCGCAAGCGGGAGATACTGCGCGCGAGCGATGCGCGACGAGATCGCATGAACCCGATTAAATTGGGTTGACCCGTAGCGATCTCAGTCGGCCGTTTCGCTCACCGACTGATCGTTGACGGGTAGTATCTTTACTTTGCTGATGAGGTTGCCCTCAATTTCTAAGACCTCCAGCCAATAGCCGGGAATTTGCACGACGACGTGGCCAGACGGGAAGGCTTCCAACGCTTCTAACGCAAGACCGCTGATCGTTTTCGGGCCATCGGTCGGTAAATCCCAGCCGCGCTGGCGGTTGAGTTCTCGGATACTGATCGTGCCAGAGCAAATAGCACTGCCATCATCTAGAGCGTGAAGCTCTTCGCTCTCTTCAATGAGATTGGACGTAAATTCCCCCACGATTTCCTCGAGGATATCTTCGAGCGTCACCAGCCCCATCAAATCGCCGTACTCATCGACCACTATGCCCATGCGCAGCTTTTTTTGCTGGAACTGGCGGAGCTGGGTGTGAAGTGGCGTGTTTTCAGGCACAAAATAGGGTGTTTCCACTTCTTTGATAAGGGCATCGCGACAGAGACCATTGCCACGAAACACTCGGGATAGGTTACGCATGTGCAAGACACCGCGAATATCATTGATATCTTCATGCCAGACCGGCAGCAGCGTATGGGTGCTCTCCTGGAGGCATTGCATGATGACCTCGTCGGAGTCATCAAGGTCGATGCCGTAGACCTCGTTACGGGGCACCATGATGTCGTTGACGGTAACTTGTTCAAGATCGAGGATGTTCACCAGCATGCGACGGTGCCGTCCGGGAATCATACTGCCCGACTCCGTCACAATCGTTCTCAGCTCTTCTTGCGAGAGAGCTTCACCCTCTTGCAGGTCGGGCTTGAAGCCCATCAGCTTCAGTATGCCATTCGTCACAGCATTGATCGCCATCACCAGCGGCATGAACAGCTGCATGAGGGGAAGTAACACAAAGCTGAAGGGAAAGGCGAGGCGTTCAGGGTGCAATGCTGCAACGGTTTTGGGTGTAATCTCGGCGAAGATAAGCACCACAATAGTCAGCAGTACGGTCGCAACGGCAATGCCCGCGTCGCCGTAAAGGCGGATGGCGATAACGGTCGCGATAGCAGAGGCCAAAATGTTAACGAGATTATTGCCAATGAGGATGAGACCAATCAGTCGATCGGGCCGTTCAAGCAGCTGGCTGGCTCGGCGGGCTCCCCGATGGCCTTGGGTGCGGAGGTGTTTCAGACGATATCGGTTGAGCGACATCATGCTGGTTTCGGAACTGGAAAAGAAACCCGAAATCAGTATCAGTACGGCGAGAATGAAAAAAAGCAGTCCCAGCGGGGCGTCGTTCAAGAAGCTGTGGTTCTACGTCAGGGATGAATGACGATGGTGGAGAAAAATTCGCGCCAGTACAAGTCTTTGATGCGGTCTAATTGGCTTTTTACGGGTTTGCTAGAGGAGGAGCTCGACCACCAGTTTGGAGCCAAAAAAACCTAAGGCCAGTAGCGCGTAACCGACAAACACCAGGGTGAGTGCGGTGCCGACACGCCATCCTCGCCGCCAATGGACGAAAAGGGTTGTGCTCATCAAGGCCCAGCCTAGGCTGGTCAGCACAGTTTTGTGGACCAGTTTTTGGCCCAAAAGATCATCGATAAAAATGCCCCCGGTGAGAATGGCAACGGTGAGCAATGCAGTGCCTGCCAATAACAGCTCATAAAACATCTGCTCCATGGTATCCAAGGGTGGCAGCATTCGAATAATACCGCGGGTTTTATGGCTTCTCAGACGCTGGGTCTGAATTGAGACCAATATGCCCTGGAACGTGCCCAGGGTCAGTACGCCAAACGCCAGCAGCGACGTGGAAACATGGACAAGGAGTCCATCCGGTAATCCCGCCATGGGTTGGCCCGTCGCGGGCGCAAAATGATTGACCAGTACAGCGAGCGCCGAGAGTGGAAAAGTGGCAATTATCAGCATATGAAGGGGGCGCAATAGCATGCTGATCAGGCTGACCGATCCCATCAACAGAAAAATCAGCGAGGAGATCTTGTAAAACCCGAGATCCAGGTTGCCCTGAACCCAGTCCATGGCCGACAGCAGGAGATGACAGGAGACCGCGAATGAGGCGATCCACAACACGCGTTGCGATGCGCCGGTTTGTCGGGCGTCTAGCGTCAGTAACTGGCGGGCACCGGCATACAAATACAGCGCCGCTGTCACGATGGCTAAGCCGGCGTGGAGCAATTCCTGGGGCGACGTCATCGTATCGCTCGCATGGTTTCCATTACCTTTTGGGTCAATAGTCGAACACCCGTATACTACGCGCTTTGTGGCCCAGTGAAACAGTGGTGAGACAGCGTAGGTGTCTCACTGTGATGGTGAGCGAGGAAATACATGTTTGAAGGCTTGAGTGAACGATTGTCCGCCAGTTTGCGCCAGATGGCTGGCAAGGCGCGGATCTCGGAAGAAAATATCAAAGATACCCTGCGCGAGGTCCGCATGGCCTTGCTCGAGGCAGACGTGGCACTGGAGGTAGTCAAACAGTTCACCGATGCCGTGAAGGCGCGGGCGGTCGGGGCCGAGGTGGCTGAGAGTCTCACGCCAGGGCAGGCGTTTCTGAAGATCGTGCAGTCGGAACTTACCCAGACGATGGGGGAGGTGAACGAGGCACTGACCCTGAACACCCAGCCACCGGCTGTGGTCATGGTCGCGGGTCTACAGGGCGCTGGTAAAACCACTTCAGTGGCCAAACTGGCTCGCTATTTGATCGAGCGGGAGAAAAAGAAGGTGGCGGTGGTCAGCGCCGACGTCTATCGACCAGCGGCGATCGCCCAGTTGGAAACTTTGGCGGCGGAGGTGGGGGCCCGCTTTGAGCCCTCGGAGGCCAGCGAAGATCCGGTCGCTATTGTCAATCGCGCCTTGGCGAGTGCGCGCGTCAATGTGATTGACGTGCTGCTCGTGGATACCGCCGGTCGCTTGGCGATTGACGAGCCGATGATGGCTGAAATCAAGTCGCTTCACAGTGCTATCAGTCCCGTTGAGACGCTGTTCGTCGTCGACGCGATGACCGGCCAGGATGCCGCCAATACCGCAAAAGCCTTCGGAGATGCACTGCCCCTGACCGGCGTTATTCTGACAAAGGTTGATGCCGATACCCGCGGTGGTGCTGCGCTTTCGGTGAGAACCATCACCGGCAAGCCCATCAAGTTTCTGGGGGTTGGTGAGAAGACCGACGCGCTCGATCCATTTCATCCTGATCGGTTGGCCTCCCGGATTTTGGGCATGGGCGATATGTTGTCGCTTATCGAAGAGGCTGAGCGCACGGTCGACAAGAAAAAAGCACAAAAGCTCGCCAAAAAAGTACAGACCGGTGGGCGTTTTGACCTCGAAGATTTCAGGGATCAATTGCAGCAAATGCAAAATATGGGCGGCATTGGCGCCATGCTGGATAAGCTACCCGGCATGGGAGGCATGGCGCAGGCGGCCCAGCAAAACCTAGACACCAAGCAATTTGCCCGCATGGAAGCGATGATCAACTCCATGACCCCAGCAGAGCGGCGGAAGCCCGAGCTCATCGCGGGCTCCCGCAAGCGTCGTATCACCCTGGGGTCGGGTACGCAGGTGCAAGACCTCAATCGCTTGCTGAAACAGCATAAGCAGATGCAGAAAATGATGAAGAAGATGAAAGGGGGCGGTATGCAAAAAATGATGCGAGGCCTCGGCGGCATGATGCCCCCTGGCGGCGGCATGCCTCCGGGAGGATTTCCAGGCCGCTGAAAGCCTGCCATTCTCACCTTTTCACCGGGCTGGCTTTGCTGTATCCTCCGCGTCCTTTACTTGCAGGAACAGCCGTCTAAGGCTCTTCTGGCTTAGAAAAATTCATAGGAATCAACAGCATGGTAGTAATCCGACTTTCTCGCGGCGGGTCCAAAAAGCGCCCGTTTTACCAGGTCACTGTGACCGATCGCCGCAACTCTCGGGATGGCAGTTTTATTGAGCGAGTGGGGTTCTTTAATCCTATCGCGCGCGGTCAGGAAGAACGTCTGCGTTTGGATCTTGAAAAGATCCATGCATGGGCGGATAAAGGCGCCCAAATTTCACCGCGCGTTAAGTCGTTGATGAAAGACGCTGCCGCGCAGGTGGAGACCTCGGCGGCCGCTTAAGGGCCCGCCGTCAGGCCAGCTCGCTCGCCATGGCGGAGCTTATTACGCTGGCACAGGTTGTAGGTGTTCACGGGATCAAAGGCTGGGTAAAAATCCGGCCCTTTCTTGAAGACCTGGACATATTGACCTCTCTCGCGCGTATCCAGCTCGTGCCGGGAGAGAAAGTAAGAATAGGCAGTACCAAGACGGTGAAAATCGACGCCGTCAAGCAGCAAGGCAAAGGCGTCATTGCCCATGTCGAGGGCATCGACGACCGGTCTGCGGCGGAAGAAGTCAGGGGATTTTTGTTCCAAACGGAGCAGGACAACTTGCCCCCCGCCGAGTTAGACGAGATCTACTGGCGAGACTTGGTGGGTATGCGGGTGTTTTGCTGTGAGCCCGACAGCGACGACAAGGGCGTCGTGGTGTTGGGGCAGGTTGATTACCTTCTCGATACCGGTGCAAACGATGTGCTGGTGGTGAAGGCGACGGATGACAGCGTAGATGACAGGGAGCGGCTCATTCCCTGGTTGGTCGATTCGGTGGTTACAAAAATCGACACGGAAAGTCGAAGCGTATGGGTGAGTTGGTATGTCGACGCCTGACGCACCGCGCCGTTTCGGGGTCATCACCCTGTTTCCGGAAATGTTTGACAGTTTGGCCTGCTGGGGGGTGACAGGAAGGGCGCACGAGCAAGGGCTCTGGGCGCTTTCACTGACTAACCCGAGGGAGGTCGCCGATGATCGGCATGGCACCGTTGACGATCGCCCCTATGGCGGTGGTCCTGGGATGGTGATGCAAGCCCCAGTGATGGATCGGGCGTTGGAAAGGGCCCGTGAACGGGTGGGCTCTGAGGCCAAAGTGGTGGCATTGACGCCTCAAGGCCGGGTGTTCAACGATGGCTTGGCGAGGGAACTGGCCAAGGAGCAAGCCCTGATCTTCGTCGCGGGACGGTATGAAGGGATCGATGAGCGATTTCTCGAG
>Ga0255776_10004565_pt1 | contig 14587 bp, 13 predicted proteins | sample 071ome_19_FD_179974 | JGI IMG/M metagenome (GOLD analysis project Ga0255776, IMG submission 179974) | Coastal salt marsh microbial communities from the Groves Creek Marsh, Skidaway Island, Georgia - 071413AT metaG (version 2) | ecosystem: Environmental > Aquatic > Marine > Intertidal zone >... | reverse complement strand
GCTTGCTGCTGCTGGAGCAGAGCGATACCAGCGGCGTGCACCTGGATGTCGAACATGCGCTCTACGGCAACCTCGAAAGCCTGATCTGGCTGGACGGCACGAGCTGGTCGGCGCTGTTCGACGGGGTGGCGCTGGCGAACCTGCCCGCCGAACTGCCGCGCATCGCCATGGTAGCCGCCGCCGTGGCCGTACTGACCTTCGTGTTCTGGCGGCCGCTGAAACTGTCCACCTTCGACGAGGGTTACGCACGCACGCTTGGCCTTCCTGTTTCGCTGATCGGTTTCGCGCTGGTGGTGGTGGCTTCCGTCGCGGCCGTTGCCGCCTTCGACGCCGTGGGCTCGATCATCGTGATAGCTATGTTCATCTGCCCGCCCGCCACAGCGCGACTGATGACCGACCGGCTGGAGCATCAGGTGATCTGGAGCGTCGCCTTCGCCACAACCGCCGCCATCGGCGGCTATGTGCTGGCGGGCTACGGCCCGCTGTGGCTCGGCGCGACGAACGCCGTGAGCGCGGCGGGCATGATCGCGGTCGTGGCCGGCGCGATCATGGCGCTCGCCTGCCTGTTCGGCCCGCACCGCGGATCAACAAGAATCGATCAACTGGAAGACGCCTAGCTTCGCGGCTCCAGGCAGGTCCGGAACGACGATGCCATGTCCGTCAGAAGCGCGCCATAGAGGTCCGGCCCCGGCTCCAGCGACGCGCCCAGCGGATCGAGAATGCCGGTGCGCGCCTCGGTCCCTTCGGTGACAACCCGGATCAGCTTCGGCGTGAACTGCGGTTCGGCAAACACACAGGTCGCGCCGAGTTCGCGGATGCGCGCCTGGATTTCACGAACACGCGCGGCCCCCGGCACCGTCTCCGGCGACACCGTGACCGAGCCGGCGGCATGCAGGCCGAACCGCGCCTCGAAATAGTGATACGCATCGTGGAACACGACAAACGGCCGCTCGCGAACCGGAGCAACAAGGCCCTCTATCTCTTCACCTAACGCGGCCAGGCGCGCCATCGCCGTCTCGGCATTGGCCTCATATCGTGCAGCATTTGCCGGATCTACGTCCGACAGGACATCTGCGATCTCATGCAACATGTGGCGGGCGTTCTCGGGATCCAGCCAGACATGCGGGTCCGGAGATCCGTGCGCGTGCTCCTCATGGCCGTGCTCGTACTCATGGTCATCATCAGCATGATCCTTGTGATCGTCGTCGTCGTGATCAAGCTTATCCTCGCTGTGGCCGTGCTCCTCATGTTCATGCTCGTCATGAGCGTCGTCGCCATGACCGTGGCGTTCAAACGTCGCGCCCGCGCGGAAGCCCAGACGCACCAGGCCTTCTGCGTCGATCAGCTCGACCGAGCGGGCGTTCAAACCAAGGGTCTCGATGGGCTTCTCCAGGAATGCCTCGAGTTCATGGCCAACCCAGAACACGATATCCGCATCGGACAGGTTGCGGGCCTGGGACGGGCGCAGACTGTAGGTGTGCGGCGAGGCCGCGCCTTCGACGATCAGGTCCGGCGTCGCGACACCCTGCATGACGGCGGCGACTAGCGAATGAATCGGCTTGATGGAGACCACCACATCAGGAGTTGCACTTGCATGTCCCATCGACGCTACTGAAAAAGCGGCGGCGGCGAGGGCGTTGCGCAGGATCGTCATGAGGAACTCCGATATGTAATATCATTACGTTTTGTGCGTAACGGTATAACGTGCAATAACCCGGCGATCAAGAAGCCCATCCGGCACATTGCAAACAGGCTATGCTCGACACCAACACATCGCTGATCTCGCTGGACGGCGCGGGCGTCAACCGCAGCGGGCGCTGGCTGGTGCGCGGCATCGACTTGACCGTGCGCCGGGGCGAGATCGTCACGCTGATCGGCCCCAACGGCAGCGGGAAATCGACCACCGCCAGGATCGCGCTGGGCCTGCTCCCACCCGACGAGGGCCGCGCCGCCCGCGCACCCGGCCTGACCGTAGGCTATGTGCCCCAGAAGCTGTCCATCGACTGGACCCTGCCGCTGACCGTCGGCCGGTTCATGTCGCTGACCAACCGCATCGGCGCACACGAGACGGCGGACGCGCTGGAGATGGTCGGGATCGCGCACCTGGCGAAAGCGGAGGTGCGCCACCTGTCCGGCGGCGAGTTCCAGCGCGCCCTGCTGGCCCGCGCCATCGCGCGACAGCCAGACCTGCTGGTGCTGGACGAGCCGGTGCAGGGCGTCGATTTTTCCGGCGAGATCGCGCTCTATGAGCTGATCGCGAACATCCGTACAACGCTGGGCTGCGGCATCCTGATGATCTCCCACGACCTGCATGTGGTCATGGCCTCGACCGACAGCGTGGTCTGCCTGAACGGCCATATCTGCTGCCAGGGCTCCCCGCACATGGTGGCGGAAAGCCCCGAATACCTTGCACTGTTCGGCAACCGCGCGGCCGCGGCGCTGGCGGTCTATGAGCACGCCCACGACCACACCCACCTGTCGAACGGCACGGTGCGCCACGCGGACGGGACGATCACCGATCACTGCTATCCCGATGATGGGCATCATCACGAGGGGCATCAGAATGAGGGCGAACCCCATGCGGAGGGGCACGGCCATGCTTGACGATTTCTTCGTCCGCGCGCTCGTCGCCGGGATCGGCGTCGCGGCCATCGCCGGTCCGCTGGGCTGCTTCATCGTGTGGCGGCGGCTGGCCTATTTCGGCGACACGCTGTCCCACTCCGCCCTGCTGGGCGTGGCGCTGGCGCTGGCGCTGCAGATCAACATCACCTTGTCCGTCTTCGTCGTCTCCGCCGTCGTGGCGCTGTCCCTGCTCGGCCTGCAGCGCCGGGCCAGCCTGTCCTCGGACTCGCTGCTGGGCCTGCTGGCGCATTCCTCGCTGGCGCTCGGTATGGTCGCGCTGGCTTTCATGACCGATGTGCGCATCGACCTGCTGGGCTTCCTGTTCGGCGACATCCTGGCCGTCTCGCGCACCGACATCCTGGTCGTCTATGCCGGGGGCGCGGCCATCTTCGCCGTCCTCGTCTATATCTGGCGCCCTCTCTTCGCGGCCACGGTGAACCGCGACCTTGCCGCCGCCGAAGGCATGCGGCCCGAGGTGGCGAACCTCGTCTTTATGCTGCTGATGGCGACGGTGATCGCGATCTCCATGAAGATCGTCGGCGTGCTGCTGATCACCGCGCTGCTGATCATTCCCGCCGCGACCGCCCGGCGGCTGGCCGGCGGGCCGGAAGCGATGGCGGCTATTGCCGCAGCGGCCGGCGCGCTGGCCGTGACCGCTGGCCTGTTCGGCTCGCTGGAATGGGACACGCCCTCGGGGCCATCAATCGTGGTCGCCGCGCTGGCGCTGTTCCTGTTGGTGCTGGTGCCTGGGGCGGGGCTGCGGCGCGGCCACAGCGAAGGCGTCCCGCGATGAATTCGCCGACACACGACCACACCCACGGCCGCAAGCTGACGCGCAACCAGGTGCTGGTGCTGGGCGCGCTGGAGACGGCCGACGGGCCGCTCAGCGCCTATTCCATCCTCGACCTCTTGCGCGACGACGGCTTCCGCGCGCCGCTGCAGGTCTATCGCGCGCTCGACAAGCTGCGCGAGCTAGGCCTCGTCCACCGGATCGAGAGCCTGAACGCCTTCGTCTCCTGCGCCCACCCGGCCGGGCAGGCGCACGGCGCGGTCGCGTTTGCCATCTGCGAGAACTGCGGCGGCGTCACCGAGTTCTCCCGGCAGGACGTGGTGAAGCAGCTGGCCGACTGGGCCCGCAGCGAGGGTTTCGAGGCCCACGCGACTGTCATCGAGCTGCGCGGCCTGTGCGGGACGTGCGCGAAAGCGGCGTGAACGGACCGGAACTGACGCTTCTGATGCGAGGAGCGCACGAAATCCTATCCAATCAAAATTCGTCACTCCCGCGAAGGTGGGAGTCCATTAACGCCGATATTCGACCGGGCAAACGCCTGAGTTAATAGACCCCTGCCTGCGCAGGGGTGACGAGCGGGGAAAGGCAAGTATCGAACCCTCCCTGTTTCCGTCATGGCCGGACTTGTTCCGGCCATCCACGTGGTTGCCTCACACCCGGTGAGCGAGGGGGGCGATGGACGTGGATGCACGCAACAAGTGCGGGCATGACGGTGAAGCAAAAGGCAGGTGCCCGGTTTGTCCGCATGACGGCCCGTTTCGCTTGACGGCGCGCACACGGTTTGGGACACACCCGTTCCGAATTTCAAACCTGAACGACAACCAAGAATCGAGGATCCTCCATGCCCGGGAACGTTGAGAACATCCGCCCCTACGGCCCCACCGCCGGCCGCGAACACCCCGACCACTTCAAGCGCCCGGACACGCTGGTGCTGGACATCCACGGCCACATCATGACCGAGGGCGTGGACGAGGAAGTGCGCAAATACGTGCCGGCCATGAGCCTGGACGCGGTGAAGTACGCCAGCCCGCTGACCCGCGACCTGAACAAGAAGCAGAACGAGGACCGCCACGAGGAACTGGTGGGTGTGACCAAGCGCCTGGAAGACATGGACAAGATGTGCGTCGATGTCATGGCCATCTCACCCCAGCCGCCGCAGATGCACTACGGCGCGCCGGACGCGCTGGGCCAGGAAACGGCGATCAAGGTGAACGACAACATCGCGCGCGCCGTCTCGGAAGCGCCGGACCGCCTGATGGGCCTCGGCACCGTGCCGCTGCAGAACACCGACATGGCGCTGAAGGAGCTGGACCGCATCACGACCGAGCTGGGCTTCAAGGGCATCCAGATCGGCGCACAGATCGGCAATGACGAGCTGTCGGCCGAGCGGCTGGAGCCGTTCTGGGCCAAGTGCTCGGAGATGGAGATCCCGATCCTGCTGCACCCGACCTCCTTCGCGTCGGAGCGCTTCGGGGCGCACTACCTGACCAACATCATCGGCAACCCGCTCGATACCACGGTGGCCGTGCACTACCTGATTTTCGACGGCGTGCTGGCGCGCCACCCGGGCCTGAAGTTCGTGGTGGTGCATGGCGGCGCCTTCGTCGCGGCCTATGCCGCGCGCATGGACCACGCCTGGGGCCAGCGCGAGGATTGCTGCCTGCACATCGACCAGCCGCCGACGAGCTACCTGAAGAACATGTATTTTGACACGGTGGTCTTCGCAAACGACCAGCTGGAGTTCCTGGTGCAGAAGTACGGCTCGGACAAGATCGTGCTGGGCACCGACTACCCGTTCGACATGGCCGACTATGACCCGACCGAGCATGTGATGGGCATCGACTCCCTCAGCAAGGCGGACAAGGAAGCCATCTGCGGCCTCAACTCGGCCAAGCTGCTGGGCGTGACCCCGGACGACTTCGCCCGCGCAAACCCGCAGCCCAACTGGAGCTGAAGGCGCGGCCCCGATGCGGGGCGGTGACAGAGTGAAATGAGATCATTAAGGCGGCTCTTCGGGGCCGCCTTAATTGTTCGAATAGATGGTAGAAATGCGCATGTTAGGAAGCGTCAAGAATTGGCTTCAAGTGACATAGATTGGCGGAGAGGGAGGGAGCAATATCCATATGCAACTCGCCACCTAAGTGATTGAGATTTATTCGTTTCCCAAAATCTATCTTCTGTAAATATACTAGGGAAGTTTACTAAACCAAGACGTTTTGCCTTCATGGTGCAGTTAGCTTCACCGCACATTCGCTTCGGTTGGTTTCGCATTGAATGGGGTAGAACGCCTGCCGCTCTGTTGAACGAGTGTTTTATCTAGTTCGGTAACAAGCTCTAATGAAAATTCTCCATCGGGGATCAGACCGTGGTTCGTTTGGAATTCTCGAATTGCATTTCTGGTCTTTTGTCCCATTAGTCCGTTAAGTGGGCCAGGATCATATCCTAGAATTGTCAGCTTTAGGTGCAGGCAGCAAGGCTGCGAACGGAAGCAAGGGCCAGGCAGGCCCAGCCGGACGGGTAGTCCGGAACTTCAAAGCCCCGGTTCCAGGCAGGAACTGGGGTTTTTTGATTGTCACAAGCCGATTTGGCGGGCTCAGGCGGAATCGACGAGATTTCCGTGTTCATCGACGTCGAGGCCGGTCTCACGCGCCGCATCCAGCACCGAGGGGTGCCATCTCGGCTTGCCCGGATCGGGCCCGCCGACCACCGCCAGCAGCAGCGCGTCGGGATCGTCGCACGCGCAACGGAAGCCCCTATAGATGCCGACCGGGACGTTAACCACATCACCGACATCAAGCGTCACCGACTGCTCCTCCTCGCTCTCGAGCCAGTAGATTTCCCACTGGCCGCGCACGGGAATGAAGACCTCCTCGGTCTCGTGCGCGTGCAGCGCCGCACCGCAGCCGTTCTTCGCGCGGATGTAGCCGATGCTGAAACCATGCGCCGGCACCGCGATCTTCGGCGCCAGGTTCGGGTCCGTCACATTCTCGGTGACATTCAGGCCGATGATGTTGATGTTTTCACGCTCATGCGCCGGAATTCTCTGATCCAGGAACGCGAGCGTGGACCCCTTCATGCCGGACGCGCGCGAGACATTGTTCGCGAGCATCTGCGCACGGGTCACGACTGGAACGGACATGGCTTTTGCCTTCTGCGATATTCGTGTCTCAGAGCCTAGCGCCCCTTTGCCGCCTGCTCCACACGCCGCGAGTAGCGCGGATCGCCGCGCTTGATCTCGTCCAGCATCCGCGAAGCCTTGAGCAGCAGCACATCGTTGGTGCCATCGGAATGGACGAAGCTGAGGCCGTCACGCAACAGCTTCTCGATCGGGTTCTTCTTCATGTATCCGGTCGCAGCCCACAGTTCGAAGGCTTCCATCAGGACCTTCACCGAGTTCTCGGCCGCGTTCACCTTACACAGCGAGGCAGCAACCGGATCGGGATTGCCCTGACCGGCGGTCCAGCCCGAGTACCAGAGATAATAGCGCGCAGACTCGATCAGCATGCGCATGCGTGCCAGGCGCTGGGCCTGGATCTGATGCTCAAAGATCGGCTTGCCGCCCTGCACGCGCTGCTTGGCGTATTGCAGGGTTACGTCATAGGCCCGCTGGGCCACGCCCAGAACGGTTGCGCCGGCCTGGATGTTGGAGCCGAAGCGCGTCAGCAGTGCGCCGAGCTCGCCCAGCGCGCCATTGGGCGTGCCGATCACGTCCTCTTCGGGAATCTCGACATTGTCGAAGACCATGGTGCCGTTGGCGACGTTGCGCTGGCCGAGCTTGTCCCAGATCTCGGTCACGGTATAGCCGGGCGTGTCATGGGTCAGGATGAAGCCGGACATGCTCTTGAGCGGGGCCTTGCGCATGTCCGTGCGCGCCATGACATAGATGACCTTCGCCAGGCCGCCGTTGGAGATGTAACGCTTCTCACCGTTTAGGATCCACTTGTCGCCCTTTTTCTTGGCGGCCATGCGCACACCGCCATCGGGCTTGTTGTAGGGCAGGATGGAATCGCTGCCCGACAGCGGTTCAGTCGCCGCGGCGGCCAGCAGGCATTCGGGATCGTCCATGACGCGCGGCAGCCATTTCTCGCGCTGCTTGGCCGTGGTCAGATGGCTGATCATGGTCATGATCTTCCAGGTCTGGTCGAAGGCCACCGCGATGCCCAGATCACCGTAGGCCAAGTTTTCACCCACCATCGACAGTGTCATCACGTCAGCGCCGCCGCCGCCGAACTCCTTAGGCACCGACAGCGTGCGCAGGCCCAGCTTGTCGGCCTTGCGGATCACCTCCCAGTTAAAGGACTTGGCCGGGTCCGGTTCGCGGTCGCCCGCGTCAGCCACGGGAATGATTTCTTCAATGGCGAACTTACGAGCCTTGTCGCGCAGCGCCTGCTGCCGCTTCGTCAGTGCGAATTCAACCATCTGCTTCCTCCTGTTTTTGTCTTTTGTTCGTTCGTTGCCGCCTGACGGCAATCGTGTCAGTCGTCGTAGGTCAACGCCCCGCGCCCGAGCAGCGTCTCGGCCTGCAATTCCTCGAACAGGGTCTCGACCTCGGTGAAATGTACACGCTTGCCGATGGCGGGCTTGATAAGCCCCCGAGCCATGATCTCCATGGTCTCCACCAGCTCGGTCCGCGTAGAATGGCGGGACCCGGTCACGATTTTCTCAGTGATCAGCAACTCGATGGGGTTCACCTCGACATTGCCAGGCTTGGCGCCAATGACGACGGCCCGCCCGGCGGCGGTAAGCGCCGCGATCGCGGCGCTGAAGGTCTGAGGGGCGCCGACATAATCGACCGCGGCTTCAACGCCCTTGCCGTCGGTCAGCTTTTTCGCCGCCGCGGCCACATCGTTGACAGCGCGCACGTTAATGACCTCGTCGGCGCCCCACTGCTTCGCGTATTCCAGCTTTTCGTCCGAGATATCCGCTGCGATTACCCGCGCGCCGAAAGCCTTCGCAACCTGGATGCCATGCACACCGACGCCACCCCCGGCACCGATCAGCAGCACATCGTCATGGGGCGAAATCTGCGCACGCTCACGCATGCAGTGCCAGTTTGTGTTCACCGCGTCGGCAGCAATCGCTGCACCTTCATAGTCGAGGCCTTCGGGGATAGGCAGGAAATTGCCGGCGGGCAGGCAGACATAATCCGCGTAGCCACCATCTACATGCACACCTACATAGCCGCCATGGTTCTCGCACAGGGTCTCTCGGCCCCCGTGGCACCAGCGGCAATGTCCGCAGTTGAGATAGAAATAGACCGCGCAGCGATCGCCGGGTTTGACGTTGGTGACCCCCTCACCGACGGCAACGATATCGCCGCCTAGTTCATGCCCCATCACCCGGGGCGTATCACCGCCGAAGACGCCGGTGCGCATGGTGACCAGCGTAAGGCCCACTCCCGCGGCGTGGACCTTCATCACCGCCTCGCCCGGGCCGGGCTGCGGATCGGGACGCTCCTCCGACGCGAAGGGCTGGCCCCATTCTTTGACGACCATCGCGCGCATGGCTTCCTCCCTGGCTCTACTTCGGCGTTTTTATGCAGGCATCTGGCGCAGCCGCTTGAACTCGAAAGCTAACAGGAATTATGCGCGGCCGAACATCCCGATTGCGGCGGTTTCATATGGTGCAATGGTTTACGGGGCGGATCGACGGGACCGGTTCGCGGACCGCAGAACCATCCGCGCAAACGAAAAGCGCGCGCCATGTTTTCACGGGCGCGCGCCTGGACCGGTCTTTCCGGGACTTCCCGGATCAGTTATCGCGGTGGGTCTTCTCCATCCGCTCATGACGCTCCTGCGCCTCTATGCTGAGGGTCGCGATGGGACGCGCGATCAGGCGGTTGACCGAGATTGGCTCGCCTGTGTCCTCACAGTACCCGTAATCACCAGCCTCAATCCTGCGCAAAGCCGCATCGATCTTGGAGATCAGCTTGCGTTCCCGGTCGCGGGTGCGCAGTTCCAGAGAACGCTCGCTCTCCAACGACGCACGGTCGGCAATATCGGCTTCCTGACTGCTTGTCGATTGCATGTTCATGAGGGTCTGGCCCGACTCCCGCAGAAGCTCGTTCTTCCATTCCACCAGGCGTTGGCGGAAGAACTCCTGCATCATCGGATTCATGAACTCTTCGTCGTCGTCCGGCTTGTAATCCGGTGAGAGCATATTGGACGCCATATCTCTGTTACCCTGAACCCAGTTGCGTTTCCCGCTGAAGGATTATTTTAGGCGCGGAATATATTCATCCGCCCCCCATGCGGCAAGTTCGATTACGTGACGAATTCATGACGCGCGGCGCAGCGCATCGGAATTCTAATTTATTGATAAAAATGTGAATTTCGACGGTTTTAACGCATACTGGCAAGTCGGGCATGCTAGATGGCGGAAAGCTTAGCCAGTTCGACTTTGGCACGAAGTTCGATGCCACTGTTGACGGCCCCGACAGGGCTCACAAGGTCATGGCACAAGCGAGAAGCCCGTCGCTCCGCCAGGCGTAGTTCAATTGTCGGTTCCATCGCTATCGCTTCTGCTTCATTCGTACCTGCGGTTGACCGCACCTGTAGCGCGCAATCTAATGCGTTTCGGACGTTCCCACCAATGGCGACAGCCGACATGACCTCCGATTTTGCACCGGGCGCGATTGTGCGCCATCCGACAGAGCCCGACTGGGGGGACGGTATGGTGCAGTCGGCGATTGGCAACCGGGTGACCGTAAACTTCGAACACGCCGGAAAACGCATGATCGATGTGTCTGTGATATCTCTCAAACTGGTGACTTATGATGAGCGGAAATAGCCAGAAAAAGTTCCACCATCCCGGTGCTGGCCGCCGCCACGCGCCGGCACTGCCCAAGGGCCGGCAGATAGACCCAGACGCGGTGGCAGAGATAGCGGCGCTTCTGGATGAAAAACCGCTCGTACGAGACCGCCTGATCGAATATCTGCACGTCATCCAGGATCGTTTCCACGGCCTCGCGCCACGGCACATGGCGGCGCTTGCCGACCTGATGCGGCTTTCACTGGTGGAGGTGTTCGAGGTCGCGACCTTCTATGCGCATTTCAATGTCGCGCGGGAAGATGATACCCACTTGCCGGCCGTAACCGTGCGGGTTTGCGACAGCCTGCCGTGCATGCTGGCCGGCGGCGATGCACTTTATGACGCGCTTGAGTCCGGACTGGGAAGCTCCGACATCCATATTGTGCATGCGCCCTGCATGGGCCGTTGCGATTGCGCGCCCGTGGTCGAGGCAGGGCACCGCCACATCGACTGTGCGGATGCGGATGCGGTGAGCGAAATGGTCTCGACCGGCGATACCGACGCGAAAATGCCTCCTTATCCCGCACTCAAGCGCGCGCTGCTCGACGGCGCCTATTCAATCCTCAAGTCCTGTATCTCCGGTCAGCGCAGTTATGACAGTGTCCGCGCGACCATCGAGAAGTCGGGCCTGCGCGGCATGGGCGGAGCCGGCTTTCCTGCCTTCCGCAAATGGGATTTCGTAAATGCCGAGGACGGTCCGCGCGCCGTCGTTATCAACGCTGACGAGGGTGAACCGGGCACCTTCAAGGACCGGTATTTCCTGGAACGCACGCCGCACGGTGTGTTGGAGGGGGCACTGATCGCAGCCTGGGCAGTCGATGCGAAGGAGCTATGGATCTACCTGCGTGACGAGTACCCGGTAGCGCGCGAGATCCTGCAGACCGAGATCGCGGCTATCGAGGCCGAGGGAATCGTTGGCCCAGGCTTTATCCGCCTACGGCGCGGGGCTGGCGCCTATATCTGCGGCGAGGAATCGGCGCTAATTGAATCCATCGAGGGTAAGCGCGGACTGCCGCGCCACCGCCCGCCCTATGTGGCCCAGAATGGTGTGTTCGGCCTACCAACACTCGTCCACAATGTAGAGACGGCGTTCTGGATCCGGGAGATCCTACACGCCGGCGCGAGTTGGTACAGCGAACAGGGCCGCAACGGACACAGCGGCGCGCGGGCGTTCTCCGTCTCGGGCCGGGTGCGCGAACCGGGCGTGAAAATCGCGCCGAACGGCATCACGGTGCGTCAACTGATCAATGAATATTGCAGCGGCATGGCCGACGGGCACAGCTTCACGGCCTACCTGCCAGGCGGGGCCTCGGGGGGTATCCTGCCCGCGTCGATGGGCGACCTGCCGCTCGCCTTCGGCGCGCTGGAAGCGCATGGCTGCTTAGTCGGCTCGGGCGCTGTCGTGGTTCTGTCGGACCAGGACAGCGTGCGTAACGCCGCCGTCAACCTCATGCGCTTTTTCGAGGATGAAAGCTGCGGCCAGTGCACGCCGTGCCGCGTGGGTACGGCGAAGGCCGTGAAACTGATGCAGGCGCGCGCATGGGACAAAAATCTGCTGGGCGAGTTATCGGCAGCCATGCGTGACGCATCCATCTGCGGGCTGGGACAGGCCGCGCCCAACCCCATGGACAGCGTGCTGCGCTACTTTCCCAACGAAGCGTGATTTGTCCGGTCCTCAAGCCGCTCGATATCGCGCGCACATTCATTGCCAGCTAGGCGCCGGTCTTCATGTTCAACAACGACAAGCTAGTCGGTGCGGCACGCGCCGTCTCGCACAGGGTGTTCCACGCAACGATAATCAATGTGTGCATCGATCCGGACTATCAGGGCGAAGGTGCGGGGCGGCTCCTGATGGAGAGCCTTCTGACCACGTTTCCGTTGGAATGGATTTTCCTGACATCGGTGCCGGACAAGAACGGATTCTGCGAAAGCTCGGCTTCCTGCCTCAGATCAATGCGATGAGACTTTACAGCAGCTCGGCGCTGGACAGCGCGCTCCAGCGCGGCGTGCTAGTGCAGGCGGGCGGACAACCTCACGCACAGGTTGTTCCGGCGCGGTGCAAGGTCGGGTTAAACATGTCGGCGGGTATGGCCTAGCCTTGCAATCGCGAAACGGGAGGTTCCAAATGATATTTCGCTTTCCCTTAACCAGATGGATGCCGACGGTTTTGGTTGCCGCGGCACTTGTGTTTGCCATGACTGAAAATTCAAACGCCAAGGACATAATTACTACGTCGAGCGGCCTGCGTTATATCGACTATGAAGCCGGCGCGGGCGAGAAGGCCATCGCGGGCGACCATGTGATCGTCCACTACACCGGCTGGCTCTATAAGAACGGCGAAAAGGGCAACAAGTTCGACAGCTCGGTTGATCGCGGCCAGCCCTTCTCTTTCCCGTTGGGCGCGGGCCGGGTCATCAAGGGCTGGGACGAAGGCGTCGCGGGCATGCGCCCGGGCGGCAAACGCACCCTGATTATCCCGCCGGTGCTTGGCTATGGCGCGTCAGGCGCGGGCGGCGTCATCCCGCCGAACGCAACCCTGATGTTCGACGTCGAACTGATAGAGATCAGATAGACACTGGACACGTGCCGCGCCCGCGCGGCACGCTTAGTCCATGTGGGAACGCATCACATTCACCCTCGATGGGCGTGAGGTCACCGCTGCGCCGGGCGAAACCATATGGCAGGTGGCCTCGCGCGAGGGGATCAACATCCCGCACCTTTGCTATGCGCCGCAGCCGGGCTACCGGCCCGACGGTAACTGCCGCGCCTGCATGGTGCACGTCGAGGGCGAGCGGGTGCTGGCCGCATCCTGCCTGCGCCAGCCGAGCCAGGGTATGGAGGTCTCCACCGCCGAAGAGCGGGCCGCGAAGGCACGCGAGATGGTGCTGGAGCTGCTCGCCGCCGACCAGCCCGAGCGCGCCACAGCGCACGACCCGGATTCCCTTTTCTGGCAATGGGCCGACCGGGTCGGTATCTCCGGTAGCCGGTTTCCAGCGGACGACGTGCCCGCGCCCGACAACAGCCACACGGCGATGGCGGTCAATCTCGATGCTTGCATCCAATGCAACCTGTGCGTCCGCGCGTGCCGCGAGGTCCAGTCGAACGACGTGATCGGCATGGCCATGCGGGGCGCGTATTCGAAGATCGTGTTCGATTTCGATGATCCCATGGGCAATTCGACCTGCGTAGCCTGCGGCGAATGCATTCAGGCCTGCCCGACTGGGGCACTGCTGCCCGCGACCATGCTCGACGAAAACGGCGTCGGCGTAAGCAAGGCGGACCGCACTGTCGATAGCGTGTGCCCCTTCTGCGGGGTGGGCTGCCAGGTGACCTATCACCTGAAGAACGACCGGATCGTGAAGGTCGAGGGCCGCGACGGCCCGGCTAATGAGCAGCGCTTGTGCGTGAAAGGCCGTTTCGGGCTGGACTACGTCCATCACCCCCACCGGCTTACCAAGCCGCTAATCCGGAAAGAAAACGTCGCCAAGCACTGGGACGACGAGGTCAATCCCGCCGATCCCTCGACACATTTCCGCGAGGCGACCTGGGAGGAGGCGCTGGACTTCGCCGCAGCCGGTCTGGCGAAGATCCGCGACGAGCACGGCGGGCAGGCCATCGCCGGGTTCGGGTCGGCCAAGGGCTCGAACGAGGAGGCCTACCTCTTCCAGAAGCTGATCCGTACGGCCTTCCGCACCAACAATGTCGATCACTGCACCCGGCTGTGCCACGCAAGCTCCGTCGCCGCGCTGATGGAGACGGTCGGCTCGGGCGCCGTCACCGCGCCCTTCACGGCAGCCGAGGACAGCGACTGCATCATCGTCATCGGCGCACGGCCGACCGAGAACCACCCCGTTGCGGCCACCTACCTGAAGGCGGCGGCCAAACGCGGGGCGACGCTGATCACCATGGACCCGCGCGGCTACGCGCTGACCCGCCATGCCGACCACGTCCTCCAGTTCAAGCCCGGCACCGACGTCGCGCTGCTGAACGCGATGATGCACACCATCGTCGCGGAGGGCCTGGTCGATGAGCAGTACATCACCGGCTACACCGAGGGTTACGAGGCGCTGCGGGATTCCCTGTCGGGTTTCACACCGGAGAAGATGGCCGAGGTCTGCGGCATCGACGCCGATACCATCCGCACCGTCGCGCGTACCTACGCCACCGCCGAACGCTCGATCATCTTCTGGGGCATGGGCATTTCCCAGTCGGTGCACGGCACGGACAACGCCCGCTGCCTGATCTCGCTGGCACTGATGACCGGGCAGGTCGGCCGTCCCGGCACCGGCCTGCACCCGCTGCGCGGCCAGAACAACGTGCAGGGCGCGTCCGACGCCGGCCTGATCCCGATGGTCTTCCCCGACT
>Ga0255776_10004555_pt1 | contig 14610 bp, 7 predicted proteins | sample 071ome_19_FD_179974 | JGI IMG/M metagenome (GOLD analysis project Ga0255776, IMG submission 179974) | Coastal salt marsh microbial communities from the Groves Creek Marsh, Skidaway Island, Georgia - 071413AT metaG (version 2) | ecosystem: Environmental > Aquatic > Marine > Intertidal zone > Salt... | reverse complement strand
GTTCCCGTCTAGTCGACCATGGCTTTCCATCGTTATGCCGATATCATCTCGTCCAGCCCACGTGGCGATCGCCGAATGCAGGCCGGTGAGAAGAAAGTCCAGGGTGCTGGCATTCAGTCTGGCGGGTGCTGAACCGATCAAACGTTGGGTGAGATCGACGTCGATCGTCTGCTCAAATACCCGCTCTTGTCCCCACTCGTTGGTGTGAGGCGGCGTATGGTCAGGACTGGATGGCAGCGCCTTTCGTTGAGGCGCCGCCATCCAATAAGCGACGTGTTCAGCAGGAACATCGCGGCTCGTTAGGTATTGCGACCAGGAACCGAAACCTGTGGACACCGTTGGCAAGGATAAATCCGGATTGCGCAGTAACTTATCCAGATCATTAAGCAGAATGCGCCACGAAACACCGTCCACAGCCATATGATGAATGATGATGAGTAACCGGTCGTTCGGATCGTTTACTAAGAAACGGCAGACCTGCCACATTGGGCCGTCGCTCAGGCTCAGTGCCTTTTGAAGTTGACTCGCTTGCCGGGTGATTTCATCGGGATCCGGGGTATTGACAATCTGGTAGGGGACAGTGGCCGTCTCGTCGTATCTGATGAGGTGACCCCTGTTCGAGCGCGTCAGACGCATTCTCAGCATCGGGTGGCGCACCGCAAGTTTCTCCAACGCGCTCTGAATGCACGTATCAGTCAAAGTGTTGGATATGTTCAGCAACAATGACTGATTGAAATGATTGGCGGCCTCGCCATTTCTTTCGATGAACCATCTCTGGATAGGAGTCAGGGAAAATTCTTGCGGCTCCAAATTCTCCCCATTCTCCACACGGTCTGAACTTCCCACGATCCTCGAAACCGCGCGAATCGTCTGGTGCTCAAATAAATCGCTCGCCGATACTTCCACCCCCTGTTGTCTTGCCTCGCTGACTAGCTGAATAGACAGAATGGAATCGCCGCCAAGTTCAAAAAAGTTGTCTTCACAACCGATCTCTTCGCGACCCAGGATTTTTTGCCAAATCGCAAGCATTTTCTCTTCCGTTTCCGTTTCCGGGCCGGATGCACAGTGTGCCGAGAGGTTGGGTTCCGGGAGCGCCCGATCATCAATCTTTCCCGTCGCGGTCTTGGGCAGCGAGGGCAACACCGTCACCGACCCCGGGATCATGTAATTCGGGATTTCTTTCTCAAGTTGGGCCTTAATCTGCGGCTCTGACTGCTCGATATTGGGTTTGAGCACCACATAAGCCGCCAGACGGGCGCTTGGGCTTTGTTGGTCCAGTCTGACCACGGCCTCTGAGACACCCTTGAGTCGCTGTATGGCATGAGCCACCTCGTCCAATTCAATCCGGTTACCCCTGATCTTGACCTGGTTGTCTTGCCGACCGAGCAACTCAATTGTCCCGTCACCCCGGAGCTTTGCGAAATCCCCGGAACGATAGAGGCGTGATCCGGACTCCCGGCTGAAAGGGTCGGGCAGAAACGCCTGGGCTGTCTCGCCGGGCCGACCAAGATACCCCTGCGTGACGTGGGGCCCTCCGATGTACAGTTCTCCGCTGACCCCTGGCGGCATTAGATTGAACTCTTGATCCAGGACATAAACGCTGTTTTGGCCGACTCCGCGTCCGATGGGATGTCGGCCCGTCTGAAGATTGTGATCCGCCGGGTGAGCGGCGCACATCACAGTCGTTTCCGTTGGACCGTATTCATTAAAGATCATCGCGCCGGGCGCAATGGCGTGATGACGGGCTGGAAGACCGGGCGGCATCTGCTCGCCGCCTACAATGACGCAATCTAGAGATTGAAGTTGCTCCGGGCGGGCAAGGGACAGCAAAGGCTCATAGAGCAAAGGCAGCAGAACGAGATGGGTAATCCGATCCTTTTCGATTTCCCGGATCAGCAGGTTGGGATCCAGGGACAGGGTCCGTGGTGTGAGATGCACGCACCCTCCGCTGCTGAGCACCCAAAAAAGATTTCCTGTCGCGACGTCAAAATTGAAAGGCTGAAGCAGTAACAGCCGACAGGGGGGGTCTGAGTAAAAGCGTTCGCGTGTCGTGATGAAGGCCGCCAGATTTTCCCTGCTGGCAACCACGGGCTTGGGTTCTCCGGTGGATCCTGAGGTGAACATAATGTACGCAGGAAGTGCACCGGCGAATCCCTGGCGGCCCGTTGTCATCGTCTCAACCGAGGGCTGAAGTGCCGGCGTCACGCATAAGACCCCGGAAATATCCAGGCCGCCGACACAATCGAGCACGGTCGAGCATTGCGCGGCAGCCAGCATTTGCCGACGACGATCAACGGGTGTGTCCGGAAGCAGGGGAAGAAACGCGCAACCCACCTTGAGGATGGCGAGAACGGAAACCACCATCAGCGGCGTCGGTTCCGTATGGACGGCAACAACACCCCCGGGCTTCATCCCGGCATCGGTCAGCTGTTTTGCAACGGTTTCTGCCCAGTGATCGATTTCCCCATACGACAGGACGCTGTTGTCATGGTGGACACAAGGGGTGTCGGGTTGTTCAGCGACCCGAAAGTGCCAGCGAGTGAGCAAGTCATTCTCCCCTTGACGGGGGAGTTCTGAGCCGTACCGCTGCATAAGTTGATTCCGATCGTCTGCGTCCATCCAGGGCAGTTCGCTCACCGGGCTTGTCGGTGAGCGGGCGACTCCATCAAGCACTGCAGAGAATTCTCTGAGCATTTGTCCGATGGTCTCAGGCAAAAACAGATCGGTTCGGTATTCAATCAGGCAGTCGAGGCTGTCACTTTGCTCCTCCACCGACAGTGTCAGGTCAAATTTTGAGATGCCGGGATCTTTTTGCAGAACCTCCAGCGACAGATCTCCGAAACCCAGGGGTGCTTTGGGTGCGTTTTGCAGAACAAATACGGACTGGTAGATCGGGGTGTAGGCCAGACTGCGATCGGGATTTGTTAACTCGACAATCCGCTCAAAGGAAACAAATTGATTCTGTAAGGCATTAAGAGACGATCGACGTACCTGTTCAAGCAATTCTTCTGCTGAGGGATCACCGGTGAGGTCAATCCGGAAAGGGAGGGTATTGACGAAAAATCCAATCAGCTCTTCAACACCTTCACCGCTGCGGTCGCTCACGGGGACGCCGACCACAAGATCCGGGTTTCCCGAGCGGCGACTGAGTACAATCGCCCACGCGGAGAGCAGGATCATGAAAAGCGTTGTGGAGGTCTTCGCGGCCAGTGCATTTACTCTCTGCAGCAACGGACCTTCGATTCGACCATTAAAAACAGCGCCACTTTCAGTTTGCTTAACGGGACGCGGGAAGTCCGCGGCTAAGTCAAGAGCCGGAGGAGGGTTTCGCAGTGTCTTTCGCCAGAATTTCTCACTCTCGATGTACCCTTCACTGTTCTTGCATTCGTTGTGCCAGATTGCGTAGTCGGCATAGGTAAATTCCAAAGGGCGGGGTGAGGGCCGATTTCCAGCACTGAACTCCGGGTACCATCGGGCCAGTTCTTGCTGCAAAATGCCTATCGACCATTCATCTGCGATGATGTGATGAGCGATCAGTACAAGTACATGTCTGGCAGTCCCCGTCTTCATAAGATGACACCGCAACAGCGGTTCATTGGCCAGATCAAAGGTCTGAGCAAGCGTTTCCTGAATTCGCGCCTCCAAGTCGGCAGGTTCGGTCAATTCACTATACTGCCATCCGAAATCCGGACTCGTTCGCGTGACACGCACGGGACCTGAGGGACCCTCCTGGAAGTTGCTGCGCAGAGAATCGTGCCTTGCCACAATGAGCGACAGACTTTGCCGTAGCGCCTCCTGGTCAAGCGCCCCGGTAATGCTTACCGTACTGGAAATCTGATAGGTAGACTGAGGGCCGTGGAGCTGGTCTAGAAACCAGAGTTGCCGCTGCTGGTCCGTCACGGGGGCGTTATCTCGCTGGTCGGCTGATCGCGGTGTGAGGGCTGGAATATTGCTACGCTGGTCACTTGATCCTTCGAGCTTTGCTGCCAGATCTCGAAGCACCGGGGCATCGAATAAAGACTGCAGGTCGACGTGCACATCTGTTTTTTCCCGTATTCGGGCTATCACCTGCACCGCGAGCAGTGAATGACCTCCCAATCGGAAAAAGTGGTCAGTGACGCTGATCGCGGAGATACCAAGCAGGTCCTGCCATATCTGGGCGATGGTCTGTTCCAGGGGGGTGACCGGCTTAACAAAGGTTTCCCGGGATTTGGTGAATTCAGGTTCGGGCAAAGCTGCGCGATCCACTTTGCCGTTCGGTGTAAGGGGCAAGTCCTCCAAAACGACTAACGCCGAAGGAATCATGTAGTCTGGCAGAGCGCATCCAAGCAGAGAGTCAAGCTGACTCCTGAGTGCCGTTTCGTGGGATGCTGAAGCCGGGACGTTGCTCACCGCCCCAGCTGAATTATTTTCTGTGACCCAGAATCCTGTCCCTGGCAGATCGCTATCTCGGGGAGTCACCAGTGCCTGAAGGGAGCCCCCGTTATCGTCATCCCAATTCAACCGCACCTGGACGTTCTCTTTTTCGCCCCAGGCCAGATATTGATCCAGAGAGTCGAGTTCGTGCTCCTCAGTTGAAGTTTCCTTCAGCAATTCGCTGATGTTCTCCGTGTCCCCGGCGTGTTCCAGGGATTCAAGGACGTGCTGGGTCGCGGACAGCCTGTTGTTAGGCAGGCCCTTCATGTGAAATCCGCGAGGATGTTGAGCGAGAGCAGCCTCGAGAGAGTCGATGACGCCCCCGGGGGTCTGGGGTCCGGGTAAGCGGGGCAGTGCTGCACTCCAATGTCCGGCATCGGTCTTTGTATCCAGGTGAAGCAGGAGATCAAACCGGAAATCACCCAGTTCCGGATCAAGGCCGCTAGCCTTTAAGAGCACCTCTGCAGAACAAGGCCGGTCAATTCCAAAATGTTTTCCCAAAAATGCACCGGGCGTTACCAGTAGTTCCTGCTCAGTGTCGCGCGCCCGTTTGAGTTGGGCTTTAAACTCGCCACCAGCGAGGGGCGTGTCTGGCTGTGCCAGCAGGATACGGCTATTCAGCAGATCGAGGAGAGCGAAATGCCGAAGATCTCCGAGAAAGACGATGGCATTCGGCGCAAGACAGGGACTCAGCCTGTCTATCACTTCAATCAGGTAGTCAATACTCGGAAAATACTGCGCCACCGAGTTGATGACGACCATATCCCATTGCGACGGCGCCTCAGTCGGGATACTGTCGGCGGCGCTTTCAATGAGCGTGAACTGGGTGTGACCCAGACCGGCAAGTCGACCCCGGGTCTTGCTGATCGCATCGGGAGAGAAATCGACCCCGGTGTAATGCGATAGCGAGGCGATGATCCGGGAGGCAATTAAGCCGGTTCCGCAGCCTATCTCAAGGACATGGCGTGGACTTGCAGACAGGATTCTCTCAGCCGTGGTGTCTGCCCATCGCTGCATTTTCCGGTGCGACATCGGTTCGCCGGTGATGCTGCTGAGCCATCCGCTAAAGTCATCGCCATCGGCCTCTGCGGTGGATTGGCGATAACTTTCATCCCAAACGTGCTGCCAGTTTGAAGGATTTTGCAACTGATCGGGCAGGTGTTCCTGCCATCCGGTCCGTGTCTCCACATAACCGATGAGCTGCTGTCCGGAAGGTGTGTTTCTCGAAACAGCCACGGCGTGTTGAATTGCCGGATGGGATTTCAAGACAGACTCGATCTCCCCAAGCTCTATCCGGTATCCCCGGATCTTGACCTGAAAGTCGGCACGACCCAGATAATCGAGGCGGCCGTCATGTCTGAGCACCACGAGATCGCCGGTCCTGTACATTCGCGCCCCGGGAGTGGTTGAACCAATGTCGGGGAGGAATCGCTCCGAAGTCAGTCCAGGCTGGCGCGTATAGCCGCGACTGACGCCAGTGCCGCCAATGTAGAGTTCTCCGGGGAGGCCGATGCCGCAGGGGTTTAGAGATTCGTCCAGGACGTAGAGCGCCGTATTGTTTATCGGGGTGCCGAGCTCGGCATTCGCCCCTACTGAGCGGCCGCGCACGTGAGCCAAGGATGACCAGATGGTTGTCTCGGTCGGTCCATAGAGGTTCACCAGATCCAGACCTGCGCCCGACAATGCGCCGGCAAGGTCTGAATCCAACGCCTCGCCTCCGCAGAGTGCTTTTTGGATCGGGAGTGCCTCGCAGCCTGTTGCCAAGAGCATTCTCCAGGTAGCGGGCGTCGCCTGCATCACTGTTGCTCCGCAATCTGAGAGTCGCTGCAGCAAAGCGAAACCATCGCTCGCTGTCTCACGGTCGACCAGTTCGACTGTGGCTCCCGCTATCAAGGGCAGATAAAGTTCAAGCGCTGCGATATCGAAGGACACGGTAGTGACCGCGGCAAGCCGGTCTGTCGCTTTCAGGCCAGGAGAGCTGAGCATGGCATCCAGAAAATTCATCAACGCATCGTGGGTGATCTGAACGCCCTTGGGCTGACCGGTCGACCCGGATGTAAAAATAACGTAGGCCAGTTGTTGGGGGTGAATCGAAGGCCAATCAACGGGGGTTGTCCGACCGCTAAGCGGCGCATCAAGATTGAGAGACGCGGCATCTGTTTTCGGCAGTTTTTCAGCAGAGACATCGTCCGTTAAGATGAGAGGCAGCTCGCCCTGCTCAATCATGGCGGCAATCCGCTCGCGCGGGTAGTCCGGGTCGATCGGTACGTAGGCACAGCCGGCGCGGATGACGGCCAGCAACGCGGCAACCAGGTCCGGCGTCCGCTGCATACAGACCCCGACACATTGCTCCCTCACCAGCCCCTGTCCAAGCAGTTCGGCAGCAATATCCTCGCAGCGATTCATGAGTTCGATATAAGTGAAGGAGTCTTTTGCCGACCTGACAGCAGGATGGTCTGGAGTCGATCGTGCTTGTCTGGCCACTTTATCCAACATGTTACCGGTGCGCTTTGGCCAGCAAGGACTGATCAGGCGCGCATCGGGCCTCCTCTGATCGGCGGAATCAAGAAGAGAGATGTCAGTAATGCGGTCATCCAACGCTCCCGACATGCCAGACAGGGCGGATCGAAGATAGGCCTCAAGGAGTTCAATCGTCTCTTTGTCGAATAGGTCGGTGTTGTATTCGAGTTCGCCGAGCAGTTCATTCGCCTGTTCTTCAAATTTCAGCGTCAAATCAAACATGGCGGTCGCAGAGTCCACAGGCAGGCTGCTGAGTTCCAACGGCCCTGCTCGCAAGCGACTCCGCTCGGTATTCTGGTTCTGCAATATCATCATGACCTGGAAGAGAGGCGAGAAACTGGTTGTCCGGTCTGGGCAAAGCTCATCCACCAAGTACTCAAAGGGCATGTCCTGGTGCTCGTAGGCTTCCAGACAGGTGGTCTTGATCTGTTCAAGAAAACCGCGGATGGTCAAAGCAGGATCCGCATTGACCCGCATCACTAATGAGTTAACAAAAAGCCCAATCAGGTTCTCGGTATGCGGGGCATCCCGACCGGCTGTCGGAGTCCCGATCGCAAAGTCTTCCTGTCGTGCCAGCCGGCTCAGCACCAAAGCGAAGCCCGACAGCAAAACCATAAACAAGGTCACTCGAGCCGATATGGCAAACGCCTTGAGATCATCGAGTTCCAGACGGGTCAGGGTGAAGTGATGTACTGCTCCATGATGGGTCTGGATCGCCGGTCGCGGCCGATCTGTGGGCAATTCCAATAAAGCAGGGAGTCCGCCAAGTTTTTGCGTCCAGTAATTCTCAAGGCCGGTCTTCTTTTCTCCCTGGAGCAAGGTTTCCTGCCAAGCGGCGAAATCGAGGTAGTGAATCGGGAGCGCCGGAAGTGTGGGCGTCCGGTCCGCGACCATCGCATCATAAATTTCTGTGAATTCCTTAAGCAGTACCTTCCCGATTGACCAACCATCAGCAATGATGTGATGTATCGTTATCAGCAGGATTGCAGATTCATTCCCGGTGATGAGTAGTTTGGTTCGAATCAGCGGATCTTCTGCGAGACGGAATGGCTCGGCGGCTTCGTCCCGCATCACAGAATTGATGCCTTCGCGATCTGACCCAGACAGATCTGTAACGGGAAGTGACAGGTTAAGATAATCTCGGGACTGTTGTTTCGGCTTACCCGCTTCGTCAAAAATCCGGATACGCAGTGCTTCCTGACGTTCGGTGATGAGCTGAAGCGTTCGTTTGAGCGATTCAACGTCGAGCGGCCCTGCCAACTCGACCGCGATGGGCATGTTGTACGTGGCGCCCCCCGATTCGAACTGATCCAGAAACCAGAGCCGCTGCTGAGCGAAAGTCAGGCGGGTCGCTTCCTGGGGACGGGGTCTGGGAGACGGCCTTTCGGACGGTTGTTTGTCCGAACTTTTCCGGGCTGCGAGCGCTTTTAGGAGTAGGGCCTTTTTTTCCGGCGACAGAGCCGCCAGTCTTTTTTCAAGTGCTTCCATTGCTGATGGAGCGCCGGCTTGCGAAGGAGCAGCGCGTGGTGTGCCCTATCTCGCGCTAGCCTAAGTCAGGCCAGGCTTGGCAAGACCCATTCTCCGTTCCGGCAGAAGAAATCAGTGATGACTTTGGGCGTGAGCCGGGCCAAATGCGATTCAAAGTCATTGATGGGCGCTTGCCCTCCCTCCGGATGGGGGAAGTCGCTGCTGTAGCAGTAGCATTCCGCCATTCCGTAACGGTCGATGTAATCTGCAACATTCTCTATTCGATATGGCGTTACCCGAACGTTGCGTCGGATATATTCCGAGGGCAGCATTGAAAGTACGCCCTCGAAGCGGCGTGTAAAGATTTTGTAGGTGTTATCCAGATGCAGGGCCAACGGGGCCAGCCAGTGAGCACCCAGTTCGATTACGCCGAAACGGAGCTTCGGAAAACGTTCAAAGACTCCGCCCAATACCATGAGTGTGACGAAATTCTGGGGTGCGAGCGACATGGTAGAGAACAGGTACGTACTGATCTGTTCTCCTTCCGCGCTGTAATCGATTGTTTCAAATTTAAGGTGGTTGACACCGTCATCCCAGGACTGGCTCGCCAGAAATCCTTCCTCACCCCCGGCATGCAGGGTAACCGCAGCGCTGGACTCTTCCAGGAGCGCCCAGAGTGGATCCATTTCGGCACTGGCAGGCGAGGCACCCCCTGGGGGGACGCTGCTTGGAAGCACAAAGGCGCGTCCACCGGCTTTGACGACGCGGGCGGCCTCAGCAATAGCGGTTGCAGTATTTGCTGTGTTCAGGATGGCCACGCCCCGGAGTCGCTCGGGATCGTGAGAACTGAAATCAACGATGAAATCGTTCCAGTGCTGCATGGTAGCGATTGCAATTGTCTCCGACCCCATCGCAGTGGCTTGCACCCCGGGATCAGAAAAAATGAGAGAGCGTGATACCCCCATGTGATCGAGGGTGCGCAGCCGGCCCTGAGGACTGAGCGCGCCCGGTGCCCCCGAGCCTTTGTAGGTCCAAACCGTCTCATCGCTCCATTCCTCTATCTCTGGTCCCGCAAAACGCTTTACGCGCTCGGCCTTGTCGGGGGGCAGCGATTGCATCATGTCGTCAAACATCTGCTTATATTTCACGCCGATCTCCCCGGCGACAATGGGGTATGTCTCGGGGGAGGGCTGAATGTGGGAGTCCAGATCCAGCAAGGGCTGGCTATCAGCAACTCTTGACGATTTATTCATAACAAGCGTCCTGGGGAATCAGAAGATCAGAGATTAATGGTCTTGTGCATCATGAACAATAAAGTCGCAGGAAAACCCTCCTCTGGAAAAAATAAAGTAGCCCCCGGCGATGAGTTTGTCCTGCGTCTCTGCCATGTCTGCCGGGTTGGGCGGGATGACAATAGTCAATTGTGAGGGCGCGTTTTCGATCGCCTTGACCTCTGTGACGCCGACGGGGATGGGTAAGCCGGCTTCCCGAATGACCGAAGCGGGATCGTCCATCAGTCGCTGTTTGAACTCCTCATCTTCCCAGCAGCGTTTGATCAGGGCTTCATAGGGTTTTTGCGGGGCAGAGGGCTGCTCACTCATGGGGCGAATTCTCCAAGTTGTCCAGTGCGCGTCGCAAACTTAAGGGGCGCATGTCTGTCCAGTGTGTCTCGATGTAATCCAGACAAACTTGTTTGTCGCCTTCAACGCCGACAGAGCGCCATCCTTCCGGAAGCGTTTTGTGTGCGGGCCAGATAGAGTACTGCTCTTCGTCGTTGATTACCACCACGTGGGGCTTTTCAGTCTCTGACATTAACCTGAGTTCTCCTGTCTGCGGAACCGATGAATCGATCTGGTTGTCGATGCCTGATGGATATCTGCTTCGCGTTTGTTTTTCAAATCCGCGTCACTTGCCCGGCCCGGATCAAAGAGTTCAGCGCATGGCAAAGTTTTTACGCTCATCTGGATAAACCAAAGATTCCTCTTGCGGTGATTATATTTAATAAGGATTGATTACCTCAAGAAAAGTAAACTTACGGGCAAACGGCAGAGGTCTCATGGCTTGGATATCGCAACGGCCTATTCCTATTCCAGTCAGGATTCAGGCTTATCAGGCGGCGCCAGAAGCTTCTCCCCCCGAGTCATAAGGCGGCCTTCTTCTCTTATGAAGTCAAACCCGTCATCAGGACCGCTCTCTGGACGCGCGCTTTTCGACACAGTTGGATCATTGCGCCCAGTTTGGGGATTGGATCTTCGGCGCAACTCACCAAACAAAATGTATAGCAACACGATAAGGGTGATCGCGGAATACTTGTACCAATAAGATCTCGCCAAATAGGTATGATCGTTCGTCAACTCGACATAAGAGAGGTATTCATCATGCGAGATGAACACCGCAAACAAGGCAGCCCCGCAGACGAGTAGCCCTTTGAGCCTGGGTTTGAGTGCCTTAATCAGCGCTGAAATGATTGCGACCTTCAGCAGGGTTTGAAGCATCAAATTACCCCGAAACCGAGAGCGGCTGCCAGCGCAACAAGGCTTTTGCTCTTAAGTTCCCCGACCAGTTCGCGTTCTTCCTCGCTCACGATGTCGCGGATCTGATCTTCCGTGAAGTCATCTATGGTTTTGCCTTGAAGTGCTATCTTGGATTTGGTTCGACTAATCGCTGCTTCCCGGATTTTTGTCCGGTAAGCGCGAAGGAGCCTGTTCTTGGTGTTTTTAACCGGGGAAAGCATATCTGCCCGAAGGAATCGTCTATCAAATAGTAGTCTTAATACAGACTATATCGGATGATGAGTGAAAAGTTGCTACTCAGCCAGTCAACGTTTTGGCTTTGGCAGAACGCTTCGCTTGATTGATCTGGACTGCGGGAGTCGGTCCCGTTACGTTTCGCAGGGGTAGAAACGGTCGATCATCCCTCGATCCGGGATAATACATTTCTTGACGACCGTGCGGGATTCACGAGGTCCTCAATACAAGGGTTCGAGCATGCCCCCGAAAGAGTTCCCGGTCGCGCTCTCGTCACCCACAGTCCGTCTGAGTTCGTCGGGGTTGGCAGCGAGGAACTCAAGGGCTTCAGCATGTGTTAACGCCGTATCGAGTATCCGCTCTCCTTGGTCATAACGCTCCCGCCATTGTGCCTCCGTGCATTTCGGCTTCATCATTCGGGCGGGAACCTCCTGACCCATGAGCAGGGTGTCATATCCGGCATCGTCAAAACATTCCGGCGCTTCCCAAAGCCGATGTCGACGGCCGCCAAGCGGGGCAGACTCCTGGTAGGCGTGCAGGTATTTTTCACCGTCAGCCAAGTCCACTTCCTCTCTGGCGAAACGCCAAAACGGCGTATCCAGTTTTTTATTGAATTTGTAATGAATTGCAAGGAAGCCGCGCAACTGATCCCAGCGGTTGTTGATCCGTTCATTGACTTTCTTGGGTATGTGTATCTGATCCAGTGTTTCCGGGAAGTTGTTTACCAGCATGTTGGCTTCTTCAATGATGACATGAATTGCCGTGGACTCCAGGGGTTCCACAAATCCGTAGGCATTTCCGACTGCGACGACATTGCCATGCCAAAAATGATCATGTCGGCCTGATCGGAAGTGAACGGGCTTTGTTTCCGGTTCGATGCCGGGAAACTTGGCTCGGAGTTCCTGTTCCGCTGAGTCAAGATCGCAAAAATCCGAGCAATGCACGTAACCGATGTGGTCAATGTCGTCATGGGGGATCACCCAGCACCATCCGCTATCCATGGTTTTGGCAGTAGTGTAGGGCTTGATAAATCCGTGATTCGGAACTTTGGCAGTCAGCGCCACGTTGGTGAGCAGGCTGGACTTGAAGGATACGAATTTAGCGCCCAGTTTCTTCAAAAGCACTGAACGGAATCCAGTGCAGTCGATGAACATATCGTAACTGAGACGGTCGCCCTCCTCAGTGATGACAGAATCAATTCGATCCGTTGTCGAAACGTCCGCATCGACCACCATCCGGTCAAGAGTTTTGATACCCGCGTCCGCCAGATTTTCCTCAAGATAGGCAACAAACCGGCGGTTTTCCATGTGATAAGCAAAAGGGGCATAGTGCAAGCCGGCGTGAATGGTGCCATCCGCCTGTTTGAAAAATGGGGTGCGATTGCGGCTCATCAGCCTGCCCTGATGGTTTGCTCCGTTGATGTGAGACTCATATGCCAGTGATTCAACTAAGTCACCCGGCTCAAATGGGTAATTGAAATAATAGTCACCCGGCTTGCCCCAATCGAAACGAATGCCCAGTTTCCATGTTGGTCGGACCTTTTCGTAGAACTCGACCACATCTAACCCAAGAAATCGATGAAGCAATTTGGGCAGCAGCGGCGTGGTGGCTTCCCCTACGCCGATGACGGGGATTTTGCTAGACGCGACGACTGTCACATCAAGGGCGGGGAACGCTTTCTTGACGCACAGCGCCGTGATGTAGCCCGCAGTTCCCCCGCCGATAACCCCCACGCTCTTGAGTTCAGTGTGATGAGAGGCGCGAGAAAAACCGTCAGGTGCGAAAAGACTTTTTAGATGATCGGCGGAAAAGTCGGAACTTGCTAAGGGCGTTTGATTCAGCATGGCAGGATGAGCATCAAATATTAAGGAAGACAGCCGATTTTATAGTTGGTTTTCTTGCCGATCTCAAGTGATAGGGTGCTCCTGCGGTTGGGGAGAAGTTGATGTCGATCAAGAATGACTCCTGAACTGCCAAAAGCGCCCCTGGAGTCGACGTCCGGTAAAGCAATAACTGGAGCGTTTCTGCCGGCACTAGTTCTGAGCTTCGTCAATAGCCTGGACCTGGCGCTTAACCCGTTGCACCATGGCATAAACGCCGACATGACGGCTGGGGCTCAGATGCTCAAAAAGCCCTAACTTTTCAAATTCGGCATCGGCATCGAATTCGTCGATTTCTGATGCCGTCTTGCCATTGAACATGCCCAGCAGGATCGCGACGACGCCCTTTACGGTTGACGTATCGCAGTCCCCATGAAATGTGAACAAGCCGTCATTGTCTCGAATAGCCCGGATATAGACCGTGCTCATGCATTCCGGAACATGATAGAGATCAATCCGCTCCTCGTCGGGGTAGGGTGGGAGCTTCTCTCCCAGTTCAGTGATGAACTGGTAGCGCGCGTCCCAGTCCTGCAGGAACTCAAAGGCTTCCACGACGCGGGGGTAATCTATTGGGAAAGTGTCCATAAAAGGGGTCGGGTATTAAATGTGCGCAAGACTTGACGCCCGAATTATATCGTCAGGGCTCGGTAATGACTGAACCCGCACTCCGCAGTTATGATTGCTCGAACACAGACTTGGCCCTCCCGCATCCAGGAATCATCAATAGCGCATGGAATCGACCGACTATCGTTTAACGATCAAGCCGTGGCAGACGCCTCTGGTGGTTCTGCTTGGCGGCTGCCTGATCTCTCTCATCGGTTTCGGAGCGCGATCCAGCTACGGGCTTTATCTTGGCCCCATCACTGAAGAGTTTGGATGGTCAAGAGAGACCTTTGCGCTGGCCATGGCCTTGCAGAATCTCTTCTGGGGTTTGTGTCTTCCGCTCGCAGGAATGCTGGCCGACCGCTTCGGCCCGGTATGGGTAATCGGCATCGGCGCGTTGGTCTATGCGGTTGGGACCTTCGGCGTGACGCTGATGGATACGACATTAACGCTCCATTTAACGGGCGGCGTGCTGGTGGGCACGGGCGTTGCGTTTACTGCGTTTTCGCTGGCAACAGCCGCCATGTTGCGTGTCGTGGGAATGGAGCGTCGAACCTTCGTTATCGGCTTGTGTACGGCGGCCGGCTCCGTGGGGCAGGTCCTGTACTCACCAATCACTCAGGGAATGATCAGCGGCTATGGCTGGCCCACCGCGCTGATTGTGACTGCCATCTCGGTCTGTCTTATTCTGCCGCTTGCCTTCACTTTGCCCAGTGATCCGCGAGTGAAAAACGAGAACGTGGTGCATTCGGGCAGCAGCGGGGCGATTCGCGAGGCATTTTCAAATCGGGGCTTTTTGTTGTTGACCGCAGGGTTTTTCGTCTGCGGCTTTCATGTGGCCTTCATTACCGTGCATCTTCCGATTTATGTCGCGGATCTTGATCTTGCGCCGATGGTGGGCGCGGTTGCGATTTCGCTGATCGGTATATTCAATATTTTGGGTTCACTGCTTTCCGGTGCGTATGGCCAGCGCTACA
>Ga0255776_10004522_pt1 | contig 14655 bp, 19 predicted proteins | sample 071ome_19_FD_179974 | JGI IMG/M metagenome (GOLD analysis project Ga0255776, IMG submission 179974) | Coastal salt marsh microbial communities from the Groves Creek Marsh, Skidaway Island, Georgia - 071413AT metaG (version 2) | ecosystem: Environmental > Aquatic > Marine > Intertidal zone >... | reverse complement strand
GGGCCTCGCCAATAACGGCGGGCTGCTCGAAATCCTCTCGTCCGACAATGGACAGAGCTGGACCATCATCCTGACGATGCCGAACGGGATTTCCTGCATGATTGCCGCCGGCGAAAGCTGGGAAGCCTTACCCGACATTGTACGCAAAGGCCCGCCCGCCTGACTCACGAGCCTGTGTCGGAAGCCCGGATCAAGGGATCTGGGGCCCGTCATCCACCGCCGAGAAAAGCACTCTTCACGCGGTCTCCGACCTTGAGGCCAAGCCGCCGGACCGTGCCGGCGTTGACTTCGAGCACGGCAACCGAAGGCTTTTGCGATGAAATCGTCTCGAGTGACTGCGGGATCGTTCTTTCGGCAATCGAACTTACCCGCAGATCGGCCCCAATAAAGATCATGTCAAGCGGGATGTAGGTATTCTTCATCCACATCGTGATGATCTGCGGCGTGTCGTACACGAACAGCATGCCCGCATCCCGGTCCATCCGCCGCCTGAACATAAGGCCCTGCGCCTGCTGGCGGGCAGTTTTCGCAAGTTCGATCCGGAATTCATGCATTCTTCCGGAAGATTCAATGCTAAGGTTACCGGTCTGATAGCGTTGAAATGCGGCTGTCTGTGCAACTACCGGAGCGCAAACGGGGGAGACGGCGTCTGCAAGGACAATCGCCAATACATACAAACCGGTCCTGAGAATTCGCAATCGAGGCATCCCGTCAGATCTCAGTGTTCGTTAAAGCGTCGAATATGTGAAATGCGGGCATGTTTTAGGGAAAATAACGGAGCCGTACGAACGCGGTTACTCCCCGTTCTCGACGGCCCCTGCCGCCGGCGTCCCCCGAAGCTGAACTTCTGCTGCCTGACGCCCCTTCGGGCCATCGACAATACGGACATTGACCGCCTGGCCCGTAATCAGGCTTGTCACACCGATTTGCCGTAAGGTGACCATATGAACGAATACGTCGTTCTGGTCGCCTTCATCCGGGCAGATGAAACCGTAGCCCTTGTGTGGGTTGAACCATTTAACAATGCCCGGCACAAAATCGCTGCCGACACCTGGGGGAGGCGAAAACTGGTGCGGCTGCGGTGCAGCCACAGCCGGTTCGGGTTGAGCGGTACTCGTGTCAACCGAGATCACGCGCAGGACCTGAAGACCTTTGGCCCCGCGAACCGCTTCGCATTCGACAGTAGTCCCGGGCGCAAGGCGTTCGTGGCCCGCCATCCGCAAAACAGTCAGATGCAGGAATACATCAGCCGATCCGTCATCCGGCGACAGAAAACCGTACCCTTTAACGACGTTGAACCACTTTACGGAACCACGGATCCGAATCGTCTCTACCGCGCCCGGCATTGAATCCGGCTCACTCAACGAACTACCCCCTTCTTACAGCAAATCATTACCTTAACATCACTTGCCCCTGAAATCACGGCATTATTTTTCCTTTCATGCGGCTCCGTGTGCTCCTCCGAACGTCTTCATCTCCTCCCCCATTTCGTGCGTTTCTGTGACCGTAGAAAAAATCGACAGTTTTATGTCGGGAAGGGGTGGAAATGAGCCACAAGCCATCATAGTTTCATTCGGTCAAAAGCCTGCGTCGGTGATGCAGAACCACACTCAGGTGTGACGGGTGGTGTGACAGGACGAATCTGCGGATTAACAGCGGACGTCCGCAACGGGAAGGACATTGGCGTTTTAGAGCGATGGATCGGAAAGTCGTCCACGCCCTTTATCTGGGGGGAGTCCTGTTCGCCGTATGGCTTCTCCTGTCGGGCTATTTTACCCCCCTACTGATCGCCTTCGGCATCGCTTCCTGCGCGCTGGTTGTAGCCATCACTGCCCGGATGGACGTGGTAGATCGCGAGGGCCATCCGCTTCACCTGACATGGCGGGCCCTTCCCTACTGGACCTGGCTGGTTGTCGAGATCGTCAAAGCGAACATCGATGTCGCCAAACGTATTCTGCTGCCATCGCACGGCATCAGCCCGACCATGCTGCGGGTAAAGACCTCCCAGACCAGCGATCTTGGCAAGGTGATCTATGCGAACTCGATTACGCTGACGCCGGGAACCATTTCTGTCGATGTCGCGAACGACGAAATTCTCGTCCACGCACTCAGCAAGGACGGCGCGGATGATCTCCAGACCGGAGAAATGGATCGCCGGGTAACCCGCATGGCCGGCGAGGATCGCTGATGTTTGCGGCGGCAGCAGCAGCACTTCTGGTAACCATGGCGATGGCCCTGATCCGCGCAATCAAGGGACCGTCCATCTATGACCGGATCCTTGCGGCGAACGTATTCGGAACCAAGACCGTGCTGATGATCGCGGTGCTGGGATTCCTGATGGGGCGTCCCGAATTCATGGACCTTGCGCTGGTCTATGCCCTGATCAATTTTGTCGGCACCATCGCCGTCCTGAAAGTCTTCAAGCACGGCGACCTTGGCCGAGCCCACGATGACGAGGAGCCACTCTGAGATGGAGACAGCCATCGACATCCTGAGTTGGATCCTGATCGTCATCGGCGGTGGTGCCATGTTGGTCGGCGGTATCGGCGTACTGCGCTTCCCGGATGTCTATACAAGAATGCATGCTGCCAGCATCACGGATACGCTGGGTGTTGGAGCCCTGCTGTTCGGATTAATTCTGCAGGCGGGCCTAACTCTGGTAGCAGCCAAGCTGTTTATTATTCTTCTGTTTCTGTTCGTCACCAGCCCGACTTCGAGTTTCGCCCTAGCGCATGCCGCACTCAGCGCCGGTGTCGAACCAAAGCTGGATCACGACCTGCGGGACGAGCCCGCTCGAAAAGGTGAGGAGGGCTCGTCATAGAAGACCTCGTCAACATCGTGATCCTGGCACTGATGGCGCTGACTGTTACGGCAATCATCCGCATCCGGAACCTGTATGCCGTTGTGATGCTGGGAAGCATCTACAGCCTGCTTGCCGCGGCCATCTTCGTTGTACTGGACGCGGTCGACGTCGCGTTTACGGAAGCTGCTGTGGGCGCCGGTATTTCGACGGTGCTGGCGCTGGGCACTATCGCACTGACAACAAGTCGCGAGAAACCTCCCTCACATACGGCGCTCCTCCCCGGAATCGTCGTCCTGCTGACAGGTGCAGCCCTGATATACGGAACGCTGGATCTCGCCGATTACGGAGATCCCGACGCACCGATCCACAAACACGTTGCACCGACATACCTGAAGGAGGGGCCGGAAAAGACCGGGATTCCGAATGTCGTCACCATCGTCCTCGCCGGTTACCGGGCGTATGACACGCTCGGCGAGGTCGTCGTGGTGTTTACTGCCGGTGTCGGCGTCATCCTCCTGCTCGGCAACTGGCGACGTCGCAGCCGGCGGCGAAAAGGAGACGAGAATGTATAGCTATCTCGTTCTGCGGGTTGTTGCGAAGCTCCTGATTCCGTTCATTTTGCTGTTCGCTCTCTATGTCCAGTTTCACGGCGATTTCGGCCCGGGCGGCGGCTTTCAGGCCGGGGTCATCTTCGCCGCCGCGATCATCCTCTACACTCTGATCTACGGGCTGGATGCCGCCAATCAGATCCTGCCGCGCGGTCTGCTGCGATTTGGAATCGCTCTTGGCGTACTGATCTTCGGCGGCGTCGGTGTCTACGACCTTTTGGTCGGCGGAAATTTTCTCGATTATTCGGTCATGGCCGAGGACCCGGTACATGGGCAACATCTTGGCATTCTGCTGGTTGAACTCGGAGTCGGGATCACGGTCACCGCTGTGATGGTGAATGTCTTCTTCACTTTCGCCGGACACCTGCCCGCCGAGGACGATTCCGGAACGGATCAGAGCAGGCCGGACGAAAAATCCGCCGATGACGGGAAGCAGGTCTGAACAATGCACATTGCCGTCGGCCTTTATAACTACTGGATCGTCGTCTTCCTGATGATGGCGGGATTTTACATTGTCGTAGCCCAGGGAAACTTCATCAAGAAAATCGTCGGGCTTAACGTCTTCCAGGCCTCTGTTTTCCTGCTCTATATTTCGCTCGGCAAGGTAGCCGGAGGAACCGCGCCGATTATCGGAGAAGGCATCCAGACCTATTCGAACCCCCTTCCCCACGTGCTGATCCTCACGGCCATCGTCGTCGGCGTCGCGACAACGGCGCTTGGGCTCGCTCTCGTCGTTCGCATCAACGAAGCCTACGGCTCGATTGAGGAGGACGAAATTCACAAGCAGGACTCGGAATCATGATCGCCGATCATTATCCCGCCCTGCAGATCGTCATCCCGCTACTTTGCGCCCCTGTCTGTATGCTGGTCCGTTACAGGGACTGGTCGTGGGCGGTGGCGCTATTTGGGTCATGGGCGTCGCTTGCGATTTCATGGGAACTGCTGCTGCAGGTTCAGGGCGCAGGCGTCATCTCGTACGAAATGGGGAACTGGGCGCCACCATTCGGGATCGAGTACCGGATCGACCCGATCAACGCTTTCGTGCTTCTGATTGTTTCCGCCATCGGCGCTGTTGTTATTCCCTATGCGCGCGAGAGTGTGAAACGGGAGTTCGGCGTCAACAGGGTCTATTTTTTCTATACGTCCTACCTGCTGTGCCTGGCAGGCCTGCTTGGCGTCACCATTACGGGAGACGCCTTCAACCTGTTCGTCTTCCTCGAAATTTCATCGCTGTCGTCCTATGTACTGATCGCGCTCGGACGCGACCGCCGCGCACTGGTTGCATCCTATCAGTACCTCGTGATGGGAACGATCGGCGCCACCTTCATCGTCATCGCCATCGGCCTTCTCTACGCCGAGACCGGCACGCTGAACATGGCCGATCTTGCCAAAATTCTGGCCGAACAGCCGACCAGCCGCACCATAGGAGCGGCGTTCGGCTTTATGGTGGTAGGCGTTTCGCTGAAGCTCGCGCTGTTCCCGCTGCATCTCTGGCTGCCCAACGCCTATTCTTTTGCGCCGTCGGTGGTCAGCGCGTTTCTTGCCGCAACAGCGACCAAGGTGGCGGTCTACGTCCTTCTGCGCTTCCTGTTCAGCATTTTCAACGTCGAGCTCAGCTTCGGCGTCATGCCTCTCGATACGATCCTGCTTGTCCTGTCGGTCATCGCCATGTTCGCGGCGTCGGCGGTCGCCATCTACCAGAAAAATCTCAAACGGATGCTGGCCTATTCGTCGGTCGCGCAGATCGGTTACATGGTGTTGGGTATCAGCTTCGCCAATGTGTCCGGGTTGATGGCCTGCATCCTGCATTTGTTCAATCACGCGCTGATGAAGGGCGGCATGTTCCTTGCGCTCGGCTGCATCTTCTATCGGATCGCGTCGGTTCGGCTTGAATCGATGGCCGGGATGGGGCGCCGCATGCCATTGACCGCGGCCGCTTTCCTGATCGGCGGGCTCGGGCTGATTGGCGTACCGCTAACTGTCGGATTCATAAGCAAATGGTATTTGGTAGAGGGTGCGCTGGCACGGGGATGGTGGCCGGTCGCGATTCTTATTCTTCTCAGTTCCCTGCTTGCCGTGGTCTATGTCTGGCGGGTCGTCGAGGTCATGTATATGCGTCCCGTGCCGGAAGATGCGCCCGAGATCGAGGAAGCGCCCCCCTCAATGTTGATACCGACCTGGATACTGATCGGAGCCAGCGTCTATTTCGCCATTGATACGGAGCTTACAGTCGGCGTGGCGAAAGAAGCAGCGACCCTCCTGCTCGGAGGCGCCAAATGACGGGCGGCACAGCCATAGCGTTCGCCATCGGGCTGCCGCTGTTCGGAACGGTCCTGATCCTGCTGAACGACCGCTATCCGAACCTGCGCGAAACCATCACGCTGGTGACCTCGGCCTGCCTGTTCATGATCGTGCTCGGCATCCTGCCGGAAGTCTCGGCCGGTGGACGCCCCGAACTGGTCCTCCTCGAAATACTGCCCGGGTTGCCCATCGCCTTCGAGGTCGAGCCGCTCGGCATGCTGTTCGCCCTTGTCGCGTCCGGCCTGTGGGTTGTTACGTCGTTCTATTCCATCGGCTATATGCGAGCGCATCACGAGGAGAATCAGACCCGTTTCTACGCCTGTTTCGCCGTCGCGCTGTCGAGCACGATGGGGATCTGCTTCTCCGGCAACCTGCTGACCCTGTTCATTTTTTACGAGATTCTGACGCTTTCCACCTATCCGCTGGTCACCCATTCGGGAAAATCGGACGCGGTCAAGGCCGGTCGGGTCTATCTCGGCATCCTCATCGGGACATCCATCGCCTTCCTGCTACTCGCCATTATCTGGACCTGGTTCCTGACGGGCACGCTCGATTTCACCCCGGGCGGAATATTGAAAGGCAAGGCCGACGGACCGGTCATCGGCGTACTGCTGCTGCTCTTCATGTACGGGACCGGCAAGGCGGCGCTGATGCCGTTTCACCGGTGGCTGCCATCAGCAATGGTCGCCCCGACTCCGGTCAGCGCGTTGCTGCATGCGGTCGCCGTCGTGAAGGCCGGCGTGTTCACGGTGATGAAGATCATCGTCTACATTTTCGGCATCGATACGCTGGCCGGTATCAGCCAGGACGACTGGCTGATGTATATCGCCTCCTTCACCCTCCTCGCCTCATCCTGCGTCGCGATGACGAAGGACAACCTGAAGGCGCGCCTCGCCTATTCGACCGTGGGCCAGCTTTCATACGTCGTGCTCGGCGCGGCGCTGGCGAACTCCTTCGGCGTGATGGGCGGATCGATGCAGATCGCCATGCACGCCTTCGGCAAGATCACCCTTTTCTTCTGCGCAGGCGCGATCATGGTAGCGTCCCACAAGACCGAGATTTCGCAGATGGACGGGCTTGGACGCGTTATGCCATTCACCTTCATCGCCTTCCTGATCGGGTCGCTCAGTATCATCGGCATCCCTCCGCTGGGCGGTTCCTGGAGCAAGTGGTACCTGATGATGGCATCTGCCGAGGCCGGCTACGTCCTGTTCATCGTCGTACTGATGGTGAGTTCGCTGCTGAACATCGCCTACCTGATGCCCATCGTGGGGCGCGGTTTCTTTCGTCCGCCAAAACCGGACGATCATGGGCATGAGGATCATGGGCATGGGGATCATGGGCAGGAACCCCATAGTTTCTGGCATGGCTTACGGTTCGGTTCGGTCCGCGAGGCCCCGCCCTTCTGCCTGCTGGCGATGACGGTGACGTCGATCGGTTGCATCCTGCTGTTTCTGTATGCGAACAGGGTCTACCAGCTGCTCGCGCCCGTCGCAGGGCTGAAGTAGGAAAGCGGAGGGACAGATGGCCGAAACACCGCCCCCTGCGGACAGAAAAGGATGGCTCGACGAGCCAAAGAACCGCGATCGACTGTGGTACACGCTGATTGCGCTCTGCATTGTCTCCGTATTGGCTGACCTCTTCTATCACAAGCATGTCCACTTCGACGTCGAGAACATCCCCGGCATTTACGGGTGGTGGGCGCTGATCGCCTGCATCGCCATGGTGCTCGTCGCGAAGGTACTACGCGCCACCGTTCAGCGGCCGGAAAACTACTACGAGGAACCCGATGAGTGAGTTCCCGCCCGGCCTGCTCCTGGTTCTCGGTGCACTGCTGATCCCGCTGCTGCGCGGGCATTGGCGTAATGCCTGGATGCTTGCCCTGCCGCTGGCAGGTTTGTGGGGCCTGACCCAGATCGCGCCGGGCGCCCATTTTCAGTTCGAGCTTTTCGGCCAGACGCTGACGCCGGTCCGCGTCGACAAACTCAGCCTTGTATTCGGCTATATCTTCCACATTGCAGCCGCGATCACGATTATCTACGCCTTCCACGTGAAGGATGCTGTGCAGGCGATGGCCGGCATGATTTACGCTGGCTGCGCCATCGGCGCGGTGTTCGCCGGCGATCTGATCAGCCTGTTCGTATACTGGGAAGGCACAGCGATTTCGTCGGTGTTCCTGATCTGGGCGAGCCGCACGGAAAGCGCCTACCGCGCCGGTATCCGCTACCTGATCTATCAGGTCAGTTCAGGCGTGCTGCTGCTTGGCGGCGCGATATGGATCTTCAACCAGACGGGTTCGCTGGCGTTCGACAAAATGACCCTGTCCGGCCCCGGCCCGGTGATGGTATTCCTGGCCTTCGGCATCAAGGCTGCCTTCCCGCTGCTTCATAACTGGCTGCAGGATTCCTATCCGAAGGCAACGGTGACCGGCACGGTTTTCCTGTCCGCCTTCACCACCAAGCTCGCCATCTACGCCCTCGCCCGCGGGTTCCCGGGCACTGACATGCTGATCTGGATCGGCGCGACGATGGCGGTTTTCCCGATTTTTTACGCGCTGATCGAGAACGACCTCCGCAAGGTGCTGGCCTATTCGCTTAACCATCAGCTCGGCTTCATGGTGATCGGCGTCGGCATCGGCACGGAGCTGGCGCTAAACGGCGCCGCGGCCCATGCCTTTGCGTCCATCCTCTACAAATCGGTGCTGTTCATGTCGGTCGGCGCCGTGCTGTTCCGGACCGGCACTGCTCAGGCCTCTGAACTCGGCGGACTGCATAAATCGATGCCCTGGACGACAAGGCTCTGTTTCGTCGGCTCGGCTTCGATCTCCTCCTTCCCACTACTGGTCGGGTTCGTTTCCAAATCGATGATCGTCTCCGCCGCGGCATATGAGCACCACATGCTAGTCTGGCTGCTCCTGCTGCTGGCCGGAGCCGGCGCGATCCTGCATTCCGGCATCCGGATTCCCTATAGTGCCTTCTATGCCAAGGATTCAGGAAAACGTCCCGAGGAAGCGCCCGCCAACATGCTCATCGCCATGGGCATCGCCGCCTTCCTGTGTATCGCGCTCGGCGTCTATCCGCAGGCGCTCTACGACCTCCTGCCCTACACGGCGAAATACGCGCCCTACACGGTGAGCCATGTGGTAACGCAGCTGCAGCTCATCCTGTTCGCGGGCCTCGTCTTCGGCTTCATGTTAAGGAAAAACCTCTATCTGGCCGATGCCAAAGCGTTGAATCTCGATTTCGACTGGGTATTCCGCAGGCTGTTCACGGGCCTGATCGAAGCCTGCATCAGGATCTTCGGCCCTGTCGACCGCGCCGTCCGCGAAGGCCTGCTCAGACAGGTCGGCTGGATCGTCCAGGGAGTGTTCCGCCATCACGGGCCCGAGGGCATGCTGGCCCGCACCTGGCCTACCGGCTCGACGGTTCTCTGGGTCGCGGTCCTGCTCGCGCTCTACATGATCTTCTACTTTATTTGATTTGAGCTTTGCGAAGGCGCCGTTTATCGGGGCAACCGCCCGAACGGCTCGCGACATTCGAGAGTTTCTCGGCTCCCGCTCCCGCCGCGGCGCCACTGTTATTGCACGGGCTGACCGTTACCGGAATCGCCTGTCGGCTCTATTCCTGCAACGATTTCCGGGCAGGCATCCAGCGCTTTACGGCAACTTTCTTTCCCGTATGCAAGGTCATGATGCGTGCGCCGGAGGGCGGTAGCTTGATGTCATCGGCTAACTCCCTACGCTCAACCCGCTTCTTCGGTCCTCGTTCGGGTTCTGCAGACACCAACTTTTCCTCGTCCCGGCCGAACATTCGGCGCATCGCGGCGATTGAAATTTCCGCGCCGTTGCGCTGCTCGACCGCTCTCTCCTTGCGCCCGGCCCTCGCAATAATCTGTTCCAGCCGAAGCGCGTCGTCATGACGGTAACGCCGCCAGATCGCATCGAGAAACACGACGACGCCTTCTGAGATCGGAAATTCCGTCACGGTCGGGCGACCGTTCTCGAACATCCGGTACAGGTTGGGATCTAACGGCCCTGCATCGTCTATGACGAAAACCGACGGCATCAGACGCTTGCCCTTATAAGCCGCCGCAAAATGCGCCTGGGCCAGGAACAGCAGGCATTGCAGGGCCCGGGGCTGCAAGTAGCTATCATCCTTCCGCGCGCGGTCGAGGAACCAGAAGGCAATGTCGTAACTTGTCGTAACTGCGGGGCTCATGCAGCCGTTATCGGACAATATGGTCAAGACCCCGTTAAAACCCCCGTTGCTGGAAAGATCACGGGTTTCCGATTCCGGCACTCCGGATAAAATCCGAGCTCGGAAAACAAGCAGAAAGGATAACTCTCATGGCACTACTCGAACCTGGCAGCAAAGCGCCCGGCTTCTCCCTGCCGAACCAGAACGGCAAAACCGTCAGTCTCGACGACTTCGCCGGCAAAAGCGTCCTTATCTGGTTTTTCTCGCGCGCCTTCGGCAGTAATTGAACGCGGGAAGCTGAAGGGTTCCGTGATCGAACCCAGGACATTCTCGATAAAAACGGCGCACTGGTCGGTATTACGTTCAGCGCCACCGAAGATCTGAAAAAATGGGCGGACGAGACCGGCCACAGGACGGATCTGCTGTGCGATGCCGACCGCTCGGTCGCAATGGCATACGGCGCGGCGGAAACGGCGGACCAGGAGAGGGCATCGCGCTTGTCCATTCTGATCGGACCGGACGGCAGGGTCGAACGGGTCTATGAAAACCCCGATGTTTCGGTCCATGCCGAACAAGTACTGGCCGATCTCGCCTGACCGAAACACCGCTTGAGGAAATGCCCGAATCGCATCGATTTTCCCGCGAATTTCACTATGGAATTCTATGGGGAAATCCATGCGAAGGGTTGCCGCCTAAGCGCCTCCGCATTACCCTACGGAGAAGCCTTAACGGCAAGGCAATCCTGCATTCAGAAGGGAGAACGACGTCATGGATATGACCGGCGAATATCGCATTCCGGCCCCGCGCGAAAAGGTTTGGGAAGCGCTCAACGATCCCGAGGTCCTGACCAAGTGCATTCCCGGCTGTCAGGAACTCAACAAGGAATCGGATACCGAGCTGACGGCGACAGTGAAGACCAAGGTCGGCCCGGTTTCCGCGACTTTCAAGGGCAAGGTCACCCTGTCCGACATCAACCCGCCGGAAAGCTATACCATCACCGGCGAGGGCACCGGCGGTGCGGCGGGCTTCGCCAAGGGCGGTGCGGAAGTGTCGCTTGAAGAAGACGGCGGCGTAACCATTCTCCGCTATACCGCCAAGGCTCAGGTTGGCGGCAAGCTGGCGCAGATCGGCTCCCGGCTGATCGATTCGACCTCCAAGAAAATGGCCGGCCAGTTCTTCGACAAGTTCGCAGAGGAAGTCGGCGGCGACGGTGAGGCGGAAGCGCCCGCCGCGGAAGCCACGCCGGAAGCGCCGGCACCCGCGGAACCGGCCGCGCCGGCCCCTGCCCCCGCTTCTTCCGGAGGGATAAGCCCGGCGGTCTGGATCGGTGGGCTGGTTGCCGTTGTGGTGATCCTCCTGATTGTTCTGAACTAAAGCCAGAACCCGCCTCGGAATCTCCCGTCGGCGGGTTGACCAACAACAATTTCGGGTGATACTTCCCGAGGTACAGGAGTGGAAAAACCGCTCCGAAACGATTGCAATCCGACCGGGCCATGGGCCAGCCCCAGGGACCTTACCGAACGAGGGAAAAATTCGATGACCGTTAAGTTCACCACGACCATCAATGGCAAGGAAGTCCAGGGCGAGACCGAGGACCGAACCCTTCTGGTGCAGTTCATTCGCGAACACCTTGGCCTGACGGGGACCCATGTCGGCTGCGACACCACCCAGTGCGGTTGCTGCACGGTCCATGTCGACGGCCTCCCGATGAAGTCCTGCACCATGCTGGCGGTCCATGCCGACGGCAAGGAGATCACGACAATCGAAGGACTTGCCAAGGACGGTGAGTTGCACCCGATGCAGGCTGCATTCCGCGAAAATCATGCCTTGCAGTGCGGCTTCTGCACCCCTGGCATGGTGATGAGCTCGATCGGGATCGTTGATCGCCACAAGGGCGAAAAGCTGGACGAAAAGACGGTGCGTCACGAACTCGAGGGCAACATCTGCCGCTGCACCGGCTACCACAATATCGTCAAGGCAGTGCTTTCGGCATCTGAGGTCATGAACAAGGGCTAAGCCCGAATATCAAAACATGCCTGCGACGCCCCTGAGCCTCAGACCGGCGTCCGAAGCGGCAGGACAACAGGCGTAATCGGAGACGACGGATCATGTACGAATTCAACTATCAGAAGGCTTCTTCGGTCGACGAAGCGAAACAGCTTCACGGCAATGCCGAGGACCCGAAATACATGTCGGGCGGCATGACACTGCTGCCAACCCTCAAGATGCGGCTGGCGCGCCCGTCGGACGTGATCGACCTCGCCGGGATCGGCGATCTGGTCGGGATCGACGTGTCCGGCGACACGGTCACCATCAAGGCGATGACCCCGCACGCCGTCGTGGCCGCGAGCCCTGACGTCAAGAAGGCCATTCCGGCGCTCGCCAAGCTGGCGGGCGGTATTGGCGACCCGATGGTTCGCAACCGCGGCACGATCGGCGGATCGCTCGCCAATAACGATCCTGCGGCTGACTACCCCGCTGCCGTCATGGGTCTGGGCGCAACGATCCACACCGACCGGCGCGAGATCGCCGCCGACGATTTTTTCCTCGACCTGTTCGAGACCGCCCTTGAAGAGGGCGAGATGATCACCAGCGTCTCGTTCCCCATTCCCGACAAGGCCGGATACATGAAGTTCCCGAACCCGGCATCGCGCTACTGCATTGTCGGCGTGATGGTGTCGCAGAAGGGCGGCAACGTCCGCGTCGGCGTCACCGGCGCCGGAGCCTGCGCTTTCCGCGTTTCGGACATGGAAAACGCCCTGGCATCGAACTTCGCACCGGAAGCGGTTGCCGATATCAGCATTCCGGACACCAATCTCAATAGTGACATCCACGCCAGCGCCGAGTACCGCGCGCATCTGGTTACGGTCATGGCCAAACGCGCCGTCGCCGAAGCCAACAGCTGAGCGTCGTGACCGGGCGGGCCGTTGCGCCCGCCGACCGATCCGTTGTTTTTTTGGGGGTGGCCGGAGCAATCCGGCCCCCTTCTTTCATTCCGGCCCAACCACCAAGCCTCAGGAACCAGACGATATGAGCGAACAGCTCCCGGCATCGATCGACGATACGATGGACCTCCTTTCGGAGGGGCGCTATGTCGCCGACCGCTCGCTTGCGACGGCCCTTTTTCTCGCCCTCAAACTCGGCCGCCCCCTGTTCCTCGAAGGCGAGGCCGGCGTCGGCAAGACCGAAATAGCCAAGGTTCTGTCCGATACACTGGGACGGAACCTTATCCGGCTTCAATGCTATGAAGGTCTTGACGTTTCGTCTGCGGTCTATGAATGGAACTATTCCCGCCAGATGATCGACATCCGGATCGCGGAAGCGTCCGGCGAGGAGGACCGCGACCGACTTGAAGAGGACGTGTTTTCCGACCGGTTTCTTATCAAGCGTCCCCTGCTTCAGGCCCTCGAACTCGACCTCAACGGCAATCCTCCGGTCCTGCTGATCGATGAACTGGACCGCACCGACGAGCCGTTCGAGGCCTTCCTGCTCGAGATCCTGTCCGACTTCCAGGTCACCATCCCCGAAACCGGCACGGTCAAGGCGGAGAAGCCCCCTATCGTTATCGTTACGTCCAACCGGACGCGGGAAATTCACGATGCGATCAAACGCCGCTGCTTCTATTACTGGGTCGATTATCCGGACGCGAAGCGCGAGCTCGAAATTCTCGACGTGAAAGTGCCCGATGCGGACAAGGACTTGTCACGCCAGATCGTCGCCTTCGTCCAGCGGCTGCGCTCGATGGATCTCTTCAAGCTGCCGGGCGTCGCCGAGACCATCGACTGGACCAATGCGCTGGTGCAGCTCGACAAGATCGATCTCGATCCGGAAACGGTCAACGATACGCTCGGGACCCTGCTGAAATACCAGGACGACATCGAGAAGGTGAAAGGCAGCGAGGCCGCCAACCTGCTTGAACAGGTCAAGGCCGACCTCGCCGCGCGGGGCTAGGACATTGGCAAACGCCGACGAAACCGGCACTCCCAGAGACAACGGCGCCGCACCTGCTTTCGAAAACACGCCCGGCATGCGGCTCCTCGACCAGTTCGAGGGAAGCAAGCTTCTTCCCAACATCATGCATTTCGGTCGTGTGCTGCGTAGCGCCGGTCTGCCCGTCGGCCCCGGCAAGATCATCGATGCGGTGAATGCAGTCCAGACAGTCGGCATCGCCAGCCGCAAGGACTTCTACTGGTCGCTCCACGCCGTGTTCGTTAACCGGCGCGACCAGCACGACGTCTACGACCAGGCCTTCCATATCTTCTGGCGCGACCCGCGTCTCCTGGAGCGCATGCTGGGCATGCTGATGCCTGAAGTACCCGGAGAGGAGCAGAACGAACCGCAGGAACCGCCAAGCCGCCGAATCATGGAGGCAATGTCTCCCAAGGAGCAGGAAGGCCAGCAGCAGGAGCAGGAAAAGGAGCCAGAGGTCGAAGTCGAGGCCACCCTGACAGCTTCCGCAAACGAATTGCTCCAGAAGATGGATTTTGAGGATATGTCGGCGGAAGAAGTCGCGGCCGCGAAGGCCGCTATTTCGCGCATGCGCCTCACAATCGACGAGGTACCTATGCGCCGGTTCGAGCGCAGTCACCGGATAGACCGCGTCGATATGCGGGCAACGCTGCGCGCCGCCATGCGGTCCGGCGGTGGGCTGATCCCGTTGCAGTATCGCCGTCGCCGCAAACGCACCCCGCCGCTGGTCATCTTGTGCGATATCTCCGGCTCAATGGGTCGTTACACGCGCATGCTG
>Ga0255776_10004507_pt1 | contig 14682 bp, 15 predicted proteins | sample 071ome_19_FD_179974 | JGI IMG/M metagenome (GOLD analysis project Ga0255776, IMG submission 179974) | Coastal salt marsh microbial communities from the Groves Creek Marsh, Skidaway Island, Georgia - 071413AT metaG (version 2) | ecosystem: Environmental > Aquatic > Marine > Intertidal zone >... | reverse complement strand
CGCTGGTTCCGATAAAAGAGTAAGAGCTGCCGTTCCATCCTGTGGGGGTATAAGTGATCGTTACTCCGAAAATGATCTACATCTAAACACTGTGAGTGATCCTCCGAATTTAAAACGAATTTCCTGCCCAATACTATTCCTTAGCCCAGCAAATGATTTTCATGGTAGGATTAACGACTTGGGTACAGCCGTGAACGAAATCAAGTCCGCAGAATGGCGAGTCTCATGTTCGCCTCATCATAATCATCAGGATACGGCAGAGTATGAAGTGGCTACTCAAATTTGGTTTGATCAACACCTAAAAAGAAAATTTGAAACTCCTCGTACTCCGAAAGTTGAACTTCAGCTACCTGCAAACAAATTGCCTAGGCTAATTGTAACCCCTGATCCTGAGAGAATAGTAAAAGAGGTAGAAATTTATTTTACTCAGCATGGAGTTGATCAAATCAGGGGAAAAAACAAGGATGACTCACAGAATACAAAACATCGATTTTGGAAATTCTGTCCTCCTGTTAAACAAAAAAACCAGAACATTTGGCATGCTGATTTACCAATTTTTTCGAAGGATCGGCCGCTTTGGGCTTATGCCAATGTAATCTATGTCATGGAGAATCCAATTCAAGGTGCTGGCTATTATTATGGTACCTACGATACTAAAACCTTCGTATTGTCTTCTCTCCTCCAAGTAGCCTCAATTTCTAAACTTCAAAGTTCGAATGTTTCTGCGTTAGAAAAGAAGCAACGACAAATCGAGAACTTTTCTGCATTTTGGCGGAATGACTGGTTTAGTTACAATCAATCCAACTGGGGAATAAGAACAAACAAACTGTACGAGCCTAAGTGGTTCTCTCCCTCAGCAGGTTCGCGTATCAGCCTTGAGGTAAGTTGTGCAGAACCGAATAAAATGGCTATGTCGATTGATGGATTTGGAGTGGAGCTTCCTCTGGTTGGTGGACAAGTCTGGCAAAGGTTCAGTTTCCCTTCATCATCCTTTAAGAATAGCCTGGGAGATAGCTTGCCTAGCTGGACAGGAATCCGGGAGTTGTACCTTAATGATGAAGTAAAACTTTCCTTACCCCGTGGAAGTAGTCAAAAACCTGTAAAAATTGGATCAAGATGGAGCGGGAACCCTCCGGAATTTAGAAATTTACTTTGGATACCCTGATCAAATAGATATTGACAAGAATTTCGGACAAACGATCATTAATTCATGGTAGCCAGCGAATGCAGAGCCAAAATTTTATTCGTTGATGATGAACTCTCCATTCTCAAGGCATTTCGCTTGAATCTTGGCCGATTATTTGATGTATACACCGCAGAATCTGGAATTGTTGGCCTCGAGTTAATTGAGGAAGAAGGTCCGTTTGAAGTGATTGTTTCGGACTTTGCTATGCCTCGGATGAACGGTGCTGAGTTTCTCCAGAAAGTCCGAGAACAAGACAAAGAAGTTGTGACCATGCTTTTAACTGGACAAGCTAACTTTGATGATGTTTGTGATGTTGTCCGTAAAGGTGAAATATTTCGACTGATATCAAAACCCTGCCCGCCTGAAAAGTTATCCCAAGACCTTGAGCATGCAATTAATCAACACCGGCTTGTGCGGACTGAAAAAGAACTATTGGAGAAAACACTTAATGGTACAATCACAGCTTTCAGTTCTCTTCTTTCTGCTTCCAGTCCCAAGATTTTTAACAGAGCAAATCGTGTAGAAAGACTCGCAAGGGATACTGCCAAAAAAATGCGATTGCCCGGTGGGTGGAGATTAGGAATTGCTGCAAAATTCAGTTACTTGGGCTATTTAACTATTCCTGAAAGTGTTCAAGATCAGGTCTTTAGGGGAGATTCAGTCACAGATGAGTATCAAGAAAGAATAGACAAAATACCTGACTTTGTTAGCGGACTGCTGAAAGATATTCCCAACCTTGAGTCGGTTTCACGAATTATTAAATTTACCGGAGAAAGTTACGACCCATTAGAGGAGAGTGAGAAGGAAGAGCAGGATCTTGCCTCGCTGATCCGACTTTGCAGGATGTATGTATCGCTAGACGAAAACGGATTTACCAAAAGCGAGATTTTTAAAATTTTACATTCTAAATCTGATTCCTATGTGGCTGGTTCTGTGGATGCATTGGCAACGATCTGATATTCTCTCAAATTGTAAACATAATTGGGAAGGTAAGCCTCTTTAAAATTGTTTTGTAATTACCTAATCACCTAGTCTGTGATCTGGGATAAGATAGCAGGTTACATAGTCTTTTACTGCATCTTCGAGCGAAAATAGGTTCTGCTTGTATCCTGCCTGAGTAAGCTTATCAATTTTTGCTTCGGTGAAATACTGGTATTTATCCCGCAAGGTTTCTGGCATTTCTACAAAGCGGATGTTTGGCTCCTTTTCTAGTGCAGCAAATATTGCCCGGCCTAAATCAAACCATGTTCGTGCCTTTCCGCTGCCCAGGTTGTATAATCCATTTGCCTCTTTGTTTTCTCCAAGCCAAAGAGACATTGATACTGCATCTTTGACATATAAAAAATCACGCATCTGCTCGCCATCTCTGTAGCGTGGGTTGTGACTTTTAAAAAGTGTCATCTCTTGGGTGGCAGAGATTTGTTCGTATGCCTTACTAACGACTGAACGCATATTCCCTTTGTGCTCTTCATTCGGGCCGTAAACATTGAAGTATTTAAGACCAGCGATCAGTTCGAGCCACCCTCGCTCCTGTGCCAGTAAATCAAACTTATGTTTTGACCAACCGTACAGATTAAGTGGCTGGAATTTTTGTAAATCCATTTCTTGGTCGTCCATACCCAGTTCTCCGTCCCCATAAGTGGATGCTGAAGATGCGTACACGAAGCGAACATCATTTTGAAGTGACCACTCGCACAATTCACGGGTATACTGCAAATTGTTGTCATTGAGATATTCCTCGTTGGTTTCCGTAGTGCTTGAGCAGGCTCCTAAATGAAAAATAGTTGAAATATCAGTAAGTTCCTGACTGTTTTCACGAACCATTTGACGAAAATCTTCCGGTTTGATTGTTCGGGAAATGGAAAGATTGGATAAGTTTCGATATTTTAAGTCGCTTGGCTCGGCCCAGTCCACCATCCACAGATTGTGAAGATTGAGTTCTTTTAACCCCCAAAGAATCGCACTTCCAATGAGACCGGCACCTCCGGTTACCACGATTGTGCCTGTGGATAGTCTACTCATTGGAAAGCTCTAAAGAGCGAGACTTTGCAGCTTCCACTGCATGGCGAACGATTGTTCTGAACTCATCGGCAGTGAAACTTTCCAGGGCCGATTGGGTGGTGCCGTTTGGAGAAGTCACCTGATCCCTCAACTCTAGAGGTGATGATTCAGATGCTTCCATCAGTCGAGCAGCACCGATAACTGTGTTGAGCGAAAGGTCTTTTGCGAGTTTTTTGGAAAGCCCGATAGCTCGCGCGGCTTCTTCGAGTGCACATGTGAATTCAAAAACATAAGCCGGTCCACTCCCACTAATTGCAGTAACCCGGTCTAAATCCGTCTCTTCTCCAAGCTCAAAGGCTTTCCCAAGAGAGGCTAATATCTGCTCAATGATTTCACGGTCCTTCTTAGTTGGTGTGGAAGAAAACAAATAGCCAGTCACACCATACCCAATTTGTCCTGGAGTATTTGGCATCGAACGAACTATATTTCGAGCTTTGGGAAAGGCATCCGTGAGGGTAGAAATCGTAGTTCCTGCCATGATCGAAAGGAGCAAGCAATGAGAGCTTTTTTCGCCTACGCTAACGGGTAGGTCTTTAATTTGTTGAGGCTTGCATCCCAGAATTAACACACTTGGGGGAGTTTCTAACATTTCCTCCACTGTATCAAAACGCATAATGCCAGTATCGTTTGAGAGTCTTTCCGATGTGCCATCATTTGCAGAACAACATGAAACTTCTTTGGCAGAAAAAGAGTTTTGCCTGAGAAGGCTATGGACAATGGCAGAGACCATCTTTCCTGCTCCAATAAATCCGAGTGTATGATTCATTCTGATTTATCTTGAGAGTTGGTTTCTTGTACGGAAATCGTTCCTCCAATGAGATCGTGCAGGCAGCGACGTTTACGGTTCAGGAAGCAGAAAAGAAAGTTAAGTAAACCTGGAAGAAGGAATGGAGTGATCAAAGTGAGAGCACTCAGGCCCTTGCAGACAGCACGAAAAAATTGCCGAAAAGGGGAGGGGGGAATTTGGATATTTTCTTCTCTTACGCTTCTTATGCCAAAGGTTGCTTTGCCCAAGGTTTTTCCGGAAAAAAAGCGTTCTCCAATAAAGAAATAAAAAATCGGTAAGAAGCATGCCCAGATTACCATGGCCATCAGCATCTCATAAGTTTCCGGAGAAAGATCAGATTTCATAATGAAATCAGCCATTTGGTCGGAGTCCATCTGTTCTTCCTGGGATAATAAAGTGGCTTGATGCAGTAGATTTTTAAACTCCTCTTCAGCGTGGGTGCCCCAAAAGTTGGGCATGAAATGTGCCAGTAATTGCAGGAGAAGTACGATCAGAATAAAGTCCATCGCAAAGGCAATCATCCTTTTGAAAAGAGATGCAGGCACCACGGCATGATTTTCACCTGTACCATGGTTCAAAGTAGGTTCTTCCTGATCCATTATTTTTCTAGGTATGATTGCTCAAATGCCTGAACGGTGTTTGCCATAAGCATGGCCACAGTCATCGGACCCACACCGCCTGGGACAGGGGTAATGTAAGAGGTCTTGGGAGCAACCTGATCAAAATCAACATCACCCACCAGCCGAAAACCTGATTTTCGGGAGGCGTCAGGAATCCGGTTTATGCCAACATCAATCACCGCACATCCACTTTTAATCATATCTGCCGTTACAAACTTTGGTTTTCCAATCGCGGCAATTAACAAGTCGGCATCGCGTGTTTGACTAGGAAGATCGTGGGTGCGGGAGTGGCAGAAGGTAACCGTTGCATTGCCAGGGATAGATCGGTTGAGCAGCAACATGCCTACTGGCTTTCCTACAATCAAACTGCGACCGAGAACTACCACTTTTTTACCCGCTGTTTCGATGCCTGATCGTTTAATTAATTCAATTATTCCAAGAGGTGTACAGGAGCGAAATGCATCGGGCTGTTCCTGACAAAGTTTTCCCAAATTCACGGCATTAAATCCATCCACATCTTTGGTAGGGGAAACATGGTTAAAAACTCTCACCTCATCAATGTGTGAAGGTAATGGGGCTTGCACTAAAATTCCGTGCACAGAAGAATCATGGTTTAAACGGTCTATTTCCTCGAGAAGCTTATCTTGTGGGATGGTCTTGGGGAGAACAACTAAATGTGCATCGATTCCAAGGGAAGAGGCCGTTTTTTCTTTTTTTCGAACATAAGATATAGATGCAGGATCTTCGCCAACACGAACAAAAACCACACAAGGCTTGCCGCGTGTGAAAGTTGCAATCTTTTGGCTGAGTTCACCCAAAAAATCATGGGCAATTTGGTTGCCGTCAATCAATTCCACGATCAGGAAAAGTAGTTAAGAATTCAACTTGGTGAAATTAATTGGAGGGTCGAATAACTCTGGCTCGAATCACGAGTTCATCTGATCCTTGCTCGATAGGCTCAAGCTTTCCAAGAATGTTGACTTGTTGGTCTGCGAATTGGCGTGGTTCCACTGCCTTGATGTGAGCAAAATCAATAAAAGCCAGTCTTTTGCCTCGGCTGTTTAGTAATTGGAAAGGAAAAGCCTCTTCAAATCCAAACTTCCTTGGCTTGAAAAGTAATTTACCCTCAAAGTTTCTGACAATTTTGACCGCTGGTTTATTTTTAGGGGGTGCCAGCGGCAAGGTGCTGGGGTCTGGTTTTACCTGCTTAGTTTCGAGGGCATCGAGCTCATCAATTTTGGCAGAATTCACCTCTTTGGAGGGAGTTGAATCTGTATTTCTTGGAGTGTTTGTGCTCTCAGGCGGGCTCTTAGCGAGGGACTCTGAGGGCTTTTGGTTCCACTTTTCCCTTCCGACCACCACGGGTTCCACCTCTGGGGCACCGGCATTGAAAGCTTTCCCTAGTGACGGTTGATCAGGAAGATTTACCTGACCCGATGCAGGATGTGAGAGGCAGAACGCAGCCAAAACAGCAAAAAAGGAACTTAATGATTGAAATGTGAATCTTCCCATGTTGATGAATTTAGGAAAAATGCTTGGGAAAGAGCAATTCAATTTCTGCATCTTTTAAGTCCCGGTAGGTGCCAAGTGGTAGTTTTCCCAATCTAACACCGCCGATTGCCGTGCGGCGTAATTTTTTTACCTTGTAACGATGACGGTTTAGGCACCTGCGAATTTCTCGTTTCTTACCATGTCCCATCGTAATCTCGAGCTTGGTTGCTCCTACGGGATTTCCCGTTTTCGAACGAATTTCATCAAGCCTTAGAAATTCACCCTCATCATCAAAGCCTCGTAACATTGCCTGGAAATCTTCGTTTTGGAGAGGCTCGTTGATTTCAACCTGATATTTTTTCCTTACCTGCTTAGAAGGGTGAGTCAATCGATGGGCAAGGTTGCCGTCATTGGTCAAGATTACCAACCCTTCACTATCCAGATCCAGACGGCCTGCACAAAATAAACGGATATTTCGGTGTCTTGTTTCTAAAAGTTCAAAAATAAGGCGTTCCGCATGAGGATCTTCATTCGAACAGGTAAAGCCCTTTGGCTTGTTCACCATAAAAACAACTGGCTTGGCGAATTTTGCCTGAATTCTTTTATTTCCAACCTTTACTACATCCCGTTCAGGGTTCACCCTGATTCCTAGCTTGGCGAGGTTTCCGTTTACTGAAACCTCCCCGTCTTGAATCAGTTGCTCGCCCGTCCGGCGCGAGCAAATCCCTGAGTCGGCAAGGAACTTTTGTAGTTTAGGGAATTGATTGGGCTTATCGCTTGGAGTGTTTTTGTTCTTCGTCATTTGCAAAACTTGATGTTGCGTAATGAGAAGGAATCTATCATTTGTCAAATACAGTCAACAACAGGGATGGGAACCTGAACATTTTCATGAGCGAAGAAACAGATAAAATAAAAGTTGCAGTGGTAACGGGTGCAGGGCGTGGTATTGGCCGAGGAATTGCCGAGGTGCTTGCTAGAGATGGGTTGAAAGTTATTTGCGTAAGTAAATCCGAATCTTCTTGTGGCTCTGCTGCCGAGGCAATTCAGGCAACCGGTGGGCAGGCCGAGGCTCTTGCTGTCGATGTCGCTCAAGGAGACCAGGTGCAAAAAGCGTGTGATGAATTACTTGAAAAATATGAGTGCATAGATGTGTTGGTTAACAACGCAGGCATTACTCGGGATAATTTGCTTTTCCGTATGGATGAAAATGATTGGAATTCAGTCATCAATACAAATTTGACAAGTTGCTTTCATTGGATCAAAGCCCTCGGGCGACCCATGACCCGCAAGCGCTGGGGACGAATCGTCAATGTTGCTTCGGTTGTCGGATTAACAGGGAATGCCGGTCAGGCAAATTATTCTTCTGCCAAGGCAGGTATGATTGGTCTTACCAAAAGCTTGGCACGTGAATTTGCTGCCCGTTCTGTAACTGTTAATGCAATAGCTCCCGGTTTTATCGATACAGATATGACATCAGAACTAGACGAACGTGTGAAAGAGGGAGCCTTGGCAACCATTCCTCTGAAACGTTTTGGACAAGTCTCTGATATTGCTGAAATGGCCTCTTTTTTATGTTCTGACAAAGCCTCCTACATCACCGGACAAGTTTTTTCGGTTGACGGCGGGATGGTGATGTGAAGAAGAAACTTTCATTAAATCCTAACCAAACTTAATCATTATGTCCGACAACAACGCCGATCGCGTAAAGAAAATCATTGTTAGCCAGCTCAACGTAAGCGAAGAGCAAGTCACTCCTGAAGCCAGTTTCATAGACGACCTTGGGGCAGACTCTCTCGACCAAGTAGAACTAGTCATGGCTTTGGAAGAAGAATTTGGTACCGAAATTCCAGAGGAAGAAGCTGAAAAGCTTCAAACTGTTGGTTCGGTGATCGACTATGTTCAGAATAATCTTTCTTCCTAATCCAAAACATTAGACCCATTGGTCTTTCAATGCTTACTGATTTAACTCTATGACCCGAGTAGTCGTAACAGGAATGGGGGTCATTACCTCGATTGGCAATGACCTCGATAGTTACTGGAGTAGTCTCAAGTCTGGTCGATCAGGGATTACCTCTGTAACCACTTTTGAGTGCTCTGACATAGCCAGTAAAGTAGCTTCCGAGATCAAGGATTTTAATCCTGAGGATTTCATGGATCCAAAGGAGGCCAGAAGAAACGATCGCTATGCCCAACTTGCCCTTGGTGCCGCACACGGTGCATTAAAAGACGCCAATTTGACGAGGGAAGAACTCGTTCCTAATCGCACTGGGGTGCTTGTCGGTTCGGGTATTGGGGGTATGGACACCATTGAGAAGCAAATGACCACACTGATTGAGCGTGGTCCGAGAAGGGTCTCTCCCTTCATGATTCCTTCCCTGATCGCCAACATTGCTGGAGGAATCATTGCGATTGATTTAGGTGCCAGGGGACCTAACTTCTCCGTAGTCAGTGCCTGTGCCTCTGGCTCTCATGCTATAGGTGAAGCCTATGAAATGATCAAGCGAGGTGCTGCAGATGTCATTTTCGCTGGTGGGAGTGAGGCTGCGGTTACCCGTATTGGATTTGCCGGATTTTCCTCGATGAAGGCGATGAGTACGAAATTTAATGACGATCCGAGCCGTGCATCCCGGCCATTTGATAAAAACCGTGATGGGTTTGTCATGGGTGAGGGGGCTGGTGTCCTAGTTCTGGAAACCCTCGAAAATGCCCAAAAAAGAGGGGCTCGTATTTATGCTGAGGTTACTGGTTATGCGGCCACTTGTGACGCCTTTCATGTAACCACTCCAGATACATCCAGTCAGGCTCTCACTGAGTGCATGAATCTTGCACTCGATCAGGCAAAGTTGGAAAGACCATCGGTGCAGTATGTGAATGCCCATGGTACATCGACTCCTTACAATGACCGCTCGGAAACGACGGCTTTAAAAAATGTATTCTCGGACTACGCTAAGAACGGTCTCATGGTGAGTTCCACCAAATCGATGACTGGTCACCTGCTTGGTGCAGCCGGTGCGATTGAGGCAGCTGCTTGCTGTAAGGCGATTGACGAGGGGGTAGTTCCTCCCACCATCAATTATGAGGAGCCCGATCCAGACTGCGATTTGGATTATGTACCTAACGAAGCCCGCGAAGCTAATGTTCAAGTTGCCATGAGTAATAACTCTGGCTTTGGTGGCCACAACGCCTCTCTTATTTTTCGTAAATTTGAGTAGCCTTTTGAGGAAGCCCCTTTAATTCGCTTGCTCATCCTATTCACATAAGTATTTTGTAAATCTTTGGCTTTTGCACCCGTAGCTCAATTGGATAGAGCGCCTGACTACGGATCAGGAGGTTGGGAGTTCGACTCTCTCCGGGTGTGCCACTTTTTGTATCCTTCAACTTTTCACGTATTTTTCCTTCTTATGGCAAAAAAGCAGATACTCATGATGCAAAGTTGGATACAAATATAACTTTCACTTCACCAACTACTACGACAGTAGAGTGTTTGATACATGAAATATACTAACCAGTGCTAAAGGCTTGCCTATGGACTTGGTCTTTTGGGTTTTGCCGAAAAAAATTATTAATTTGTAAAGATTTCTGTGTCATTGAACCACAGCTAACTTACCAATTCACCAGCCACATTTCCCTTGTTCTAGAAGACCAATTTAATGGTTATAAGGACGCGAACCTTACGGTGCACGGACTAGCTTTGGCGCTTGTAATAGAAATTAACTGTTAGGCGAAGCCTAGAATTCTTATTCTTTGCCCCATTTCATTTCAGGGGCGGCACAAATTTGAAAAGATTACCGATTCTCCGAAGATTTTCCTCGATATTTGCTGGCTGACCGGAATATTCCATATTTTAGATGGGGTTCTTTGCTAGCTGGTCAGCTTGAATCGTAGGTTCTTTCGTTTAAGTTGGGAGCGATGATAACTTGACAATCATTTCCGGTGTTGCATCTTCTGGTCTCCGGGAGGGCTTTCATGTTAAAGGATGTAACATCGGCTTTAGCTATGCTTGGTAAGCTAAAAAGCTACAACTTATAATATTCTAGGGCATATATATCTGCAGTGCATAAATTACCCGAGAATGAAGAGGCTTGTATGATTTAGCTTAGCCTTGCTGAGAGGATGGTGGATTACCTTCCTGAGTCGGTGACTTTGTCTCTCCATCTCTAGCTGGGGCAGGAGTTTCAGCCGAACCGGCGGAAGCAGTATCAACACTCTGATTAGCCGCTTTTTCCTCTTGGGCTTCTTTTCTTGCAGCCTCCAAGGCTGCCTGTGCGGCCATTTCCTTGCGGGCGGTAATGAAAGACACCACGCAAAGTATTACATAAATTAAAAGCAATCCAGTGGTAAGGAGCATGGTGGTTGGCTTGAGGCTTGATGCTCCAACAATGTTGTAGGGCTCATTTCGCCACCAACCCATCTCGGCAAATGCAGTCCCCACTTTTCCTACAACAGAAAGAAAACCAAGTAGTCCTACCAAAACAGCAGTGTGCATGATGTGTTTTTTAGCACCAGGTGCTTTTTCTGCGGCAATCGCAAAGATGATTAATAGAAAGCCGAGAATGGAAGGTATAAAAGCAGTCCAACTTTTCCCGAATTCCAAAGACTCACCATTCTCTGGAGCATTGAGTACATTTTTCCAGTTGGTTGAAGTAAGAGTAACTTTTCCGCTGGTATCAGCAGCATTTTTATAGATCAGCCTTAGTTTAGACTCCTCTGGATCAATGTCTTCCCAAGGCACAGCTTCAAAGCCATTGGATCCAGCGTTATGGTAGTTCTCAGATTCTTGAAATAAACCACCTAATGTATCTCCTGATGCACTGGCATACCAGTAAGATTTTACTAAACGATCCGATGACCCTTCAGAAATCTTATAATTTTCCATGGAAATATCCTTGGCGTGCACATCATTGAGTTTGTGTACAATCCACCAAACATTCTCACCGGCTGAGGTTTCGCAAGGGATAAAGTCGAGCATATGATTCTGTTCTCCATCAGAGAGTACAAACTCGGCATCACTAGCCCAAGGGCCCGTTAGCTTTATGGAAAGACTTGAGTCTTGAAGTAGATAACCGAATAAGCCGGTTAAAATGAGAAGTCCGCCAAGTATGAAGGATGGTATTTTAAGCATCCCTAAAAAAAACTTGAAACAAGGATTCAGGCAAGCTTCGAAACTTTAAAAATCCTCTCGTGATCTTCTGCATTCACAAATATAAGATTCATCTTACCTCGATTTTAAATCCATAAAAAATAGTGAATGTAGATACCATTACAACTCCTTCAGTTAAGGACGATGTGAGCTTGGATACCCCGTGGCGAGTGATCGTACTTAATGACCCGGTTAATTTAATGAACTACGTAATCTTAGTTTTCCGGAAGGTTTTGGGCTTTGATGAAACTCGGGCAAGAAAACATATGTTGGAAGTTCATGAAAAAGGCCGTTCCGTGGTGTGGTCGGGCAACCGGGAAACAGCGGAAAATTATGCCTATCAGTTGCAACACTGGCGCTTACAAACCATGCTTGAACGGGATGATTGAATTTCGCTTAACCATTGATTCACGGATTACTCGTGCGGTGCATCCATTGATTTCAAAGTGTTTTGCCGATTGCGTAAAAGTAGAGGGCCCCGTTTTTCCATCCTTAGAAGATTTTGACAGTGATTTTATCAAAACATGGGAGCATAGCTTGAATGATGATTTTTCCCAGGATAGACATTCGCTCGCTCGTTTATTCAATGATCCTAAATTTGCTCATGGTTATATCGCTTTACCAAATGAAGAAATTGAACAGGTTTTGCGTGGATTAACTGAAGTTCGTTTGTTTGTTCGAGAATCCCACTTGAATGATTTTACAGATGATGAATTGGAAAATGGGGAGTTTCACCTTGAGGATAAGCCATCTGTCGCACAATCCTACTACCTTTCGTATATTGTGTTAGCTGAGATTCAAGAGGGTCTGATTGCCCGCCTCTAAAGTCTAACCTGCTCTCAAAATTTGGTTGTTGGCAACGGTTATACCACCAAGCAAGGCCCCAACAATACCTACATAACCTTGATCAGTTCCTGCTAGGAAGAGATTTTTGAATTGGGTAGATCCATCTCTTCTTTTAGTGGGGGATCCATAGAGGGCACCATTCTCATGACTGGTGAAATGCTTGATGGTCGTAGGAGTAAAGGTATCTAAAAGGATCGTTTCTTCCGTGAGTTTCTTCTTTATTTTACTCCCGTTGGGCAAATAATTAAGTGCATTATCAAGAAGGGTGGACTCCCAATGCTCTTTTTCATTACTGTATTGTTCTTTGGATAATCTTGACCATTTTGAGAAATTTGCCGGATGAGTGACTCTTAATTTGGATGGGGAAGTGGAGGAGTTGTTTCCATAATTATCAGGAAGGCAAATTACACCAGATTCCAACCCCACCAAATCATCGGGGCAGTCGTAATGAAACTCATTAGATTGATTGAAAAAAACAACTGTTTCTTCCCATCCCAGTTTTTTGGGATGACTGTTAAACACTCGAATCGATTCGATAATACTAAAGTTTCCCGTCACCGTTTTCGATGGGATACAGCCTTGGTTTAGTAAAGATTCGGTCTCTCGGATACCACAGGTGGAAATGACATGATTTGCCCGAATGATTTCCCCTGATTCTAAGACCACTTCACTTACTTCATTTCCAATTGTTTTTATTTTATGAACTGGTGAGTTCATTCGCCTGTCCACCCCTAATTGCTTCAGTTTAGAAGTTAGCGGATCAAGAATGGCTCGAATTCCTTCTTCCGGACGGGATAAACCCTGCCGAAAAATTGCATCAAAGAGCATGATGAAAGTAGGAAAATCAATATCATTTGGCCTTGCCGATCCATAATAACAGGTTGGGCAGAGCAACATTTCTCCAAGTAGCGGTTCGATACCAGAATCCGCAAGAATTTTTCGAGTCGACCATTCCTTTGCATCGACTGAATAAGCCGGAAATTCTTCCATCTTTTTTAAGAGAGCCAGGAAAGCATCCATGGAGGATGGAAATGCTTGCTCAACTTGACTCAAAAAATATTGGAAATCATTGGTGAATTGAAGGGACTGCTCGCCAAAAGTAATACGAGAACTGCTTTGGGGTAGAAGCTTTAACTCATCAACAGATAACCGTAATTGCCTGCAGAGTTTGAGTAGGGGAGAGGATTTACCCGAAGCAGGGGAGGGGTAGTTGGTAAGGGCATGTAGCCCAACATCAAACTTTTGTCCTTTGCGGGCATAGAAACTGTTCAGTCCCCCCACTACATAGTGTTTCTCCAAAAGAGTGACTTTTTTACCAAACATGGCCAGCCTTGTGGCTGCAGCCAAACCGGATAATCCAGCACCGATTACGATAACCTCAGTCTCGGTAGAGGTCGTGCAAGAAGAATTGGAAATAGGTAAGGTCAACAATAGGGCAGAGCAATAATGCCAACCCGCACTAATTTAAGCGGCTGCCCCAGCCTCAAACTTCGGGAGCAAATAGTTGGCACAACTGTCGAGAGACTCGAGTTCACGATATTCGGCTTCTGGTACATCAATGCCGTGCTGTTTTCTGAGTTCCATCACAATATCAAGGAAGTCCATAGAGTCTAAATCAAGCTGATCTCTCAGCCGAATATCAGATTTGACATCGTTAAGGTCTTCATCCGGAGCAATTTCCGCAATTATGTCGAGTACGATTTGTTTGACTTTTTCTTTGTCCATTAGAGCTAGAAATAGATATCTACCCTACGCTTCAAACTTTTTCAAGATAAGAACGGAATTGATTCCAAGCATTCCAAAGGAGTTATTAAGGATAACATTTACGCCTCCCTCTTTTTTTACCGCCTGGCCGGTAACTAAACCGGGTAATGCACAGGAAGGATCCAGGTTGTCAACATTGATCGTCGCGTGTGCCATGCCATCCTCAAAAGAAGGAATGTTTCCAGCAAGTTCTATGGCTCCAGCAGCACCCATTGAATGGCCGATAAAACTTTTGGTGTTGTTAACCAAAGTGTTTTTACTTTCACCAAAAAGATTCCTGATGGCTTTGCACTCCTGCTCATCCCCCTGAGGGGTTGAAGTTGCATGCGTACTTACCAAGTCGATATCTTCGGCCAGCATCTGTGCATTGGCCAATGCCTGTCTCATGCATTCCTCCTGCCTCTCCGGGTTAGGAAGCACATAATCAGTGCCATCTGAATTTATTCTGTATCCAGCAACTTCAGCAATAATTTGAGCACCTCTTCGTTGTGCGTCTTCCAGTCTCTCAAGAACATAGATACAACCCCCCTCACTCACCACAATACCATTACGGTCCTTATCAAAAGGACGACTGGCGCATGTGGGGTCAATGTGTGCCGCCAATGCACCCTGACTTTTAAATCCAGCAAAAATTCCGTAGGCCCGAATACTCTCACTTACCCCACCTGCCAGGGCAAAATCACACTCCCCCAGTCTCAATTGTTGAACGCCTTGTATAATGCCGGCATTACCGGCTGCACAAGCAGCACCAATTGTGTAGTGTGGTCCGGTTAGACCTAAGTTAACG
>Ga0255776_10004494_pt1 | contig 14705 bp, 12 predicted proteins | sample 071ome_19_FD_179974 | JGI IMG/M metagenome (GOLD analysis project Ga0255776, IMG submission 179974) | Coastal salt marsh microbial communities from the Groves Creek Marsh, Skidaway Island, Georgia - 071413AT metaG (version 2) | ecosystem: Environmental > Aquatic > Marine > Intertidal zone >... | reverse complement strand
GGACCGCGTCGTCATCGTCGTCGTCGTGCACGTCGGCGGCAACCGCCTTTGAGACGCCTTTTCGTTTCGCCGTCGCGCGTCGCGTCGTCATGACGTAGGATCCGTATCGACGCGTCGAAAGACGAAGGGCGAGACGTCGCCGTCGCCGTCGCGCGCGGTTTCCGGTGCGATCGCCGGGTCGCGCGAGCGCGAGCGCGTCGTCGTGTGTCGCGGGCGTCGCGCCGCCGCGTGTTCGTTCGCTCGAGGAAATGGTCCAAAGACGTTTAATTAGACGTTTCGTGCATCTCAATACGAAAACCGGTCTATGTTGGGTGTGTTACATAACGGTTTTGTGTCTATAGTATGGCGTGTGCCGTGGCTCGGGGTTTCCTCTGAGGATCGAATTCTTCCAGCTCGGCGCGTCACACCTCGACGATCGATCCGACGAAGCGACGCGCACCGCGCACCGCGAAAGAAGGTCAACGGGGCGCGTGTGTGCTTTTCTTCGTTTGCGTGTGAAGGACGGGACGGACGACGCGGTGGTGGGAGAGACGAATCGGTTTCGATTTCCATCTGATTCATTCATTCTTTCACTCACTGAGAAGCGCTCGACGACGACGACGGACGACGCGACGCAGAGGACGACGAAGAGAAGATGGCGGAACATCTCGCATCGATTTTTGGGACGGAAAAGGACCGGGTCAACTGCCCGTTTTACTTTAAAATTGGCGCGTGTAGACACGGGGACCGATGCTCGCGTTTACACAACAAGCCGTCGGCGTCGCAAACCATTTTGTTGACAAACATGTATAGACCACCGGTGGGAGCGGGCGGCGGCGGAGACGCGGGATCGACGGCTGGGCAGGAACACTTTGAGGCGTTCGTGGAGGACGTGTTCGAGGAGCTCGATCCGTTCGGAGAGATTGAGGGGGTACACGTGTGCGACAACGTGACGGATCACATGATGGGAAACGTGTACGTCAAGTTTAAAGATGAAGAAGCGGCGGAAAAGGCGCGAAACGCGCTGAGAGGACGGTATTACGACGGGAGACCGATATTGGTTGAATTTTCGCCGGTGACGGATTTTAAGGAGAGCACGTGCCGGCAGTACGAGGAGAACTCGTGCGCGAGAGGCGGGTATTGCAACTTTATGCACTTGCGACCGATTGGACGGTCGATGCGTAAGCAGCTGTACGGACGATACCGCGCGCGAGACAGCGAAGAACGAAGACAACGCCGAGATGATTCGAGAGATCGGGATCGCAGGAGAGATAGTAGCCGCGATAGGAGTCCGGGTCGGAAGCGTTCGCGAGACGACGACGACGACGGCGACGGCAAGGTTTCGGCTCGAGGCATGTCAGACGACGCTCGTCGCGCCATGTTTGCGCAGTGGAACGCCGAGGCGTCCGAGTGAGAAACGAATTGTAGCACTTTTAATTCTACTAAGGGTTGGATCTTTGAATTTCCAATGGTGTCTGGTTTGCTAAAAATAATTTTTTGTACTTTTTTATCCTCCTCTCGTCAAGTCATCCTCGCACTGGCTGGGACGATGCGTGAAACGCCGATCGTATCATAAAGGGGTTACCGCCATCCTCGTCATCGCTCGATCCGTCATCGTCATTGTCCACAGAGTACGCCTCGCGAGTGATGGGGTCCTTGCGATCGAAAATGATACGACCAGCGCGTCCAAACCGAGGGCGACAGTGCTTGAGATTGACGCCCAGAGGAATGGAAAACGGACGCACGGCGAGCATCGACGGCGACTTCGTGAAGAGCATCTCGATGTCTGGAATCTCTGGTGGTGGCTTGTAAGGCAACAGCTGGACCGGAACTCTCGTACGCGGAGGGTATCCACCGATACCAATCATACCAGCCTCGCGTCTGCGCTTTCTTCCGGCGATGTCGCCCATGTCGTCTCCCAATACGACGTACTGGCCATCCGGTCTCTTGATCAACTCCACCGCTCCGCCCGCAAGCACGACATTCTTGTTTGGTTGCACCTCGGGCGTCTCTCCCTTGATTCGTTTCTTATCCGCCTCCATAACCTTTTGCTCGATACCCTCGATCGACGTCTTCGGCTCGTGTCGGAGCTTCACTTGCAGATTTTGAAGCTCTTGCTCGACCGCAAGAAGCTCTGTCTTGCGCTTTTCGCGCTTCATGATGAGCTCAAGAAGACCAATGGAAATGTCGAGCGATTTCCGCAATTGTCGCATCTTGTCGTAGCTCGACGCGTCGTTCTCACGACGACGCCTCGTCTGCGGTCTAGAAATCTTCTCTCGAGGACGGAAAACGTTGAAAGGATTCGTGTCGTTTGGCGCCGGAGGAGGCTGCAGACGACGCAGAATCGGCTTCTTCATCGCCTTACGCTTGTCAACCCAATACTCGTACACTGCCGCCAAAATCGCCTGCTTACCGCTAATCTCTTGCAGTAACTCGAGCGCCTTGTCCTTTGGCAAATTTGTCACCACGCCCAGGGCGTCCACCTTCTCTTGATAACTGATGACTTGGCCTCTCGCCGCCGCCATCGCCGTGTTCGCCTTCATAATTTTCTCATTCGCCGCCGCGCACGCCAACTCGAGTTTCCACAGCATCTCTTCGAACTTCTCGGCAGTCAACGTGTCCGCACCTTCGTTGAACGTCTCTAACCAATCCTCGTCGTCGTTGTCCAAATCGTATTCAACGTAACTCGTCGTCTCTGTCGGCAACCCGCACATCAACTTTGAGCGCAAGTAATATTCTGGCTGCTTAAAGTTTGTCGGATAGTCCTTCTCGTACGACGACACGTTGAGAATCTCAGGAATGGGAATCTCGCTCACCCCAGCCGTCGTTTCCTTTGTCAAAACCTCCTCATTCTCCTTATCGAGCGCTTTGTGTGCGTGCGTCACCTCGCGTTGCACCACTTGTTCATCCTTGATCGCGTCCGGATCCCGTATCACGGCCAACTGGGCCGTGATATCGATCGGGCGCGCTCTAAATGATGTTTGTCGAGTCGCCATGGCGCCTCTCCCTCACTCAAACCCCTCTCGCGCGATTCCAGAACGGTAAATGTATTCAAACCCGATCGGCGATCTCAGGAGAATTCACTCAGATCAGCCTTTTCGACCGGTTCGATCGACGCGAGGCGTCCACGGCGCGCCTCTGCGAGAGGTGTTCGCGTTAAAGTGGCCGTCGCGCGTCGAATCGCGCGCCAATGGCGGTCGACCGGCCACAGCGCGGTCCGCGCGGGCGCGTTGCTATGCCGAGAATTCGTTGAATTGGCCTAGGGTTGTGGGTGATGACGTGGGTTCTGTGTTCAAAAATCAAATGTATGATTAAACAGTATGAATTCAAAGAGACAGCTACATTCGCGCGGCGAGAAAAGCGTCTATACACGCCCCGAATCAAAAGAATTTCTTCACGAGGTGACGCTTGAGCACCTCGTGCTTGCAGTGAGGACACGCCCCGGGCCCTCTAGGTTTGACTATGGCGAGCCAGCAGGCGTAGCAGGCGACGTGCTTGCATCCGGAGGCTTCAAATGGCTTGACGCACGGTTCGGCGCATCGAACGCATACGCGAGGAGCCGAAGCTACGGGCATGACGTGGCCGTCTTCTTTTGCGGCTCTCTCAGCTCTTTTTTGCGCTTGGCGTTCCATGAGCTTGGCGCGATGCTGTTCATAGATGGGCTTGTGTTCGATTGGAACGAACTCGCCGAAGAGCGAGTAGAGGCCCTTCGGGTTCTCGGGCGCCTTGAGGACGCGACTGGCAACTCGAAGGAGGTTGCCAATGTCGAAATCGTCTCTCTTTACTTTTTCAAGTTCTGAATCCAGCTCTTCATACGCTTCCCTGGAGAGTTCCATGCGGGCTCGGCGCATGAAGAGCTTTCTATTTGTCGGCTCGACGTTTTGGTCTGATTCGGCGTTGGACTGCTGCGACAACGCGTGCGACTTTGAAAGCTCGTCCAGTAAAGATGATTTGCGCATCGCTGCCTTGGCTCGTCTATTTAGAGCAGAGTCGTGCGATGCAACGCTACTTTGGAGCGGTACGCTCCGCTTTGAGACGAGCATAAATTGGCGATTCGCAATGGCTTCATCAACCTTGGCTTCTTCCTCCTTCTGATCCCTCGTAAACTGCCGAACCAAGGATGCGATGCACGAGCCATTGTTGTTTGTCTTCGTTTTTTCCCTCTTTTCTCTCTTCTCCTTACCGAGCGTCTTAGACTTGACGGCGACAAAATCCACGAGTTTGGCTGGCTCTGCGCGGACGAGCTTCGTTGACATGGCATGGTTCCTGAAAAACTCTCTCAACCCACGAATGGCGCTCGAAAAGTCTACGTGGTTCTGAATCGAAGGCCGCAGCCATAATGAGAGCTGATTACGCGAGCTTTCGTGCGCGAAGCGCTCATCAGCGAGGATGACGGCGCCGAAATCATTCTTATGACGAATCACGCGACCGAGCGCCTGATTCACCGCACGCATCGCCGTCTGAGAATACCATTCACTTCCAGAGTATCCGTCACCACTCTTCGCCTTGCGTTTATCGAGGAACGCGCGTTTGTTCTTTACTAATGGGTCCGTTGCTCCTGCATAAGGGATGCCCGTGAGGATGACTCCACGACAAGCCTTGTCTGAGAAATCTATGCCTTCGCTCACCTTGCCGCGACACACTGCAAAAAACGCCGCACCCGTCCGAACTCCACCCGATAGCGCTTTGTTGTACGCGTCGTACACAGATCTGAATTCTTCAGTATTCTTTGGCTCGATGAAACACGCCTTTGAAGACTCCAAATCTTGCCATACCCTTGTCGCTTTCCAATGTTGAATGCACGAATCCATCACGCCGTACGAAGGGAAAAATACTAACAAACCATCCGGCACCGCTCGCGCAACTTGCGAAACCACCGCACCTATTTCATTCTTGTACTCGATGGTGTCACGAAATCTATAAGAGCTATTCAAAGTCTTATCGCCCGGGCCCTTGGCCACGACGCCACCCCAGATTTGGCTTTGGCTGATCACGTGCGAATTCTCCAAGCGCACGGGAAAGTCTAAGGCGAGCTCAGAGGCAAAGGATTGCATCGGTGACAGGGTACCAGACGCGAGCAAAAATGTTTTCACCTCCATGTCGATGAGCACCTTCAAAGGAAGACCAGGGAAGAAACACCAATAAGAAAGGGACGCACCCTGACGCGCCTTGCCACTCGAAAATTTGTCAATCTCCGGTCCGATGCGCGTCACGAAATGTTCTTCAGCCCGTCGCATGAAAAGCCGGTCGATAAATTTGGCGAGATCTGCCAACGGTGTGTCACTGTTTTGTCCCACATTTTTCATGACAGACCCGCCGTACACGACCGTTTTCGCCGCGCACTTCATAAGGCTTGTGAAGTGCTTAAACGTGCCTGAGGTGATGTTCAACTGCGACAGAATCTGGTATATGAAACCACCGTCACCGATCTGTTCCCCGAGTCCACCTTTGGGTTGCTGTTCTCCCGCTTTGATCGAGATGGACTGAATGATGTCTTCCAGCCGCACGAGATTTTCCGCTAGCACTCTAAAATCGTCAGCCGTGAAAGTCACCTCTTCATTCTCCAAACCTTTCTTCATCAATTCTCTTTCCTGCTCGTTGACGATGCCTTCCTCGCTCGTGTCGTCAAACGTCAGCTTTGTTTCATACGCTGTGTTCGCCTCGTCCACCGCTTTCGCCAATTTACCCGCTGTAAGCGTGTAACTCATGCTATCAGACGCACTTGATTCCAAGTTGTGCGCCTCGTCCACAACGACAATCGCATCCGCCCAATCTATGTCTAAACCTCTCCTAACGCTGTCATCTAGTAAGTAATTGTAAGGCATGAGAATGATTTCCGAATTCGAGCATCTGGCTCGCGCCATGTAAAACGGACACGGCCCTTTCGCTCCGGCTCGAACCAAATCCTCAATATCCTGCACCTCTCCCCTCACGCTCGTCGCGCTCTCGGCATCCAACCCAGGTTTCATACGCCCATCTAGCGCGAGCTTTGGCAAACACTTCCGTTCCAACACGACGTTTGCACACGCGTTCTTCTGCGCGTTCCCTTTGAGCTCTTTAATCTTTGGGTGCACGCACAAGTGCTGCCGGCTCGCCAACGTTGTCGCCTCGGTCGACGGGTCGAGCAATTTAAGCTCACGCACAACCTGATTCACCTGAGAGTGTGTCCTCGTCGCATAAATCACCACCGGTTGACTTCTTTTCCGTCTCTTACTCTCCCTTTCGTCTCCTTCATCTGCGGTTAAACCACCCCCCTTCATCGTCGTTGTCCTCTCGTTCAAAGCGTCCTCCTTTGAACCTGAACCACCCCGCCGCTGCTCCTCTCTCGCGAACGCCAACGTCGCCGCGAGCAAACACAGCGTTTTCCCCGTCCCCGTCGGCGATTCCAACAGCGCCGACGCGCGTCCACACATCGCTTCGAGCGCGCGTCGCATGAAGATTATCTGACAGTCGTACGCCTCGTAAGGAAAACCGACGACGAATCGACGCGTCTCGCCCGCGGCATCGCGCACGTCGAATTCGTACGACGGCATGGCGTTAACAAACACGGGAAAATAGAGTGACTCTCGCGTGGCGACGGCGACGGGGACGGCGCTGATCGCGCGACGGAGTGACGATGCGCGTTTGGATTACAAATTTCAACTTGAGTTTCAACTGGCAATGACAGCTGACTACAAAAAATCATCATATCTAGACTTGAACCCGGATTTCGTGCGTTGACACCACCCGCTGGCGTTGACGCCGCCGGCGTCGTTGACGTGCATGCTGTGATCAAAGTAGATGACGTCGCCGACTTCGTAACGCTCGTCCTCGACGATTTGCGTCGGCGGACCCATTCGAGCAAACCACGTGTTGTACGATTTGTGGAGACGCCAATTCGATCGGATGAGCTCCTGCGCGGCGAGCGCGGCGCGTTTGGGGTCGCCATTGTAGTAGAACGTCCAAAAGAGGGCGTCGGCGTCGAGACGTTTGAAGAGCTCGGCGTCTTCGAGGACGGCGATGGACTGCTTTGGATAACTCGACGGAATGGACGACGCCGACTTTTCGTGCATCTTTTTCACTTTTCGTTGCGTTCGCACGGATGAGAGCTCCCAATCGTCGTCGCGGACGTCTCGCGGGGTTTTAAACAGAGAAACTTCAAGGAGTCGCGCGTTGACATTGGCGTCGTTGATCCAAGTGCCGCCGATTTGTACGCCGCGCGGCGGCTCATCCACGCTGGCGCTCCCGTCGGGATATTTTCCATAGGCGTGGCCACCGGCCGAGAGCTCCTCGAGCGTCAGAGCGCCGTTTCCAGGAAGGTCGAAAATTGTTGCATCTTTGTGTGGTGATTTCTTTGCGTCGGGAGAGTTTTTGCCGTTACCACCGTCTCCCAAACGCTTCTTCTTTTCAATCGGGCTCGATGGCGTCGAGGGAGATTTCGTTGACTTTCCCGATCCACCGCCTCTCTGCGGCGATTTCGATGGCGTGCTCGGCGCCTCTGGCTCGTTATGATCATCATCACCGTTGTTCCACGCCGTCGTCGACGTCTTGACCTTTCGCATCGCGCTCTCGAACCATTTCAAATCAGATTCCAATTCTTTCGTCACCTCGTCCAATTTCTCGTACAACGCATCGCCACTGGACATCGACTCTCCACCCTTGTTCGACTCGATATGCTTCCCACCGTTGCGTTTACCGAAAATCTGCGTCTTCTGCTTTTCCAAACACTCCGCTTGCTCTCGTAAACGCGCCATCTCTCGAGTCAATTCCGCCTGCGTCGATATCGCACGTCGCGTCGTCAATCATCCGAGCGTTGACCAAACCATTCCGTGCACTCACATTAACGTCATCGACGCGCATTCATCGTGAGTCGCATCGACAAAACGGGCACACGTCGCGCACCTTGGCTCGTCGAGCGACGGCAATGTCTCCAGACTCTCCAGACGCCGTCAATTTCTCCACGACGCGAGCGCAGTGCGCACGAGTGGACTCTATGCGTTTCATCGTCGTGCGTATTTCCGTCGTCGCGCGCTTTGTCGTCATGGTGAGCACGCGAAATGTTGTCCCACGATGTGTCCTTTTTCTCTCCCCGTCGGGTCGCGTCGCGTCACGCGTCGATGAGTGCCGCGTCAGTTTGGTTTCGCGAGTTTGATGTATAATGATGAACAATTTTACAATGGATGGATACAGCGCGCGTCGAAATCGAACAATGCCAGTTGTGCTTGCGCGAAACGAGGGCGCTCGACGCGCGTAATCGACCCGGAAACGCGCGCGAATGGAAACAGAGAGAGACGAACGAGTGGCTGGATGGATGTACGCGCGCACACGTCGCGACATCCGTCCAAAACGTATACTTCTCCAATCTCTTCATGAAATCATTCTCGCGCCGCGACGCATCCTCAAGTGACCGTAGGATGTTGAGTCGCGCGAGTGTCACGCACGCGCGTCGAGTACCATCATATCATCGCCAGCATGCGCGCAACGTCGATGACTGTTGAATAACGAAACAAGCCGACGCTGACGCGCCGACGCCTTTACCCACACCTATCCCCCGCGGGACCGTCTTCCAACCCGAGCGTCGCCGCATCCACCTCTCTCTCCAACGCTTCGATTATCTCCAACGCCGTCGGCGGTCGCCCTTCCTTCAACGCGCTGAACAACGACGACGACGCGACCGAGCCCGAACCCCCCTCCGAACCCGAGGCCCCCAAACCACCCTCCAACGTCACCTCAAACGCCCCGGTCCTCGGCCCCTCATTTCCAACGACCGTTCTCGCCATCACATCCGCGTCGTTCCCATCCACGAGCACGCGCGGGAACGCCTCCTCGACGGCATCCGCGAGCGAAATGAATGCGTTGGTGTGCGCATCCTCATCGTACTCGACGTGAATCGTCAACGGTGGCGCGTTCCCGAGCGCTGATCGTCACGCGTACGTTCTTCGCGCGAGGACGAACGACGGTATCGAGCGATGACGCGCGAGCGCTTCGGTGGCTACTCGTCGAAGCATCCTCGAACGCGATGAGATGCGCAGAGGAATGACGTGTACACTGCTTCAGTCGACGACGCTTTGAGTCCGTCTGTCGTGCGGGCTCGGGCTCGATGTTTGGACGCGTCGCGGCGATGCGCGCGCGGGATGCGTCGATGACGTTTCGTTGGTTCGTCAGGGCGACTGCGATGCGTAAAACGGGTTTGTTGTCGGCAACGGCGGCATCATCATCGTCATCGTCATCATTTAAGTTGAAGGCGGCTTCAGCATCTTATTCAACATCGGCGTCATCATCCGCGTTTGATGACGCCGGACGCGTCCACGCGCCGGACGATCGAACGGTCCCTCGACCCGGGGCGGATGGACGAGTCCCAATCGTCCACCACGCGTCGTACTCGAAACCCGTGATGCCGCCGGGACACAGGTTTCCCATGCGCGTGTTTCAGACGACGTTTGACGCGCTGCGCAAGGAGGGCGTCGCGTTGGCTGGAATCAACTGTTTCACCCCGGCGCGGGCGCCGACGCTGGATGAATTGTGCGCGGCGCACGATGAGACGTATGTGAGAGCGGTGTGTGCGTCGGAACTGAGCGACAAGGCGAGGCGGGAGATTGGTTTGCCGTGGAGCGACGCGTTGGTTGAGAGGACGCTGATGGAGGTTTCCGGAACAATGCTGACGATGGATTTAGCGGCTCGGTGCGGATTGGCGGTGAACACGGCGGGTGGGACGCATCACGCGCATCGGGCGCGGGGGTCGGGGTTTTGTATCATCAATGATCTCGCCGTGAGCGCGCTGAGAGCGCTGGAGAGCGGGATGGCGAAGCGGGTGATGATTGTCGATTTGGACGTGCATCAGGGCGACGGAACGGCGGGGATTTTAAAGGACGTTCCGGGGACGTTCACGCTCTCGGCGCACGCGGCGTCGAATTTCCCGACGAGGAAAGAGACGAGCTCGAGGGACGTGGAGCTTCCACGCGGGATGAAGGATGACGAGTACATGGCGGTGGTGTCGGCGGCTTTGATTGAATCGATGCAGGATTTCAAGCCGGATTTGGTCTTGTACGACGCGGGAGTGGACGTGACGGCAAACGATTCCCTCGGTCACCTCGATCTCACGGTGGAAGGGTTGTACAGACGCGAACGCATGGTTTTAGACACCGTGCTTGGGGCTGGGATACCGCTTGCGGGCGTCGTCGGTGGCGGGTACTCGCCAGATATCGATGAGTTGGCGTCGAGGCACGCCGTCTTGCACCGCGTCGCGCAGGAAATGTTTCGCGACCACGGGTTGTGAGGCCCGGTAGTACAGTGTAGTAGCTAGCGCATAGGTTTCATTGTTTTATTTTGTTTCGTTGCCTATCACTAAAAAAGATGCTACGCCACCGTGTACCGCACCGCTCTACGTTGACGATTGTAAACGCATTGACGCCAACAACGCATCGATGCGCCCGATGGCGTCCGGTCTCGATTCCGGACACAACCTTCTCGCGCGTTCTAACAGATCTACAATCTCGTCTATGTCCTGCGGTCCATCCTCGCCCGCCGACTCTATCAACCACAGCGCCGTTCTGTACGCGTCGTCGGCGAGAGACTGCCCCTCGCTCCAACCCGCGTCTGAAACCGCGGCGTCTCGCTCGAAAAAATCGTCGCCCCCCTGCGTCGACGGGGTCGTCGCTCTCTCTTCCTCGACATCGTCCCCGTCGTCGTCTCCGTCTCTCACGCTCGCCGCGATCTCATCCTTGATCGCATCCGCGTCGCCGTATCCGACTTCTTCATCCATCGCGAGCTCGCGAATCTGCGCAATGGTTCTCGATAGCTTTTCACGCACCTCCACCGATTCCGGCGGACACGCCCGCGCTGCCGCCTCGAACCTCGCCAACGCCTCCTTCGTATCCCTTCGTCTCAGCGCCGCTTTCCCGCGTTTAAACTCTTCCTCGACTAAGAACACCCGCCGACGTTCCGCCTCTGCCATTTCCTCTTCCTCTAAAATGGCGTCTTCGTCGACGTCATCAACGTCGTCACCCGTCCCGACGCTCGAACCAACCCCACCCGGACCACCCGACCGCGTCGTCACCATCTCGCCACACTTCGTCGTCATCGCCCAATCGTCTTCACCCGGTTTCGTCGCCCCTCTAACGACGACATCGTCGTCGTCGGCGGCATCGGCGTCAGCGCTCTGAAACCCACTCAAATCCAACGCCCGCTCTTCCCTCACCGCTCTCGCCCGCGCGTTCCGCTCCATCATCCGTTCCGCCTCGCGCATGAGTTCCGTCGGGTTCATTCGATTCGTCGGCGGCGGAGGCACCGTCGTTCGCGCGCCTTCCGGCGCGTCCGTCGTCGTCGTCGTCATCCAGTCGCGCGCGCGTGAATGAGGAAAATTAAAAATTTTCAAAAAAAACAATGAAAAACGCGTGAATCCCAACCGTCACTCACCCCGTGAGATTTTAATGAGAAATGAACCGTCACTCCCCGATGGAAACGAGAGACAGAGACGAGACGGCCGAGTGGATTGATTGATTGATTCACTTTGTGACGCACTCGCGACGACGACGACGACGACGCACGAACGGAAAAAAATAAGGAACGAACGACAAAGAGAATGATGATGGCGGCGTTGCGAGCGACGACGACGACGACGACGACGGCGACGACGACGGGAACGATGATGCTTGGACGCAAGACGATGCGAATGGCAACCGCGACTGCGAAAAAGACACCGGTTGGTGCGGTGCGCGCCGCGGCGGGTGGTGGGAACGACCCGATGCGTGGGATGGCGGGTGAGTCGGCGTCATCGTCTGTGCCGCCGGGGTCTCGAACGCCGGTGATGCGAAAGAAACGCGGGATGAATGAACCTTTGGTGTTTCCGCCGGCGTACTCGTACCCGCTGGCGTCCGGAACGGCGTCTCCGATGCTGGCGAGTCGTTTGATGGATTTCGAGGATACCATGCGGGATTTCATGGATGCGTTCATGCAGGATCCGTTTGGTGCTGGATTGATTGGCGGTGGGCCGCGGCTTCACGGGGATAAGATCCCGGCGAAGACGGAGCTCGCGAAACCGATGGACGTCGGTGCGTCGTTTTCGTCGTCGTTCATCGTTGCATCGTAAGACTGACGGATGGGCTTTTTTTCGCGTTCCTCGCCGCAGATGCCATCGTCAAGGGTGACAAACTCATCGTCACCGCCGCTTTGCCTGGTTTGTCCGCGCGTGACGTCAAAGTTGAGATCAACGATGACAATTCGTTGCTCTTCATCACGGCGACTCGAACGTACCGACACGAAGAGGATGGCGGATCAGACAATGGGTCCGTGCAATACCACGCGTTCGAGAGCACGCACGGCACAAACCAGCGTACGATTGGCTTACCGGAGAGCGCCGACGTCGATACCATCAAGACGGGGATGAAGAACGGCATGCTGAAGATTGAGATGAAGCTCAAACCCGAGGAAAAACTCGAGGAGGAAGGACCCGAGGAAGGACGCCGCGTCATCAACGTCGAAGATCGCTGAGAAGCAAACTTTGATTTCTGATGACGACGACGACGACGATGACGCTCGGTTTTTCGAGACTTCTTCTTCTTCCGTCTACAAGATTGGCGATTCACGTCGCCTTCGATGTGACTTCACGCCATGCGCCAACACGCTCCACCACTTCACTTTTTACTTTCTTCTTTCATTTTACCCGATTTCTACATCTTTGTTCTCCATCACCCTTCGCGCGGCGACGCGATGCTTCTTGCGAGTCTAGTTGCGTAGTCGGCTGTGATTAGAATGAGCGATTGAATCGAGAGCGCGAAGAAGTGAACGCGTTTTTTCTGTCAAATATATATGACGCGTTCGTTACAAAAGTTGTTCATATACGTTCACTGTGTACTGGGGGCGTTTACTCCCACTCAATCGTGGCCGGTGGCTTCGAGGAGATATCGTACACGACTCTGTTGACGCCCGCCACTTGGTTGCAAATGCGAGAGGAAACCGTCTTGAGGAATTCGTGCGAAAACGGATACCAGTCGCTCGTCATGCCGTCGCTGCTCGTCACTGCGCGCAAACCAACGACGTGAGAGTGAGTTCTCTGGTCACCCTGAACACCGACGCTACGAATCGGTAAGAAAACGGCAAAGGCTTGCCAGATTTCGTCGTAAATACCAAACTCGCGAATCGTGTTGATGTAAATTTCGTCGACGGCGCGGAGCGTCTCGAGGGCTCCGTTTGCCGTGACGTCGCCGAGAATGCGCACGCCGAGACCCGGACCCGGGAATGGGTGACGGGCCAAGAAGGCGCGCGGTACATCCATGATGGCGCCGAGCTTGCGCACCTCATCCTTGAAGAGCATGCGCAACGGTTCGACGAGTTCAAAGCCGAGCTCCTTTGGAAGGCCGCCAACGTTGTGGTGCGACTTGATGGTGTGCGAGTGCTTTTGGTCGCTACCCGGCGGCGGACAAGACTCGATGACATCCGGATACAGCGTCCCTTGCACCAAAAACGTCGGACGAACGCCGGTGCGCTTTTCGATTTCGCTCTTGAAGTTTTTGAAGCACTCGATGAATTCAGCGCCGATAATCTTACGCTTCTTCTCTGGGTCGGTGACGCCCGCGAGACGATCGAGCATCGGCTTGGAGTGGTCGACGCAGTCCACCGGAAGGTGCAAGTGTTCGCGGAACATGTCCATGACGCGCTCTTGTTCCTTGTAGCGCAACAAACCGTTGTCCACAAAGACGCAGTGCAAGCGGTCACCGATGGCCTTGTGCACAAGCGTCGCCGCGACGGCGCTGTCGACGCCACCGGAGAGCGCGCAAATGACGTGCGCATCCGGACCCACCTTTTTCTTGACGATTTCAATCTGTTCATCCAAGACGTTCTTCATCGACCATCCCGGCTTGACTTGAGCAATGTCAAACAAGACGCGCTTGAGCGTCTCTTGTCCTCGCTCAGAGTGCGTCACCTCGGGGTGGTACTGCAAGCCAAACAACCGGCGCTCGCGATCCTCGATCGCGACCACGGCTCCGGCTTCAGACTTACCCACGCACGAGAACCCAGGAGGAAGCGCCGTCGCTTCGTCCCCGTGAGACATCCACACCTGCTGCGATTCGCTCTTTTTCGAACCCGGTCCGTAGAGCAACGAGTCGTCCTCTTGCAACACGACGGGCATGCGTCCGTACTCACCCTTCCCGACCGCAGCCTCCACCTTTCCACCGAGTCTCTGCACGAGCAACTGCATCCCGTAGCAAATACCCAACACCGGTATCTTCTTTTCCGCCACGTATTCAAAAAACTCCTCTGGCACGCTCGGAGCGCCCTCCACGTGCACGCTATTCGGCCCTCCCGACAGCACGATCACGCTCGGTTTATGCGAATCAATCCTCTGCATGTCCGCATCTCCCGGGAGCAACACGCTGTACACGCCCAGTTCTCGCACCCGTCGCGTGATCAGTTGCGTGTACTGCGAACCGTAGTCCAGCACCACGACGCAGTCCACGTTTTCAGTCGCCATGATGATTGTTTTTCAAAAATCCACAGTCGTCCCTTTTCCTTTACGCGGCGGCGTTCGCGAGTCGTCACGAGTCGAGTCGGCGGCGGCACAAAGAGATGAACGAGTTGCGTCACGCCGCGCACTTTCCGTCGCGCTCTGACGCGCGCCCCGTTCGCGCGTCGTCAAAGTTCCGCGTCGCGCGAGTCCTTCCTCCAAACGAACCCGCCGCCGGGTGGTCCTCGGGACGTTCGAGGTGTCCAAAGAAAGCATGGTTTTTTTAACACTTTTGTTTGCTTCA
>Ga0255776_10004472_pt1 | contig 14754 bp, 7 predicted proteins | sample 071ome_19_FD_179974 | JGI IMG/M metagenome (GOLD analysis project Ga0255776, IMG submission 179974) | Coastal salt marsh microbial communities from the Groves Creek Marsh, Skidaway Island, Georgia - 071413AT metaG (version 2) | ecosystem: Environmental > Aquatic > Marine > Intertidal zone > Salt... | reverse complement strand
CGCCAGATTTTATAATCACAAAAAATTTAGACAATAGTTTTAATTGGGACATTTATCATAAATATTCTCCAAATTATTTAATATTTACAAATTTGGCGCCAAGAGCAGATGGTTTTAATGGTCCACCATCTTCTTCTGTGATCAATTTACAATATAATTATTCGACATTAGCAAATCATAATTATATTGCCTATTGTTGGCATGATGTAGAGGGTCTACAGAAATTTGGATTTTATTCTGGAAATAATGATAGTAACGGCGCATTCGTGGAACTGGGATTCCGTCCATCCATAGTATGGGCAAAGAGAGTAAGTGGTGGAGCTGGTGATTGGATCATTAAAGATTCTTCGAGATATCCATTTAATAATAGTAGTGATGGTCAGACTCTTGTTGCCAATGTAAGTAATTCTGAGGATGGTTACTATACTGCTACTCAGGTAGCAATTGATTTAGTTTCAAATGGATTTAAGATTAGACATGCTGGAGGACCATTAAATGATGCTTCTTCTAGTTACATATATTGTGCATGGGCAGAAACACCATATGCATGGTCTAATGCTCATTGACAACTAGCATAAATTACTATAGAATGACAAAAACTTGAGGTTTGATGACGAAGAAAAAATTGCTATGGATTGGTGACTGTGTAATTCCAAGCGGATTCGGCAGAGTTTCAGAATCTATTCTGATGGGAATCCATGAAGAGTTTGAAGTTCATGTTCTTGGTATTAACTACTTCGGTCAAAAGCATGATTTCCCATTCATTGTGTATCCTGCTCTGAATCAGGATACAAAAGATGTTTATGGATATACTAAATTAGAAGATCTCTATACGGCAATCAGACCAGATATTGTAGTTGCTTTTAATGATGTCTGGATCATCCGCAAATACTGGGAGGTTCTGAAACCTTTCAAGAAAGAAGATGACTTTAAGTTCGTAGCATACTTCCCGATTGATGGTGGGGGATGGTTCCCTAAAGTTGTAGACTTTCTGAATGAGTTAGATCTTTGTATCACTTACACTCAGTTTGGTGTAGATGTGGTAAGAACTGCTGGATATACTGGCAGGATTGAAACTCTAGAGCATGGCATTGATTCTGAAATCTTCTACAAGCGCAATAAGCAAAAGTGTAGGGAGATTATCGGTCAGATGAAGAATGATGATTTCATTGTATTCAATGGCAATCGAAATCAGCCACGCAAGAGAATTGATCTAACCATCATGGCGTTTGCTAAGTTTGCTGTAGATAAACCTAATACCAAGTTATATCTACACATGGGCATCAAGGATGTTGGATGGGATATTATTCCTCTGTTCAACTACGAAATGGAAAAGAATGGTGTTAATCCTGAAGGAAGACTTTATCTGTCTGGACTAGAAATGACACCAGAAAAGAATAATATTACTCCTGAGGTTCTCAACATCATTTACAATTCTGTTGATGTTGGCATTAATACTTCAGAAGGAGAAGGATGGGGTCTTGTCCCATTCGAACAGGCAGCAGGTGGAACACCACAAGTTCTTCCTAACTATGCTGCGAGTGCCGAACTCTTTGCTGAGTGTGGCGAACTTGCTGATATTTGTTTCATGGGTAAGGATGTACATTATGGTATTGACCGAGCCTATGTTGATATTGATAGTATAGTTGACAAACTAAATAAACTGTATTATGATAAGAAGTACTATGCCAAAAAAGCAAAGGCATGTGCTGCGATGGTGGCTGATCCCAAATATCAATGGGTGAATGTTGCTAAGAAAATGGCAAACTATTTAAATAACATTTGAGGTTACGATGACTCCAGAACAACTGAAAGAAAATTTTACTACACAATTCAACACTGCTATCGAAGATATCAAGAATCTAGAAGCACAACTGATCGCTAAAAAAGAACATGCTCTGAAACTCAAGGGTGCTCTTGAAACTCTTGAACTACTCGGTCAAGAAGATCAAGCACCATTAGTAGTTACTCCAGAAGCAGAATAATATAAATACAGACCTTCCTTATAAATAACAAGGAAGGTCTTTTTTAGTACATGTCCGCAATTACAATTAACTTAGTGATAGAACAGGGTACTGATTTCTCAGCGAGTTTTACCATCAAGAATTCTGATGGTGCTCCAGTGAATCTGTTAGGATTTACTGCGGCTGCTAAACTAAAAACAAGTTATTACACAACAAGTACTCCAATTTCCTTTGGTGTTACTTTTGTAGACAGAAGTAAAGGTATAATTTTACTCAGTTTGGATGACACTGTTACATCTACATTAAAAGCCCGAAGATATGTTTATGATATTGTCTTGATTTCCCCCAGTGGAGTTAAGACTAGGTTCATCGAAGGAATCGCAACAGTAACTCCAGGAGTGACAGTATAGTGGCAAATTACGAAATTAACACTACAAATTTTACTGTTACTCAGGGAACTCCAGAAGACTATAGTATTGGTCTAAATTATGAGGCACCTGTAAAAGGTATTCAGTATCAGAATCTAATTCTTGATGACCTTACCTCTCAGTTTGATTGTGCCAGAACTGTTTTTAACTTGACTACTTCTGGAACACCTTATCAACCTCTGAATGATCAACAACTAATCATCTCGGTTGATAATACTATTTTACAACCAGGAGTTGGATACACTGTATCTGGTGATCAAATTGTTTTCGCAACTCCTCCTTGTAATGTACCATTCTTCGGTATTGCTCTTGCTAATACCGCTGATCTAACTAGAACAATTAACTATGTTGTGGACAATGGTTCACGACCCATGACTAATGGCAATAAAGGTTATCTGACAATTGATGTCACTGGTGTGATTGAATCATGGATTTTAGTTGCTGATGCTATCGGTACATTAGAGGTTGATATAAGAAAATGTACATTTGCTGACTATCCAAATGTAACTTCTATTTGTGGGGGCAATACCCCACAGTTAAATGGTGTAGAAAAAAATTCCGACGCCACTTTATCTGGTTGGAATACCACCCTAAATGCTGGTGATATCATACAATATGAAGTTATAAATACTTCGGTATCGCTCAGTAATTTTGCTATCGCTTTGAAAGTAAAATTATAAATATAAACAGATAAAACAAAATTCCCTGGAGGAACATTTAAATGGCACTTTTAGTACCAAATATTGGTGAGGTAGAGTCACTTCGCTATCTGCTTAACTCAACTCATCAAATTCCTAGAAATTTAATTCTGAAGCTCTTCACCTCAAACACTGATCCTGCCGAGGGTGATGTACCTTCAGAGACTGCTTATTTTGAGCCTTATGCTGACGGCAACCAGAATAATTATGGTACTGCTCCTGTTACCGATTATCCTAATTGTGTAAATAATAGAACCGATCAGGATTATACTGATAACTATGGTATTCTTCTGAATGGTAACCGCTGGGCTATCACAACTGCTGGTGATCCTGTTGCTTCTGCTACTGGAACTGGTGCTGCTGGTGAGTATACAATTACAGTATCAAGCACAACTGGTACAATCAGCGTAGGTAACCTTGTTGCTGGCACAGGTATTGGATCAGGCGCTAAAGTTTCCAGAGTTTCTGGAAACCTCGTAGTCCTGACAGTTGCTAACGCTGGTGCTGTTTCAGGTACAGTCAACTTTAGTGGTGGTGTTACAACTGCCACTTACCCAGAACAAACATTTACATTCTCAGCTGCTGCTGGTAATGTTTATGGTTACTACCTGACCCGTGCTAACAACATGCCTGTTTCGATCCAGGGTGTAGTTGACGCTGCTGGTGCTTCTGCTGGTACTACCTTAACAAAGGGTGATAACACAGATACTTGTGTAGGTATTATTGGTAACTCATACATCATCCTTCCTAATGTCGCTGCCGTTATGGATGACATTACAGTTGGCATGAAAGTAACTGGAAACAATGGTGTTGCTGCTGGCACAGTAATCATCGGTATCGACTACGCTACCAGAACGATTTATCTGAACAATGCTCTGATCGACAACATTCAGCCTGCTACTGACTCCTCAATCACTCTTGAGTACAGCAAAGTAACTGCTACTGCTCATGGTCTGGTAGAAGGTGATGTTATCTACATCGCTCAAGGCACAACAAATACTGGCACAGTTGCTGCTACATACACAGTATTTGATGTTCCTGATGCTAATACCTTCACTACAACTCCTGCTCTTGATGGAACTGGCGACCTGACTCTTTACAGCAGCATCATGTTCGCTGAAAGATTCACCAATGGTCCATACCCAATTCAGAACAACGGTGACCAAATCAAGATCACTCTGAATGTCAGCCTCGACTGATATATAGTATACACTTTCGTTATTCTTTTTTGTGGGGGGATAATATCCCCCCTTTTAATGGAAGGTAGTATTAATGATTACATTCGTTTACGATTCAACAAAAGTAGAATATTTTAATAATGTGGATATGGGAAGCATTACTGATGCTCCCACATCCACTATTGACCGTGGATTGAATTTTGCTGACTTAATCGTAGACCCAAATGAAGATATTAGAGTTACGAGTTCGGATTACATCGTACCTCTTGGTACTGATTTTATTGTAGATGAAATAACTTCAGAAGAAAATTATAACCAAATTGTATTTACCGAAACGACATATCCATTCGGTACTATTAAAGTAGGTAGCAGTACAAATGAATCTGCTACAGTAATCTTTATAGCAAAACCTGAACCAATCGTACTCTACGAAAAAGCGATTGTTGTAAGGAAACAAGCGTGGACTGGTTCTGGTACACTCTTTGAAATTGCCAATGGTCTGGAAAGAAAAGTTGCGCCATACATTGGCGGTTCTGGACCTCTGCGTGTATCTGGTGCCGCTCAGGATAGCGGCACATTTACATTCACAGAAGATTCAATTAAAACCTACGGCAGTAGTATTGACTACGGAACAGTCGATACTGCCGTAGGTTCTTCTATTGATTATGGACAGACTACAGATGTCGTTAATGAAGGAGAAACAAATTATGGAGACATTGTAACTGGTGATGGATTACCTTATGGATTATTCAAACTTAATGGTACTGATGTTGTAAGTAATAGATTTAAACATTATACTGGTTCTGGTTCTCTTCAGATTCGTGGTAGCATTGACGAATCATTTATTGAACCATTCAATCAAATTTATATTGTCAAAACATCTCATCTATTTGAGATTTATAATTACATCATCCCAGACTCATTCACCAGAGCAACTTACATTGCTTCGGGATCTTTATTCAATCTTTCTGGTGGTATTGAATCTAAGGTATATGATTATAACTCAGGATCGGTTGCTGAGTTCGGCGTTGGTGGAGATTATGGTAGCGTAGATACATCTGCTACTTCGACCATTGACTATGGTGCTGTAACAGCATACGCAACCGATGGAGAGGTAGATAATGGTCAGGTAGTAATTACTGACATTACATATCCCCTCACAGGTCTATTTAAGATCACTGGTGGTGATAGCGCACATTCAAGAACCTACGGAGAGGTCGGTTCTGGTAATCTCACGACATATAAAGGTCAAGCAGTTGTCAATGCTGGTCAAGCAAGCGACTTTGCCTTCCTGCCCCACTGGAGAGGGCGTGGTGGTGCAAGAATCTTTAACGCTGGTATTCCAGATTCCTTTAGCAGACCTTATGCTGGTTCTGGTTCACTGTTCCACCTTGGTGATAAGGTTGAGAAAGCAACATTCAAGTACAGTTCAGAACTTATTGAGACAGTTACTCCAGATATTGTAGTACTTGCTAATGATACTACAATTATTGATACATCATCATTTATAAATGTATCTCTGAGTCAGAATGGAACTGGCCAGTTCCAGGATGGTGGTTTTGCTATTGGTGAGCACCTTAAGTTCACTGGCGGCGCTGTAGATCAAATTAGAAAATTTGATACTGTTTCTCTTGATTTAAGAAATTATATCGAGTTTGAAATTAACGCTATTGTCGGTACAAGTAGTAATGGTGGAGAAAATGCTGATCCCAGTGAAGATCTAAGATGGGCATATAGTATTGATGGCGGCTCCACATTTATAGATATAGGAATTCTGATTGCTGAAACTGATTCAGGATTTACTGGAATTAGCACTGGAACAAAGAATGCTTCTATCCCTACTGGAGCTAGAACAGGCAATACAATTATAAGAATCTACCAATCATTTGCTGATGGTAGTGCATTTGATGAGTGGGGTATTACAGATTTCACTTTCACTGGAATCAATACAACATATACTCCATTACCAGAATCTGTTGGTACTAATGATTATGGAACTGTTGATCAATCAGCAGGAACAACAGAAGATTATGGCACAATTAATGCTGCTCTCACAAATGGTATTCTTGATTATGGTCAGTTAACCAATGACTACAGTAAGTTTGGTTCTATAAACATTCGTGGTAGTGCTACCTTAGCACAACTTGATCATTACACTGGTGCTATTGAGAACAGAATTATCCCAATTGCTCAAAATGTAACTATCCTTCCAGATGAATTTGTTAATTACAATTCAGTCTTTGCTGGTGTTGAAATTCTTAATTCTGGAACTGGAATTGGAAATAGCGGTGGATTCAATATTGGTAGACATTTAGCATTCAATGGTGTTGGTAATATTTCCCCAAGAAATATTTCTTGGACATTTGATGCGAGAGAATATGATGAAATTGCCATCGATGTAATTCGTGGTAATAGTAGTAATGGTGGCGAAGAACCAGATCCAGGTGAAGATTTAGTACTATCGTATAGTGTAAATGGTGGTGTTAGTTTTACTCTTATTAGTGTAATTCTTGCTGAAAATTCTACCGATGGATTAACTGGAACTGTCCTAAAAACCTTTACCATTCCAGAAGCAGCAAGAACAGCGACAACCATTTTCAGAATGGGTCAAAGTGCTCAAGCTGGTGTTAATATTGATGATTATGGCGTAACATCAGTTGAGATGATTACCAATAATCCAAGTATTGGATTTATTGCTAGCATTCAACCAGGATTATTTAATCTCAGCAGTTCTACTATCACTGCTTTACAAGAACCAACTCCACAAGTTTATGATGTATTCGGTTCTGGTGTTCTTAATATCACGGGCGAGATGTCCGATATTAAGACTGTCAAGGGAACTTATTATGGTTCTGGTTCACTGTTCCATATTGGAGATAAGGTTGAGAAAGCAGTCTTCAGATACACTTCAGAATCTGTAGAATATGTACAGACTTCAATTGAGCATGGTTCTATTAATGATCCAGTAACATCTGTATTAGATCAAGGTCTGGTAACTGAAGCAACATCTGGAGAGGTTGATAATGGTCAGGTAGTAATTACTGAAACTACATATCCATTCGGTAAACTCTTCGAAATTGGTGGTGGTGATATTGCTCATGGTAAGAGTAAGACTTATGTTGGTACAACACTAGAAATTAATATTTCTGGTGGATACAGCAATCTTCAGTTCTCATCTCAGGTTGATGAATCCACTGTTCTGTTTAATACTTCTGGCGGAGATTCCAATAGTTACACCAAGATCTTTATTGGTTCTGGTGATCTGTTCCATATTGGGGACAGAGTTGAGAGAAGAACATTCAGTTACAATAGTTCTTCGATCACAACAATTGAAGATTCAATTGATTCTGGTGTTATTACTGATCCCGTTAATCAGACAGAGGATTATGGTTCAGTAACCATAATCACATCAGGTGGCGTGAACTATGGAAATATGGTCACCCTTCCAGGTGATGAAAATCCATTCGGAAAACTTTTTGAAATTTCTGGGGCATCTACAGATAAATTCTTCCCTAAATTTATCTGGAATAGAGAAAGTCCACCAATCAGAATCTTCAATGAACAGCAAGATCCTGCGGACTTCAGGTTCCGTCCATGGTGGCGTTCTTATGGTGTATTACATGTAACTAATGGTCCTAACGGTGAGTTCAATACATATGCTCAGGTTAGACCATTCATTGGTTCAGGATCCCTCTTCAACATTGGCGACAAGTTTGAATCCGTAACATACGATTATAATGATTCATCTATAGTTGAATTTGAGGTCGGCGGTGATTATGGTTCAATTACTAATTCTGCTACAACATTCATTAATTATGGTTCAACAGGTTCTATAGTCAATGAAGGTGAATTTGATAATGGTCAATTAGTAATCACTGATATTGAGTATCCTCTTACAGGACTCTTTGAATTTACTGGTGCTAGTGTAGACCAATTTATTCGTGGACCTTATAATGCTAAGGAAGGTAGAATCAGGATCTTCAATGAACAGCAAGATCCCGCTGACTTTAGATTCCGCCCATGGTGGAGAGGTCGCCCTGCTTATACTGCCCTTATTGGCAATGCTGAAACACCAAGAAGCAGAGACTTTGTTGGTTCAGGATCCCTGTTCAATATTGGCGATAAGTTTGAATCAGTAACATATGATTATAATGAATCTTCAATTGAAGTATTTACTTCTGGTGGGGATTATGGATTCATTGCATCTTCAGCAACTACGATCATTGATTATGGTGCAGTAATTGCTCATGCAAATGATGGCGAATATGATAATGGTCAAATTGTAATTATTGATATTGAGTATCCTCTTACAGGACTCTTTGAATTTAATGGCGCTGCTGTATCTCAGTTCTTCCGTGGACCTTATATCGGTAGCGGTCAAATCTCCTTCTATAAAGGTCAATTTGCTGATACAGACTTTAGTAAACTTGCTCATTGGACAGCATCTGGTTCTTACTTTGTTTCAGGTATTGCTGAAACACCAAGATCCAGAGACTTTGTTGGCGCTGGATCACTGTTCAATATCGGAGATAAGATTGAAAGTGTAACTTATGATTACACTTCAGGATCCGTAGAAGAGTTTAACATCGAAAATAATTATGGATTCATTGATAATACGCCAACATCTCTGCTTGATAATGGTTCAATAATTGCTCCTACAAATGATGGGGAATTTGATTATGGTCAGGTAATTATAACTGACATCAGATATCCTCTGACTGGTCTGTTTAGAATTACTGGTGGTGATAAAGGTCATAAGCAGACATTTAGTGAAGTCTCGCAAACAGTTGAGATTACTATTTCTGGTGGCGCTGTTGAGAAGTTCACTTCTGGTGATGATGAAAGCACAATCCTGTTTGAATTTGGATCTGGATACTCCAGTCTGGCGTTTGCCAAGGGTAATTATTCTGGTTCAGGTTCACTGTTCCATATCGGTGATAAGGTTGAGAAGGCAGTATTCTCCTATAATACTTCATCTATTGTTGATTCGGCAGAATACTATGATTATGGAACAATTGACACCACACCAACATCATTCATCGATACTGGTTCTGTAGCGGTTCCATATTATCCAAGCGATGATTATGGTCTGACCCTGATTAGCGAAGGTAAGACCAATCCATTTGGTCTTTTCAAAATTACTGGAAGAGATAGTGGACACAAACAAACATTTGCTGGTGATTTTGGTGGTTCACTGTTTGGTGCTAGGGGTGCTGCCGAAGCTGCTGTATGGCAGACACCTGAAGAAACCTTCCTGATGAAGTTCAGCGGCGGTGCCGTTGAGAAGCATATTGAAAACTGGGTTGGAACTGGCAATATCAAGATCAAGGAAGAGACTCCTCTCGCTCCTAATGCTGCCGTTAGATTCCGCCCATGGTGGAGATCTTATGGTGAGATTAATCTTCAAGGACTCGGTGATGTTGATGATATTCTCATCAACTATGTTTCCAGAGGTGGAACACTCAGTCTTTACACAAATAATGAAGGTTATGAGTGGAGATCCTACAGACCTTCGCCTCGTTATGTTAACTCTACTTATGGACAGATTGGCGGAACCTTCACATACAATGGAAATTCAGAAAATCAGAAGGTTAATGTTTATGGATACTATGGTGATCTTAGAGATCCTGGTACTTCTGGATCACTCTTCACATTCAACAGTGCGACTGAGGTAGCTGGTTATAATCCACAAGTAGATACCGTACTCTATCGTGTTTCGGGTACTGCTCCAAGCAAATTCAATCCAACCTGGACTTCACGCCCAGATGGTTCACCTAGACTTAGTGGTACTCCTCAACTTCAACTCAGATTCAATCTATTTGGTAATGTTGATCCAGTTGACAACTTTAAGGTTAGTGGTACTCCAGACCTCAAGATTACTCTTAACTATGATGGTTCTGGATCCCTGTTTGCTGTTGGCGGATCTACTGAAACCCGTGGATTCAATCCAGAACTCGAAACTGTTCTTTATAGAACGGGTGGTCGTGGCACAACTCTGTTCTCACTCCTTCATGTTGGTTCTGGTTCACTCTTCGGATTTAACTCTGCTACTGAATCCAGTACAATTGATGCTCCAACATCAACAGTTCTGTTTGTTGCTTCTGGATCTGCTGTTCCTATCGCAGCAGTCAATCATGTTGGTATCGGAACATACACCACTAATGGAAATGCTGCTGAAAGAAGTAGCAATTCTTACACTGGCGAAGGTTCACTCTTCAGCGCAGGTAGCGCAGCAGAAACAACAGCAGTTTCGGAAAGCGAAAGTACAGTTCTGTTCGTCGCTTCTGGTGGAGAAGCAAATGCCTTCGTCAGATCTGCTGTTACTACAGGCAACATTAATATTGATGTTGATGCCGATGAAGCAGCAACAAGAATTTATACTGGTCAGGGTTCACTGTTCTCAATCGGCGGCGCTGTTGAAACAGTAAGCGTAGCAGAAGAATCTACTGGTCTCTTCAACTTTGTCGGTAACGCTACACTCAATAGATCTAGAGATTTTGTTGGATCTGGTTCACTGTTTGGATACAGCGGAGCAGCAGAAGCAGCAGTTGTATCGCCCGATCTCGAAACTGGTCTGTTTGAGATCAGCGGAAACGGTGACACATCCAGAAGCAGAATCTTCACTGCCACTGGTTCTGCCAATGTATATGGTAATGTTAATGATTCCTTCAGCAGACCTTATATTGGCACTGGTTCATTCTCAGCATTTGGTGGTGCTGCTGAAGTTGCTGGATACGACCCATCAGAAGAAACGATCCTGTATGAATTCACGGGTCGTGCTTCCATCAGAGCTACCAACAAATTTGTTGGATCTGGTTCAGCAACATTCATTGGAAATGCAGTTCCAGTCATTGCTGTTAGCTTCGAAGGATCTGGAACATTCTCTGCGATTGGCGGTGCTGCCGAATCCAGAACAATTGATATTGAAAACATTCAACTCTTCAAGACAAGTGGTGCTGCTACTCAATCCTTCACCAAGGGCAATTATGATACTACTGGTTCTGCCACAATTTCTGGTGAAGTATCTGATATCAAACTCACCAGAAGTAACAATGTATTTGGATATGTTTCTACCAATGGTAAGGCAATTGAGAAGCAAACAGATGTTTATATTGGTTCTGGTTCACTGTTTGCTCTCAACAGCGCAACTCTCGCAAGAGCGGTTGATTATGATGAAACGGGAACTGGAACTCAAGGTGAAATCGTTTCCACTAATCTCTTCGTATTCACTGGAAGCAACCCAGGAAGCGTTACTAGAATCACACAACCAGGAACTCTTGAGATTACAGTATCTGGTGAAGGAATCACAAGATTGTATCTCTTCAGTCCTATAAGAATATTCGGCACGATAATATAATAATTCTTATAAATAAAAGAAGAAAATCTCTGGCGTTAAGAATGACTACCCAAGTACAATTCCGAAGAGGAACTACGGCACAACACCAAACCTTTACTGGTGCCGAAGGTGAAATCACCGTCGATACTGATAAAAACACTGCGGTTGTGCATGATGGTGTACAACCTGGAGGGCATGAGATGGCATCTAAGAAATCTTTAGTTGCTTATACTGTAGCAATGGGTCTGTGAAGACTATATACTTTTAAAAAATTATAAGGAAATTAACCAATGGCAAAACATTTAGTCCACTACTACAGCTTTGTACCCTCTACAAACACTGTAAAGGTTCCTGGTAATATTAAGCCAGAAAAGCTGCTTCTCATTACGAACATTACTGATAATAAACCAATTTATATTTTCTCAGACGAATTTTTGGGTCTGGAGTCTTGTACCTATAATACTGAAACTGAACATACTGAATTTGTTCTTACTTATAATTGCAACACAATGTCAGCGGATGACAAGTTGCAGATTTTTTACGAAACTGATCATGTAGAGATCGAACCATCAGAGACATTTGTTGATGCTGTTTCTAAGTTCAGAGTTTCAAATCCAGAGAACCTAATTGATACTGACTTTGAATATGGTCCACAAGCTTCTAAGTGGGAAACCCTTCAAACAATTAATAACATTCCATCATTCTATTCTTCATCATCTGATACTACAATTCCTTTCATCGAGAAAGTAGAATCATTTGCAAATAGTGAACTTATTACTGTAACATGTGGTTTCGATCACGGTCTCACTAGTGGTCTCCCAATTACCGTTACTGGTCTTTCTTCTGTCACTGCTGAGGGTACTTACCTGATTCAGGCAGTACCAACTACTACAACATTTACATATAAGTGTAGAGCAAAGCAAGTAATTAGCAGGGAACTTCAGGGAACTTATACTTCTATTATTCCTGGTAAATTTTTCCAAGGTTCACAAATTGCAGTTGATGAATCTGCTGGTATTTTAAGCGATTTCTATACATTCTATCTTAGAGTATATCCAGTACATTCTTTCATTCTTACCACATCAATCCCAGCAGATTATGAAGTTGATCAAACTATTACCTTAAGTAGTGGTGGTATTGGTAAAATCACATCAATCGAATCTGGAACAAATACAATTCATATTTACTTTGATTCATCACCAGCAACATCACCTGCGCCTGGAGATACTTTTACTGTAACTGGTTCCTCTACACAAACAACAATTTCAACCTTTGTCGGAAGTTCAAATAAGTATTTCCTGAATACTTCCGAAGCAGAAGGTCTTGCATACAATGAAAATGTTTATGTGCAACAGAAATCTCTTACTCTTTCTAAAAAAGCAATTTATCAAATTGATCTTTCCGATAGTTCTTTAAATGGTCATGATATTAAATTAAGTACAACCTCCGATGGTATACACAATTCAGGATCCGAATATACAACATATGCATATTATTACGGAACTCCTGGTACTGCTGGTGCTTATGCTAGATACTATTTTGATTACAATACTCCAGATCAACTATATTACTATTGTATAAATCACAGTAACATGGGTGGTTCTTTAACCACTGCTGTTGCTTCTGAGTCAAAAGTTTTTCTGACCACACGATCTGCTCATGGATTTGCGGATAATACTAACTTCTACTTTGTAAATACTGTTTCACCAAAAATCTTTGATATCCAAGATGGAACAGCTACTGCCCCAGACGGAAATCCTTATATTGATTTTGATGATACATTCACAAATACTATTGTACCAGATGTCACACAAACTGACCCATATAATGTTGAATCTACTTACACATTAAGATTCAATGAATCTGATATTGATTATGGTGCCAATAGAATTACCATCCCTGAGCACAATTTGGAAAGTGGTTATGCATTACTTTATTATCCAAATCCTGGTGATACACCAATTAGTGGTTTGGAAAGAATGTCTGTCTATTATGTGAAAAAAATTACAGATGATGTAATTGAACTTTATGACAGCATTCAAAATAATGCATCATATATTAGAAATCTTTCTGCTGGTGGAACATTTGTTAATGGTAAGCATAACTTAGGATTAGTTTATAATATTTACAGAGAATATAAGCGATATAACCAGTGGTATACATATTTCTACCCCTATTATAACAACTTTGGTGGCACTTACTCTGGTCATGACCTGAATGCTAATCAGTATGGTCTTGGCAATCAAAACTTCGATAGATTGATCTTCTTCTCTCAGAATAGATCACACGCTGGTGGTAGTAGTGGTTCTAACTTCTACAAGTACAACGATACATGGTATCGTTTCTATAATCAGTTCTGGAGAACTTATGGTTATCACCTCCAGACACTTCCACTGGGCACTTCGCAGTGGCAGGGTAATTATGATATGCTTACTGATACATCACATTATGGATACAACCAAGGAAAAGACTATGGTTATTGGGCTGGAAGATCAAGTTCCCCATCTTTAAATGGTGGTTCACCATATTATTGGACTTCATACTTCTATGTTGATTATATTCAGACTGGAAGCAGTCCATACATTAGAATGACTGGTAATAACTTCTACTTCTGGTATCACCAATTAGGACATTATTACACTGTTGACAGATACTTTGGTGGAATTGCTTCTCATGGTGGAACTAACGCATATGTAATGTTTGGCAAAGACAATACTACCACAAATGATAGTATTTGGAAAACTGATCACCTTGCTGAAACAAATCAAGTTTATACTTTAGATAATTCTGCTGGCGATATTCACATTTATACTGGAACAAATGCTGCTAGATCCACTCTTGGCAACGGAACACAAATCAATGTAGAAAAAATTGATGCTAACAGAATTCGTTTGAGAGATACTGGTTCCAGTCTGTATAGATTAGCTGGTGTAACTGGTGCTCCTAGTATGTCTGGAACTTTCACATCACCATTCAAAAACTCAGTTTATGTAAAAGATCACCAGTTCTCCAATAATGAATATGTTAGATATGATCAAGTTGGTGCTGCTGGTGTAACTGGTCTTACTAATGGAACTTCTTACTATGTAAAAGTTATTAATAATAACAGATTCCAACTTGGAACTACTATCGGTTTCACGACAGAAGTTG
>Ga0255776_10004471_pt1 | contig 14754 bp, 10 predicted proteins | sample 071ome_19_FD_179974 | JGI IMG/M metagenome (GOLD analysis project Ga0255776, IMG submission 179974) | Coastal salt marsh microbial communities from the Groves Creek Marsh, Skidaway Island, Georgia - 071413AT metaG (version 2) | ecosystem: Environmental > Aquatic > Marine > Intertidal zone >... | reverse complement strand
CCGAAACCTGGCAGAAAGTCCTTAATGCGATGAATTCAGGCGAAATGCCGCCCGAAGATGAGCCCCAACTCAAGCATGAGGAAAAAATCACTCTGCTGCGTGATCTTTCCGAACAACTCGTCGTCGCACGCGAACAACTCAGCGATACGGGAGGCACCAGCACGATGCGCCGACTGAATCGTCGCGAATACGAAAACACCATCGAGTCACTTCTCGGTATTTCAATCGAGGCAGAAAACCTTCCTGACGACGCGAACTCCGGAGGATTCGATACCACCGGGTCGGCGCTCTTTTTCTCCGCCGACCAATTTGAGCAATACCTCGCAATTGCCCGCAATGCTCTGGATGAAGCTTTTCTCTTCGGAAACAAAAAACCGGAACCAATCCGGGTGAAAATCGAACCGGAAACATCGCAAAACGCTTTCATCGAACGAGTCTCCAGCAAGATCAAAGCGGACTACGACAAAGCGCAGGCGTGGAGAGACTCAGATGGAAGCAAACCGCCGAGTGAGTTCGGATTGCTTGATGAATTCGACGTGCGCTTCCGCGAACGCCTCTACAACCAGCAATATGCCGGATATCGAAATTACCTCGACGATCCACGCAGCAAGACGGGTGTTCTCTTGCAGCCATTTTTTAACGGGACGAATTCCGTAAAGGTCAAAATTCCTCCGAAAGCACCAAGCGGTGAGTTTCGCATCCATGTTCATGTAGCTCCTCTGAAGGGCGCAAAACGCAAAGAGACCTATCTGGAATACGGCTTTCCCGGAGCGCGAAGCGGCGAAATCAAACGACTTGGGCATATCCGCGTAGCGGCCCCCACCGGCAAACCGCAGCAGGCGACTCTTCCTATTCCTGTTACCAAATCGGGACCTCGAGAGATCATCATTCGTCACCGGCAGCACAACAACCGGGATGCCGCCCGCTCAACCTTTTTGCGCCTGAGCGGAAAGAATGGCGACGGCCTTATCCCAAAACTGGTAGTCGACAAAATCGTCCTGACAGGCCCACATCACAAAACCTGGCCACCGCGCGCCGTCTCCGAGGTTTTCTACAAAGGAATGTGGTGGACGCAGCCCGACCAGGACGCTTACGCACGAGAGGTAATCGAGCGTTTTGCAAAACGAGCGTTTCGCGTGCGCCCTCCATCGACCGCTTTTATTGACCGGCTCCATAATCTGTATCGGGAGGAAAAGAAGGCCGGTAGCAAATTTTACGAAGCCATTCGTGAGCCTCTCGCCATCGTCCTCGCCTCGCCGGGTTTTCTTTATCTCGCTGAACCCATTTCAACGGAAGGGAAAGAAAAAGGGAAAGTCGAGGAACTGACCGACCGCGAACTCGCAGTCCGGTTGAGTTACCTGCTCTGGTCCGCCCCTCCCGACACGCAACTCCTTGCCGATGCAAAGAGCGGGCGGCTCCGCGAGAAAGGCGTCCTGCGCGCTCACGCTGAGCGCCTTCTCGATGACAGGAGATCCGGTGCCTTTATTTCTTCGCTCGCGCATCAGTGGCTGCATATGGAGCGACTCGATTTTTTCCAGTTCAACTTCCGGACCTTTCCTGAATTTGACGACAGCATGAAAGAGTCAGCGCGCTCGGAAGTTTTCGAGACGATTCGGCACATCCTGAACGACCGCCGCCCTGCCAGTGATCTGCTGAATGCCGACTATGTCATCGTCAACGACCTGCTGGCCGACTACTACGGACTACCTCCCGTCAACGGGAAGGACTTTCGCAAAGTCGCGGTTCCGGACAACACCCCACGCGGTGGCTTGCTGGGAATGGCTGCGGTTCACGCGATGGGGTCGGACGGAAATCACTCCTCCCCGGTAGAACGTGGCGTCTGGGTGATGCGCTATTTGCTCAACGATCCCCCACCACCCGCTCCTCCGAACGTTCCGCAACTCAGCCGCGTTCGTGGCAAACTCCTTTCTCCGCGTGAGGAACTCGCCGCCCATATGGAAGAAGCGCAGTGCGCGCAATGCCACCAGCGCATTGATCCGATCGGATATGGCATGCAGAATTTCGATCCGGTTGGGCAGTGGCGCGAAGTTCTTCACCTGACCAAATCCAAGGGAAGACGCATCGTCGCAAAGAAGGAAGTCACGATCGATTCGAGTGGGGCGATGCCAGACGGGACGCCGTTTGATGATTTTTACGGCCTGCGGCAGGAAGTTGCCAAGCACGGCGAAGCATTCACTCAGGGATTGACGGAGGCTCTCATCGAGTATGGACTCGGACGCCCCTACGGCTTTTCTGACGAAAGCTTGCGCGAACGACTGCTCAAACGCGCCAATGCCAGGGACGGTTCGATGCGCGAACTTGTTCTGGCTCTTGTCGAATCAGCCCCTTTCCGTCGGAAAAAATGAAATCTACCAGCTCATCCCCTGCCCCGCGCTCGTCCTGTATCGCGCCGAACCGCCGCAGCTTTCTCCGAAGCAGCTCTGCACTGATCGCCCTGCCATTCCTGGAGTCGCTCGGGTTTCGCCGCTTTGCCTCTGCCGCGAGCTCACCTACTCCGCCAAAGCGCTTCGCTTTTCTTGGTATGGGTTTTGGTGTCACCAAAGAATCGTGGTATCCGGACCAGAAGGACGTAGGCGAGGGATACACCCTTCCCGCAGGATTGGCTCCCCTGGCAAAACACAAAAGTGATTTCACGATCATTCAGAATCTCGCGAACCAGTACAACAACGAAGCACACTGGGGCAGCACCTTTTGGCTCACCGGAGCAAATCGATATGCCGAACCCGGGCAAAGTTTCCACAATACCATCTCCGTAGACCAGGTTGCCGCTGCCTCACTCGGAGAAGACACCCGCTTTTCTTCGGTGCAACTCACCTACAAGGGCGGTGATAATTCCGGTCACGGACCCGGCCTTTCCCTAGCCTGGAACCGCCAGGGAAAACCGATGTCGGCACTGACAACTCCCGTCGCTGCTTTCCACAGGCTTTTTTCCGATGACACAACTCCGCTGGAGCAGAGGCAGGCCGACCTGCTGAAGCAGCGCAGCATCCTCGACACGGTGCTCGAAGACGCGAAAACGACGCGGAAGGGCCTGACCCAGACAGACAAGGATAAGCTCGACGAATACCTGCAATCGATTCGCGAAATTGAAGAACGCCTCGCCAAAGAAAAGGACTGGCTTGAGGTCCCCAAGCCAGTCCCCAATCCAGCTCCCGTCGAACCAGACAAGAGCCTCCACGGTGTCGAGGAAGTGAAGGTCATGTACGATCTCATGGCCGCTGCACTGCAGGTCGATACGACGCGGGTTTTCACTTACCGCCAACCACTTGACACCCTCATCCGCAGTCTCGGTGCCACCATCACGGCACACAACATGAGCCACTATGAGCCAGGCACTCGCATGGACGTTTCTCAAATGCGTGACCTCGAGCAGTCGAAGCTGTTCGCTCATTTCCTGGATCGACTCAAAGGGATCAAGGAAGTCGATGGTTCTTCACTTTTTGATCACACTACCATCACGCTTGGCAGTAACATCCATTCCATTCACTACCTCACCAATTGCCCGACAATCGTGACGGGCGGGGGAGCTGGCATCAAGCATGGTCGACACCTCGTCATGCAGCCGAAAACGCCCCTCTGCAATCTCTGGCTCAGTCTTCTCAATGGATCCGGTATTGCTGCGGAATCACACGGCGACTCAACCGGAATGATCGAGGAGTTGTTTCCGGCTTAAAGGTCGTCGAGGAAGGGCGAAACTTCTCTACTTCAACGCCCCTTCTGGCTTTCCGTTCGTGGTCAGGACGTGCACTTCGTGGGCGCGGGCCTTGGGATGAAAGAATTCCCAGACCACTTTTTTGTCGGGAGTGATTTCAAACAGCTTAGGCTTCTTTGGATCTTTCTGTCCGTAGCTGCAAATGACCGTGTTTCCATTGGCGAGACGTTGGCCGCCACAGGGATCCGCAAAACGTCCTGCAACATCCTCATTGGTGACTTTCCAGGCGACTTTGCCGTCGCTGTCGAAATCGACCGTTTTGTTCCCGTTCGTCAGATTGACGAGAGTGTTTCCGTTCTCAAGGCGAATCGCGGTGAAGGGCCAGTTTCTTTTCTCCCTGCCACCGAGTTCCTCAAGGTCGGTTTTGATTTCTCTGACGACTTTTCCGTCGGGCTGATACTCCTTCACTTTGAATGCCAGCAAGTGCGGGACGAGGTAATTTCCATTCGGCAACTTGCGAGCCATGCGGGTCTGCATGTGGGCGTTTTCGGTTTCCGGTAAAAGCGGGACCTCGACAGCGATGTCCCCTTCCCGGGTAATTTCGAGCAATCGAGGTTTCACACCGCGTTCGACGACGAGAGTGTTGCCGTCGCTCAGGCGAAGAGCTGTGCCGAGTTCCTTGTTTTCTTTTGCCAGCGCGTAGCTCCAGACCTCCTTGCCCTCCATCGTGATTTCTTTCGCCACATTTCCGATCGACACGAGCACGTTACCATTCTCCAGGACAAAACCGTCTCGCGCTTTTCCCTGCGCCTCCCATTTCACCTCGCCATCCTCGCCCACAATTACAGTGGGAGTTCCCGCAATCAGAAAGGAATGCTTGATTCCAGATTTGGACACCTGCTTTCCAAATGCGGGAGAAGCGTCCTGCGCCTCGACGAGAAGCGGCTGCAGAAAAGTCAGCCCTGCATAGCTGAAAAGCAGCAGACGAAACAGGGTATAGCCACAGGCCAGAGAGGGTACGATGCTCGACCAGACAGAGTTTGGTCCCGGCGGAGTTTTCATTTTTCGAAAGATGGTGTTTTTATTCATAGGAATTGATTCTGCTATCGGGCGCTGGGAAAGGTCATCCGCGGAACTCAGATGGTCGCTTGCCGGTCCAACGTTTGAATGCGTTGGAAAAGGTGAAGGGGCTCTCGTATACAACCTTTTCCGGAATCTGACCAGAGAAGGTCACACCAGGTGTTTCGGGAAATCGCTGACCCGTTCACAGGCTACTTGCTCCATGACTTGCTGGAGTTGTTTCTTCAGCATTGCAATGGTGTGATCTCCACCTTTTTCACCCAGCGCGCCGACGCCATACATGAAGGACCGGCCCATGAAAGCGAATTTCGCGCCGCTCGCGAGGGCACAGGCAATATCCGGCCCCGCGCGCAAACCGCTATCGATCATGATGGTAGTGCGGTCGCCGAATTCTTTCGCCAGTGCCGTCAGCGGCTTGATTGTCGATTGTCCGGCGTCGAGCTGTCGACCTCCGTGATTGGAAACGATCATGCCATCGACACCGAGACTGATCGCCTTTTCGGCATCCTCTGAGTTGACGATTCCTTTGACGACCAACTTACCCTTCCAGCGATCGCGAATGGCAGCGATCTTGTCGGGGTTGAGCCGGCCGGAGAAGGTTTTGTTCATGAAAAGACCAAGGTGTTTCATGCTGAGACCCTTTGGAATGTATGGCTTCATCGTTTTAAACTCCGGCGCGCCAGCAGAAAGCTGACTGAATGACCAGGTCGGATGCATCATCATCTGAATGACATTGCTCACTGACATACGGGGCGGAATCGAGAGGCCATTTTTGATTTCCTTCGGGCGATAAGCAAAAGTCGGAGTATCCGCGAGGATCACGAGGACCGGCAGTCCGGCGTCTGCGGCACGATCGAGAAGCTTGTTCCGCAATTCGTCCTCGGTGGGATGGTAAAGTTGAAACCAGGCGTTGCCCTCTGTGAGCTCCGCTACCGTTTCAATGCTCGCTGTCCCCACGGTGCTGAGAGTAAACGGAATGTTGTGATCAAAGGCCGCCTTCGCCAGAATCTCGGTCGCGCGCGGCCAGATGAGTCCCTGCAAACCGATTGGGGCAATTCCAAACGGTGCGTCGTAGGTTTTTCCAAACAGCTCGACCGACTGATCCGATCCGGGGTAATCGCGAAGATAGTAAGGCTTCAGTTGTACTTCACGAATCTCTTCGGTATTGCGCCGCAGATTGATTTCTGAATTGCAACCACCTTCCAGATACTCGAAGGCAAATCGCGGAATCCGCTTTCGAGCGCGTTCGCGAAGGTGCTCGATCGATGGAACACGCGAATCGATCGCGTCGTTGCTTGCGGGTTTTTCGTTGGTTTCGCTCATGGCTAAATGGATTGGTCTGGTGACTGATCTTCCGGGCTCGCTTTATTCCAATGCGTGACGATGAAAGAAGGCAAGCGATTCCCTGATAATTTCCTCTCGGGAAGGCTCGATCTCAGCCCCAACCTTCCGCCAGTTGTGGCCCGAATTTTTGACGATCAGAATTTCTACCGGTGCCTGCAACTCCGCGGCTCGTTTTTTCATATGCCTCGCATGCTTCACGGGAATTGTGGTGTCCTCATCGCCCTGAATCAGAAAAAGCGGCGGGCTGTCGCTTTTGAGATAGTTGACCGGGCTCATCTCAGAATAGAGACTCTTTTTCTCTTCAGGCGTGAACTTTTTTCCGGTAATTCGCGGTCCAAAGCGATCCCGAAAATCGGGACGATCATCGTGATTGAATAAACTAATGTCCTCAAAGTCGCATGGACCATACCAGGAAAGCCCCGCCTCAATACGGAAATCCACTTCGGCAAGTTCGGGATCGCCGGCAAGAGTCTCGGAAGGCGATAGCAGCAGCATCTGCGCGATATGGCCACCCGCTGAATCACCAAAGACAAGAATCCGATTCGGATCGATGCCCAAAGATTCGCTTTGTTTTGTCAGGTAACGCACCGCATCCTTGGAATCAGTCACGCAGTCACGCATCCGAACCGTTCCTGCTTGATTGCAAAGCCGATAATCTACCGAGGCGACTGCGAATCCATCAGCGACAAGCTGTTTGAAAAGCGTCGCAAAGCTTCCCCGCGCCGCACCGAAACGATTGCCCGCCGCCCAACCTCCACCGTGGGTGTAGACAATGACCGGGCAGGGAGTCGACATTGGTTCGAGGGGGTAGTATAGATCAAACTCGAGCTTACGTTTACCTACCGTTTTGTAAACAACACCCAGCTTTCTCTCACCGCCTGTTTCGAGAGCCACCTGCGGACGCTTCTTCGGCTCCTCGCCGAGTGCGACAAAGCACACGGCAAGCAAGAGGCAAACCGCGATGAGACGTGAAAATTTCATGCCGTATCCTCAAGCCAGAAAAGCCATGTCGCAATATTCCAAATCCACATCGTAATGCACATAGGCGGGGGAGAGTGGATTGCCCAATCCGTCCCACATTCCCCCGTCACTCCGCAAAATCCCACTTCTTCTTCCCTCCACTCTTCGCGGAATACTCAATCGACTGAAACTCCGTCACGTCACCTCCCGGTAAATAAATCCTCACCAGTCCTGTAGCGCCGTTCACCGGAATCGTCACCTCCACCTTTTCCCACTCACTGCCATCGGCCACGGAGTAGCCGACGACTTGCTCTTCGGAAAAAGATTCCTGCTTTGCCGTCTTCCACGCAATGCGCCCCATGCCTCCGGCTTCACTTCGCAGGGTCATGCGCAGGGTGAGAGGTCCCGGGAATTTCACCTGGGCCGTCCCGAGGAATGGATTCTTCCCGACCGGCGTCACGCGTAAGATCCCCTCCCCCAGCTGCGTTTCGCATTGCTTGGGCACGAGCCCGAAGTCAGCTGTGCGCACCACCTTCGCTGCCGCTTCGTTGAAATTTGGATTCGGCTTGGGACGGAGCGCTCCCGCATCTTCGAGATGCGCTTCAAGCAAAGCATCCAGCCTCGCCACGACTTCGGGTTTCTCTTTGGCGAGATCATTCGTTTCACCGATATCAGTCTCGAGGTCATACAACTCGATCAGATTGGGACGCGCCGCGCTGGTTTCGAAGCGCTTGACCAGTTTGTAGTTTCCACTGCGCACCGTCGCGCCACCTTGCGGGAACGGGAACCAGGTGAAGATCGCTTCCCGTTCAATCACCGCGCCCTCGGTCATAACCGGGAGCAGAGACAGCCCGTCGAGCGGCTGATCTTCGACGACGCCGACCTTCGCGGCTTCGAGAATCGTGGGATAGAGGTCCACCGCATGAACGATCTCGGAGTTGAGGCTTCCCTCCTCAATCTTGCCCGGCCAGCGCACCATGAGCGGCACCCGCTGTCCGCCTTCGTAGATCCTACCCTTGCCTTCGCGGAGCGGGGCATTGTTCGTCGGGTATTCTTCCCCGGCCCACTTCTTCCAGTCCTGAATCGCAGCGAATTTCGGATGATTAGGACCGATGTTGGCGATCTTCCGGTCGTCCTTGCCGTTGCTGTGAACATTGCCGCCGTTGTCGGAGAAGAAGATGAAGAATGTGTTCTCGGTGAGCCCTTTCTCGTCGAGCGTGTCGAGAATGCGCCCGAGGCTGTCGTCGACGCTCTTCAGCATCGAGGCCATGATCGGGTTGCGCTGCTCGCCGCGCGGATCGGTTTTCTTCGCAAACTCGCGCGTGTATTCCTCCTTGTGGCCCCAGGGACCATGAACGCCATACTGCCAGAGGTTCAGGAAAAATGGCTCCTCGGCATGAGCTTCGATGAAGCCGACTGCCTCATCGGTGAGCCGGTCGGTGATATATTCGCCATCCGGTCCGTCGGTGATGTTGCCCACTTTCTGACGGTTGCCCGGCTCTCCTTCCGCCACCACGCCGTAGGGAGAAAAGTAACTCGGCGGCCCCGGATCGGGCGTGCAGAACCAGGTCGTTTCGAATCCGTTCTGGTCCGGCCAGTACGCTTCCGCCGCCCCAAGATGCCACTTGCCAAAATGCCCCGTCCGGTATCCCGCTTTGCGCAGAAGTTCCGCCAGCGTGACAATCTTCGGATCGAGGTAGTTCTTGCTCTTCGCATAAATCAGCGGCTGCGTCGGTGCCGCTTTTTCCGGATAGAGCGAAGCCCCCGGTTCCTGCGGCGGCTGATGACCGCTCGCCGTCGTGACGAGGTGGCGCGTCGGATACTGTCCGCTCATCAAGGTCGCCCGGGTCGGCGAACAAAGCGGCATCGCGTAGGCGTCCGTGAATCGCATCGAAAGCTCCGCGAGCCGGGACATGTTCGGCGTGTCGTAGTAAGCCGACCCATAAGGCTCCGAATCCATCCACCCCATGTCATCGACGAGGAAGAGAACGATGTTCGGCTTATCGTCCGAAGCCCTGGCGGGAGCGAGACTAGTAACAAGTACGGAAAGCGTGAGCAGAAGAAATAGCTTCATGGGTGAAGCTTGGGGCAGAAATGGGGAATTGGCACCTCCATGATCGGGGAGTTACGCACTATGGTATCCCCCACACCCGCCACTCGCCCCACACCCCACTTGTGCTACAATCTCCCGTCATGAGAAGCTCTCCCATCCTCACCCTCACCCTGACCGCCCTTTCCCTGTCCCTATTTACCGCCGCCCTCCCCGCCGACGATTGGCCCAACTGGCGTGGGCCTTCTCATACAGGAAGCCTGTCAGGCGGCGACTACCCGACCGAGTGGAGTGTCGATTCGGTGGCCTGGAAATTCCCTCTCCCCGGCAAAGGTGCGGCCAGTCCTGCAGTCTGGAAAGACCGGATCTTTGTGACGTCTCCGGAAAACGGGATCGACACCGTGTTCGCTCTCGACCGGAACGGAAAGCAGGTCTGGAAGACGGCCTTTGGCAAGGAGACCCCGGGTAAGCACAAGAAACTCGGCACGAGCAGCAACGCCTCGCCGGTCACGGATGGCAAGGCGATCTATGTTTACTTCAAGAGCGGAACGATCGCGGCCCTGGAGATGGATGGCTCGGTGCGCTGGAAGCGCAACCTCGTCGACGACTTTGGTAAGCAGGAACTCTACTGGGACCAGGGGAGCTCTCCGGTGATCGTGGGAGATCTACTCATTCTGCCCCGTCTTCATGCGGGAAATTCCTGGGTTGCCGGCTTTGATCTCACCAACGGCGAAATTCGCTGGAAAACGGAACGTAACTACGAGGTCCCCGCAGAGAACGACAACGGCTACACCACGCCCGTTCCGATTCGACACGGCGACCGCGACGCAGTCCTCGTCTGGTGCTCCGACCACGTCACGACCTATGCGGCCGACAATGGAGAGCTGCTTTGGGAGTGCGGAGGATTCAATCCCAAGGGAACGAAGCTCTGGCCCCACATCGCGACCCCTGTCGTAGTCGACGACGTCGCCGTGATTCCCGTAGGACGCGATGATAGACAGCAGGCATCTGTGCACGCCGTCCGCCTCGGCGGCAAAGGCGATGTCACCGAAACGCACCCCCTCTGGAACACCGATGACTTCGGCGTCTACGTCGCCAGTCCCATTGCCTACGAAAACCGAGTCTACCTGCTGCGCCACAAGGGCGGGCTGGTCTGTCTCGATCCCAAAACCGGCGAGCCTGACTGGGAAGAAGCCTTTCCCCGGGCCGCCGATGCCTACTACGCCTCTCCCGTGATTGCCGGAGGCATTCTCTACGCCGCCCGCGAGGACGGCGTCGTCTTCGCCGCCAGGATCGGAGAGAAGTTCGAACTGCTCAGCGAGAATCCCATGGGCGAACAGATCCTCGCCTCGCCGGTCCCCTTTAACGGCAAGCTGCTGCTCCGCAGCGAAGGGCACCTCTTCTGTGTGGAGTAGGATTTCGCGGGGCGAATTGCTGATATCGTCCGTCAGGTCATACCCGCCCAGGTCAATGGCAAAAGGATTCGGATTGTGGATTTCGATCCAATCCGAATCAGCCCCATTCTCGTCACGGAGACCAGAATCGTTTGCCTAACTCCTCCCATGTAGGCCCGTCAGTCGTCGGGAAATCATGAAGAATATCCTGTCGCTCGATTACCTTTTCAAAAGCATCGGCAATCAATTCTCCAATCTGCCAGAGCGCATGACGAAAATTTGCCTTCTCCGCCGCTTCCAGCATCTCACGATAGTTGAGCCCACCTGCAATTTTGCTCAATTGCTCGTCGCATTGGAGAACTCCATTTGGCCCCGGCTTCAAGGTTAGCTGGCTGATGATGCGAGAATTCCTGATCCGCTGGTAGCGACGATTTTCCGCGAGGACAGCGCGCAAGAGCCCTTCCTGATCCGGCGCCCAACCTTTCGGGAAATGAGCACCGAGTCGGCCCTGCCGTGGGTAGCAGCGCATGTAGTGAAGTTGCACGTCCTCAACTGGTGTTGTGGCCAGATCATCGAGGATCACACTCCAGTTGAGGTCCAGCTCCTTTTTCCCGATTTCGTTAAAGGTTACGAGATCCTGCACCGGCCGGTTTTTTGCCGTGTAAGTGCCATCGAGAAGATTGAGATTGATACCATCCAGCACTGACTTGATGAGCCCGTCTCCGCTCACATGAGTCATCCATCCCAGGGTGTAGGCGAGAGCCCGATGCCCCGGACCGAAAAGTTCGACGGCATCTCCTGCGACATCAGCGGCGAAGTCGAGATATTCCCCCCAACTGATCGTTTCATCCCGCGCTTCCTTTGCCCAACCCAGTATGAGATGAGAGCGACCGTAGAATGTTTCGTGAATCTCCCTCGGAAACACCTTGCGGTCGCCGATGGGAAGAAACCACGAAGTCACGACTCCTCCCGTCACGGGGCTGCGCTCCATTTTTTGCGATCCGTAGCCAAGGGATTCTCCCGTATCGACACAAACGGCAGCGGGCACTGTCTGGACATCACACCCAAGATAAGCACCTGCGAGATAGCTGGAGAAATGATTTCGGATCAACGGAGCAACAGGTAGCTTTCTCGATTCCGCAGCCTTGGCTGCGAGAATCGCATATGCGGTGTGTCCGATAATTCCACTCATGGGAGGGTTGGGGGCGGCTGGGAAAAGAAAGAGATTCGCTTTCGGTTCAAGCGGAGCGAGGCTTCCGAAGAAACGATCATAGAACTACTGCAGGCAAAACGGCAAGCCGGGACAATGGGAAACTGAAACTCACCTCTCCTGCGGATCGATCAGGTTGATGTCGCGCTGGTCGCTCCCTTTCACATTCACTTCGCCCAACTCCGCGCGGATCGCGTCTGCCTGCGCGAGGAGACGCTCGACAACTTCGGGATTCTGATCAGCGACGTTCTCCTTTTCGCCAAGATCCTCTTTCAGGTTGAACAGCGCGTTTTGTTCCAGGCTTACGAAGAGTCTCCCTCCGTTGGCCCTTTTGTTCCAGAAGGGCTGATCTTGCGGCGTCCTCGGCAGGTGAAGTTTCCACTCCCCTTCTCGGACCGCCTGCAGGTTGGTGCCGTTGTAGTAGTAGAGAAAAGGGTGAGGCGATGCGGTTTCCCTTCCTGAAAGAATCGGGAAAATTTCGGCACCATCGATCTTGCGATCGCCAGGCTGATCGACACCTGCAAGCCCGCAGAACAGAGGCAGAAGATCCATGCTCGTCAGCGTGACATCGGAAACCTGTCCGGCCGGAATTTGTCCGGGCCAGCGAAAAATCCCGGGCACACGATGGCCGCCTTCCATGGTGCCGAATTTGCCACCGCTCAAGGGGCCTGCCAAGCCCGGGCAGATCATCTTTCGCCAGCTCTACAAGTGGCTCAGAAAAAACGGCGTCAATGTCGACAACCCGCTCTACATCTTTCGGAAGGAGGCGGGATCGATTATCTTCGAGCAAACCGATTCTTTCGATCTCGCTGCCGACTTTCTGCGCAATGATCCGAGAATTGCCCGAGAGTATTATGTGAGCAGGAAGAGAAAGCTCAGTATCGAAGTTCCTGGGCTAAACTGACGAGCTTCAAAGCCACTTAAACAAATGGCTCCTCCGGTTGGATTCGATATTCTAAGTTGTTGTATTTGAATATTTTATGCAGATTCTTACCGGCTGCAAGTGTCCCCTGCCCCACCGCTTGAACGTGCTCCCCCACTGCTTTTCGTACACAGTTTCATGCACAGTTGGGGAACTGGCGAGGTGTATCGTAATCAGGAGGATCGGACTGCAGTCATTACAGGAAAACGGAACCAGTCAATCTTAATAGTCGGCTAAAGTCCGGAATTCCGGAAAGTCTCCGTATCTTACAAAGCACCACAACTGCGTATGTGAACAGTATTGCCGCACGATCATAAGTGTTCAAACGAATACTTATGCTTTCCGTTTACAGACCACGACGCCCTCGGGCTTCGCCTCTCTGGCAAATCGTTCACCATGCATGGGATGAGTTCATCGCCCACTACGAAGCCCGCCATCGCCGGACTCACGGTCCGCTACGCAAGGATGCCCTCGCCGTGGTCGATCAGTTCTACCGCTGCGGCGACCTCGCTGCCGGATTTACCCGCCTCCAATGCCCCGACTGCGGCCATGAGAAGCTGCTCGCATTCACCTGCAAGAGCCGGCATTTCTGCCCCAGCTGCCACCAGCGCCGTGTCCGCGCCCTGGGTGATTGGATTGCCCACGATGTTTGCTTCGAGGTTCCGCACCGCCAGTTCGTCTTTACGATGCCCCGGCCCCTGCGCGGCATCTTCCGCAAACGTCGCAAGCTCCTCGACCACCTCTTCAGGGTCAGCATCGAGTGCTTGCGCGACTGGATGCGCACACGGCTCGACCTTCCCGACGGACAGCTCGGCGCTGTCGCCGCCGTGCAGACTTTTGGCGACTACCTCAACTTTCACCCGCACCTTCACGTCCTCGCGGCGACCGGGTTGGTGGATCGGGATGGACGGTTTCACCTGATGCCCGTCGAGTCAATCGAGCCGCTGAGCGAACTCTTCCGCCACCGCTTCATCGAGGCACTGCTGCGGGGGAAGCTCATCAGTGAAAAGAAAGCGCGGCAGCTCCTCGGCTGGACTCACAGCGGGTTCAGCCTCGACGCCGGGGAGAAACCGGTCGCCGCCCATGATGTCGACGGACGCAGGCGGCTTGCGGAATATCTCCTGCGCGCTCCGTTTTCGTTGGAAAAGATCACTTGGAACGAAACATCCCGGAAGGTCATTTACCGGTCCAAGCGCAGCTGGCACACCAAGAAAAATTTCCAGATCTTCGAGGTCACCGACTTCCTCGCCGCCGCCGTGGAACACATCCCGCCGAAGGGCCAGCAAACCGTGAGATACTATGGTCTCTACTCGAACAAGCGCCGGGGCATGGACGCCCGCACGGGCCAGCCGCGACCAACGATGCGGGAAGCAGCGAGAGCGAAACCGGCAGAATCCGGCTCGGCAACGCTCTTCGTTCTTCCACCGCCCGAGCCAAAAAGCGCCCGTGCCTTGCGCCCCCTCTGGCGGGATCTCATTCAGAAGATCTGGGGCGAGGATCCGATGATCTGCCCGTGCTGCAAGGGAACGATGAAGACAGTTGGAACCATGATCCGGCGGGATGAAGTCGAGTTCTTTCTGCGCCTTCACGGTCTGTGGGTGGGGGTTCTTGCTCTCCCACCGCCGCCCCGACCTCCCTTTGACATCGAGACAATGGAGCCACTCGACATGCCCTCGCAGTGGGGCTGGAGTGATGAGATCGAACCGCCACCGGAAGATTGGTGGCGTGGAGAAGAGGCAGCTTGGCAAGCACCTGAACTCCCGCTCGACGATGGGCGAGTCCTGGTTCTCGACGCCGACGACCCGTATCCTGCCGATGAGTGGCCGGTCTATCGGGTGGACTGACGTGAGGCAAGAGCCACACAGGGAAGAGCGCCCGCCGATTTCAGACACTGAATCGAGCCGGGGCCGCAGGGGTGTGTCTACGCGTCGTTAAATTGCGGGCGGACGTGCCACCAATCCGTTCGACATCCCGGCGTATGCTTGACGAAAGCGAAATTTTGCGGTCAGATCCTCAGAAATGACGCAATTTCACCCCTTCCTCCCCCTGCACCCCCTCCTACCCGGGACGATGCGAGGTGTCCGGACGTTGGGGTTGCAAAAGCAATTTCCTAGCAGTAAG
>Ga0255776_10004457_pt1 | contig 14782 bp, 14 predicted proteins | sample 071ome_19_FD_179974 | JGI IMG/M metagenome (GOLD analysis project Ga0255776, IMG submission 179974) | Coastal salt marsh microbial communities from the Groves Creek Marsh, Skidaway Island, Georgia - 071413AT metaG (version 2) | ecosystem: Environmental > Aquatic > Marine > Intertidal zone >... | reverse complement strand
TTGTAGTGCTTCCTTCATGCTACCGATATGTTTGTATCCAATAGCAATCTGAGGATATGTTGCTTCTTCACCAAATTCTTTACGGAATTGATGATCTTCAAAATGTCTGCCTAGTTCGTATCTTTGGAAGTCAGTTACTCCTTCCAAGTTTTCTAAGAGTGCTGCCATACGCTCACACTCTTGACTACCGTTACTGTAGATTACTGCTGTGGTCATAGTCAATCACGATGCGTTTGTGGTTGTTCCTGTTGTTAGAACATATGTAGTATTTTGCTTCACCACCTAACAATTCTTCAATCTTTTTGACAAGATTATCAACAATTCCTTCGTTAGCTACCTTGCGCCAATCACCCTTAATCATGGGTTCATTATGCATCTTTTGATACTGGTGGTTTGCCAGATTATCTAGAAAGTCACTAGTCACGTTGTCTCCAATCATCAGGTTTATCTTGCTTGAACCAGTCTACAATTTCATCTGCGCCTGAGAACCCTGTACGATGATTAGATGGGTCGGGATCTCCTAGTCCCATCTTATTCATAAAATCATCCATACTGCCCTCCTCAATGCCCTTAGACTGGCGTCTTGCCTTGTTCAACCAATCTCTAGCAGTAGTATGAGCCTTGGCAAGTTTCTCTGCCCAGATCATGTCCTCTAGTTTTACTTCTTCATTATTAGCGATCTTCTTACAGATGAACTCTAGTCTTAGTCTGTATTGAGTAGATAGCATATTCCCCTCACCAACAGTGATATTTAGAATAAAAAAGGGGATCCGAAGATCCCCCGTTATTATATCACATTATTTGTGAAATCAGAAGGTGTACTTCAGACCTGCCTTAGTGCCGTAGGAACGGTCAACACCAGCAACGCCAGAACCAACGAACGAAACTTCACCATAAGCAGAGAGGTCTTCAGTCAGACCGACACCCAGACCTGCCTTACCCGAAGGAACCCAGTCAGAAGTACCACCGTCAGGAAGGACGACAGTAGCACCTGCTTGGACGTACCAAGAAGCGTCAGTGCCCAGAGCACCTTCATAACCAACGTGGTTGTCGATAGAAGTGCCAGTGTAGTTCGATCCAGTGAAACCAGAGTTAGCTTCAACGTTAACATAAGGACCTGCCATAGCAGCGCCAGCGAAAAGGGGAGCAGCAGCCAGAGCTGCGAAAGCGGATTTGATCATTTGTGTTTCCTCGAAAATTTACTTGCGGAATGGTTACCCGCAGATGGAGGGTCGGTTCATCCGACCGCTTGAATAGTATAGCACATGAAGCAGAAGCGCGTCAAGAAGTTTGGTGCGAGTAATTGAGGCACCTCCCTCATTTGCTACAGATGTAATTTAGCATGGCAGGGTGCCAAAAACAAGCCCCCTTGTGCCAGTTTTTGATACGGATAACCGATGGGTCTGATAAGGTCGGGTTATCAGTTCAGTAAAACAATAGGTCCAGCAGACTTGACACTTGCTCCAAGTAGAGACTTAAGTTCAAAGTCCATACCTTTCGCTTCAAACTTACCAGCGATACCAGCATCTGCAAATATACCAAGTGTTGCCTTGAGTGTCATCGCACCAGCAGATGTTGTGGTAATCACAGCGCCACCAGCAGTTGTCGTTACAGCGCCACCAGCAGTTGTCGTTACCGCTCCACCTGCCTTGAAATCTATGGTTGTAGCAGCATCCAAACCAACTCCAAGGAGTGCTGCCTTGACATTGAATGCCTTTGACTTATCTTTGATTAGAGGACTCTCTGGACGAAGTACACCGCCAATCAGATGCTCTTCCATGCCACCAACGTTGACACAATAATCTCCTAAAATCTTATGATTCAAGTGTCCAGGAGTGATAATATTAACACTGGCACGTGGATCAAATGCAATTTCTGTCTTTTCAGACACACCAAATGTCATCTGTTGACCTAAGATGATATTCTTTTCGTTGATAGATGCTGTGTTGATTGCAGTTCCTGAAATTTCAACATCACTATCAGACTGAATCTTGATAGACCCACCTTCAAGAACTAATTCTTCAGTTGCAACAATTCTAATCGTTTTAGCAATAATCTGCCTCTCTGCTCCCTCAGTTTGTTCAATGTAATCACCAGAACACACAATAGACAGTGCTCTTTTTTCTTTAGTATCTGTCCCAAAATTAAAGGACAAGTCAACCCTATCCATGTAGTCTTGCTGACCACCCCATGCTTTGATGTTCAACTTACCACTGCCAGATCCCCTATTAGGATCTCTGACGCCAGTCATTAAAGTGATTGCTCCATCGCCATGAAAAGTCATAGCACCATCAGAATCCTTCGGACCATCAATGCATAGTGCTTGTGTAATCTTGTCTGGAAATTCCCTCTCGTAAATAGATGCTCGTGTCAGCCTTCCTTTTATGAGAGTATTTACAGTGAGACCACCCTGCTCCTGTATTTCATCAGGAGTGGTTTGTCTGAATATACCCTCGTTTTTGATTGTATCGTAAGTTTCCTTACTTGCCGCGCTTACTGGTAAAGACATGTTTTAGATCTCCTACGGACAATCAACGTAACGACCAGTGCCGATCTTAGTAGCACCGACTGTAGATAGTCCATCAGTGTCTAGACATACCAAAGATGGTAACAATCTTGCGCCAGCTCCACCACCACCAATAACTTTCACTTCTGGGAAGTCCTCAAATGTTCTCGTTCTATCCAACATTTTAGCACCAATAACAAATCCATCACTATTAATTATCGCTTCAGCAAGACCAGATTCCCCATTGATATAGATTTCTGGTTTATCTATGTACCCAATTCCTGGTTTGATCATGGTGAATGTATCAATGATACATCTCTTCCCTACATTCTTAGAGAGATTTTTCTTATATCCAAATCCAGGAGAAAGAACACGAATCTCTGTTACATATCCATCCTGATCTAAAAGTGCTGTTGCAGTTGCACCAAATCCACTACCACCAATGAATACAAATGGTGCTTCTGCCCATGGATCGCCAGGATTGCTAACAGGAATCTCAATGACTCCTCCATTGTCATCAGTAATGATGTCACCAACAATAATTTCTGGTTCTCTAAACTCTTGATAGAAGTTCTCTGGTTTATCGCCAATACCTCCATCAAAGTCTTCCAATGTCTGTTCATCTGCAGAAGTAATCAAAACCTCTGCAGAAGCACCAGTATTGATCAAAACAAACCTAAGAGTTTCTTCTTCTTCGACAACACCATCTTCTTCAATTCCAATTGTAACTGTTGCTTGATTACCAACAATAGTCAATTTTCCGTCAAGTTTGCCACCAATAATGTCTTGAGAACTGATATCTCTACCATCTAATCTATAATACAGAATAGTCCCATCAGGGACATTCCTTGTTCTAATAAAGAATTTGATAAATTCTCCTTCTTTGCAAACACTCTTATCAGATCTGACTTCGTATGTTTTTAGTCCAGATCCATCATCTACTAAGGTATCGTCATCAGTATCATCTGGTATGCCGTCACCGTCTCCGTCTTCAATAAAGACTTCATTGTCAAGAAGATCATCAATTCCTTTCTCTGGATTGACTGGAGTTCCTAAGTAAGGATCATATTCTTCTTCATCTTCGACTTGAGTGATTGTCCCTTGTCCAATGTTTTTCGAAAATACTGACTTAATTCCACTAGATTCTCTTGGTGTATTGAAATCTAGTTTAATATAGAAAGTCTCATTTTCCTCATCAATACTATCAACTAGAGTCTGAATCTCAATAGTTTTAGAAGTTTCTTTTGGTTGGAATCCCAGAACACCACTTTGTGGTAGGAAGTCATCATCTGCTGTAGCAGATCCTTGTGTCAGCGTCTTATATGTAACAGACGAAGCTTCATCAAGATATCCGTTTCGTGTAACGGTAAACGTAATAATACTACCTTCTACGCCACTGGGATCATCAATAGTATATACAATTTTTGGTTCCGCTGCAATCGTTCCATCTCCCCCTGGTAAGGGAACTCCTCCCGTAAATCCAACAGAAGTCGTCTCTAGTGGACTTCCAGTAAATGCATCCTCACATGTATATTGTGTGTAATCTGCAGGAGTATCTCCAAAAAGGTCATCGATACCATTCAAAAGATTATCCAAGAAATTATCATTCTTTTTATCTTTTGGTTTAGATTCACCATTGGTACAAACTTTCTTGTAGGTGCTACAAGTTCTATCAGGACCACTACAAGAAATTCCAAGTAATTTTAGAACGAAATTGATTGCTTGTCCAATAATGTTTAGAGGCGCTGCAACTAGACCAAGAATATCTTGTAGAGGTCCGAGAATTTTGTCAAGAAGTTCAGTAATCAATTGATTCATCTTGGAGATGATTCCATTAATAAGAGTATCAACTTGACATACTGCCATGCGGTAGATTTTGTTGACAAAGCTCATCAACACATTTGTCAACCAATCTTGCAGTCTCTTACCCAGATCTGCCATCTCACATCCAAGATTCTTCAGTGCATTATTGAAGAACTCTGTGACTGGTGTTAGAGCGTTTCCCTTATCATCAACTCTTAGTAATGCTTTTACTAATGCATCAACACCTTCCTGTAGAAGTTTTTTGATATACCCCTTTACTTTAGCAACAAATTCAGTAACGACAAGAGTTGCTTTATTAATATGTGTTCTTGCAGTAGCAATCGCGCTATTCAAACCACCAGTGACTTTATTGACGTAAAAGTCACCAATATTTCCACCACTACTCTGAATGTCAGCAAGTAATTGACCAATAATAGTCTCCATTTTTTGACCAAGGTTTGGGTCCTTACATTTCTCTGCTGTAAGTTGACACCATTTCTCTCTTTGAAGTCTTGCTGAAATTGCTGGTGCTAGTGGGATAGATTCTACACCATCAGCTCTGGTTTTACCAGTAGAGAGACCACTATTTGTACCCCTAGTTCCGTCTCTTGCTGTTCCTGGTGTAGTTTCTGTAGGTGGTGTTTCTGCTACATCAGCACCATCCTTATACGGTTCTACCTGATACTTTGCACTAGGTCCAGTGATGAACGTAGGTCTTGGTAATTTTGGTTGATAAAAGATCTTTGTAGCGCCAGGAGTGACGCCAATAGTACCCATAATCAGGGGTTTCTGCTTATCCTGATCTAGGTAAACACCAATGACCCAACAACCATCGGTCATCTGGTCTCCAGCACCAGCAACGTTCCCTGGCATAAAAGGAACGTTGGCGGGCATCATCACGCTTGCCCATGGCAATTTTTCAGATGGAAGAATAGCGGGATCCCCTGGGTGATCTCCAACTATTCTAACTCTGTGTCTATATCCACCTTTATTGCCTGGTTCGTCTTCTGCAGATTTTTCAATCTGTCCAACCCACCAATTAAATCCGTCATGTCCGACGCGGTTTGTTGGAATCAGACGTGATAATGCCTCGTCCATTCTTAGTTATCGTGCATTTTACACTCTGGAGCGCCTGGTTGTTGATCACAATAGAGTTCGAGTGGTGAAGGATCATGATGATCTCCTGCCTCAATCTCTTCTTTGTGATGCTCAACATATTCTTCTAAATCATGCAGTTCGCTTTCAATGTGACGACGCTGCTGAGGAGAAGTCGTTGGATTCTCCAAGATTTTCTTATCTTCTTCGATATGCTTTTCGATGCTTTCCATAGTAGTACCTCCTATAACGTATTTAGTTACCGTGTGATGATGCGTCGCCTTTCATTCCAAAAGAATCTCTAACAAGGTACAAAGTAGTAGCAAATTTGCCATTTGTCCCTTTGATTGCGTCATAATGATGAGATACAGATTTGATTAGATAAACTCCACTGCTCTCTCTATCAAATATTTCTTTACTTGCTTCTGCTTTTGGAAGTTTGCTCATCAATCTAATGTCAATTCTGTCACCCGCACAAATTCTGGGATTACCAGGGATCACAATTGAACATACTTGATTTTTGAGAATTTGATATCTGGCAAGTGATTGTGCCATGTAATACTTAGACCAGTCTGCAAACTTTGTTGGTTTGTCAGCCTTGTCTGATGGTTCTGGGGATGCCACTCCAGATTCGTTATACCATAATTCATGATCAATCAACATAGACATAATTCTAGTCGGATATTCCGAAAGTTCTTTGTTTTGTACTGGAATTAAATCTAAAGATTCTTGACCACCTAAGTGTGCCATGTTGTCATATGCATTCTTCAAACTGTAGACATATTCTTCATACTGTCCCGTTGATACATTGAAAAATGTAATCAGAGAAGAATACTTTCCTTTTCTAAGAGACTCCATCATATTGATTTCACTAGCAAATTGTGCTTCCAGAATATTATATCTGGTGTCACCAGAACCCTCCACATTTCCTTGCTGTTCGATATATGGTCCCCAAGTTTCAACTCCCCACTTACTTCTGGTTTCTTTAAGTTTATCTGAGTAAAGTTTACTCTTGGAGTCGGCACATAGAGAATCAACAGCGAAGAAATTATATCCCCTAAAAGTTTCCCAGAAGAAAAATCCCCCAGATCCTTTTATTGGTTTTGCTGTTGTTTTTGGTGCAGTACCGCTAGATGATTTAGTTTTGTTCTGTCCATAGTCTCCCTTAGAACTTACACATTTTACTGCAATATCACCAATGATGTCAAATGGTCTCCTCATATTTCCTAGAAGTTGAACATCAAACAATGACTTCTCAGAATAAATTGGTTTCTTTGTTCCCAAATCTTTAGTCAAAAGTGTTCCCATGATAGCTTCTGGATTTCCAGACATGTTTCTAGGTACTCTAGTTAGTTCGTTCTGTAGTGCTTCTCCAGAAATCAAACTCATCGTATAGTATTGCTTATTCTGTCTTACAAATCTATTACTAATTTGCCAGATAACAAATTCATATTTGAATGCGTCAGTCTCATTAATACACTGCACATCGATTTGAACTCTTTCTCCACCTTTGATTGGTGGATTTGTTCCATTACCATTGAGCAAAGAAGCACTATCAAGAATCTCCAACTCTGCTGACACGAAAGGAGCAGTTACATCTTCGCCGTAGTTGAAACTTAGAACCAATGGTGTGAAAGGAATTTCTTTCCCCTTGTGGGGAAACAATATCGCTTTCAATAACTTGAATTCTGTGGGATTAGCAGGAGTATTCATGATTATACTAAACTCTTAAGATGCAATGTACTAGCAAACGTAAGTGATCCATGGTTTGCCATACCAGCAGTAGCAAGACCAGCAGCAAATCCTTCCATTCCAGATGATTGACCAGTAGTTCCCAGACTACCACTTTGAATTTGCGCTGCTAATGCCATCAAAGCAGCGGCTATTTGAGAATTACCTCCACTGGTTGACATAAATTGTGCATTCTGTGTAACGGCAGACACTGTTAGAGGATCGTAAGCAGCTGACTGACTTGAAGGAGAAACGGTAGTTTGTGAAGATGCAGACTCAAGCGAAGCAGTGCCTTGAATGCTAGCACCATCTAGTGCTTCACCCGATGGTTTAGCGGTGTCTCTAGATCCAGACATTCCATGTCCAACAAATGCAGTAAATCCAGAAATTGTACCACTTACACCAAATCCATCACCTCTGTCTCTGACACCATGAACACCTAATGGAAATTTGAGTCCTTTTCTTCCAGCAATATCAATACCACCAAAAGATCCACCACGCGCACGTGCAGCGTGAGCTTTTTGCTCACGTTCGATCATCTTTCTTAATTCTTCATCTGAAGGTGGATTATTGGGATCAACCGTCTCCTGTGCATTAGTAAATGTAAACTGCTCTTTATTTCTAATCAGTCCTTTGGCAACAGCAAATGCTGCTTTTCTTGTTTCAACTTTTCCTTGTGGTTTACCCCACAGAGCAGTCTCTGGTCCTAAGTGGAAGTGATCTCCACGAGAATTGCCAGTGTTTCCTTGAATGAAACTTCTAGTGCGACTAGCACCTTCTCCTCCACCCGTATTAGGTTTTGGTAAGAACTCATTCAAAGGCTTAGCCAATACAGCTTCTTCTGCTGCCTTTGCTTTTTGATTAGCTCTAGTTTGAAGAAACTGCTGTGATGCAGAACCAGTTATAAGAGTAGGACTTCCGCTATTACGCGCAGCTATTGCAGCTTCAGTTTGTTCTTGTTGATTTTCTGCTTCTTTAGAACCAGTTCCTGCCCATCCAAGGAAGTCCCACCATGCTCTACCAGTGCCACCACCAGTTCCACCAGAAGCGGCGGCAGTACCAAGTTCTGCTACATCTTTCTTACGATCTAGTTGAGCGTCAAGGTATCCATCACCCATTGCTTTGAAGATCTTCTTCGATTCTGGACCTTCAGTAGAGAAAGTCATCTCTCTACCATGGTGCTCAACAGGATATCCAGATTTTGGACCATCCGTAATACCACCCGCATCCATTTGTGGCATTGACATGTCGCGTGCCATCAATGCAGCGTCAAGTCCTACAGATGCGGCAGTTCCCAGACCAGGAATTAAACTTGCTCCACCAGAAGCGAGTTCCAGACCAGCACCAGTCAGATCCCCCGCCATTGCTCTTTGACCAGCAAACAAGGCACCAGCAAGGAGACCAATCGCTGGAATTTTCTTCAGTGCTGCTTTTCCAAGACCTTTTCCTAATCCTTTAGCAAGACCTTTACCGCCAATAGCTAGAGCAGCTCTTTGTCCTACTCTTCCAAGTCCTCTACCAAATACACCCTTACCTGTTTTTAATGCTCCTCCAATACCTCTTCCTGCTCCTCTAAAAAGACCACCCATTCCTCTGCGACCACCGCCCAGAAGATTCATCAAACCACCACCAAGTCCACCAAAGATACCACCAAAACCTTTAGGTTTAGAAAGTTTAGTTGGATCTAGTTGATCACTTTGATCATCAAAGTTTGTCTGTGAAGCTGCTAGGAGAGCTTGCTGACGATCAGCAAGTTTTTGCTGCTCATCTTTCTGTCTCTCAAATAGTTGAATTTGAGTGCTAACCTGCTTCTCTGCTAAAGCAGAATTAAGTTGACCTAATCTAGAAAATCCTTGTGAAGTGATAGCAGAAGAACTCTGAATCGCTTGTACAGTATCTTGTGAAGACTGACTAATTCTAAGTTCTACAAATTTCAGTGCTTTTACAATATCACTGATTTCTGTTGCATTGACATCGATAGCACCCGACTGAAGTGCTCCCATCGATGATCCGCCACCCAGTCCAGGACCAGGCTCAGGAGGTAAAATTTCTGGATCAATAGCACCTGCAGGAGCAAGCAGATTGGATGTTTTCTCTAATGATCCACCAAGAGAAACAAATCCAGGAGATAACGCTGGGGGACCTCCACCTAAGGGACCATCATCTAATACAGAAACATTAACTGGTTCAATTGGATCTGGAGATGCAATTGTAGATAATACACCACCAGTTATAGGAGCAGTGGGAATTTTTTGAGAATAATCGTAATCAAATCCACCCCTAAAACGACCCTGCTGAGTTTTTGTAGGATCTCTTCCTGCTGGGGGAGTAGACTCAAATCTACCTCTAGTTCTAGCAATTCTGTCACCACCAAAAGTGGATCCTAATGCTCTCTTGAAAAAATGACCTCTTCCAACACCAGCTTCTGATAATGATGTATTATTCTTCTCGGCAACACTTTCAGCATAAGCACGCTCTCTGCGTGCCATGTCAGATGCCTTACCAATTCTTTTCCCAATGCCACTAACGATCGCACCCGTAAAGTTACGTTCCTTTCGTAGATCTGTTGGGTTTAGAAATCCGTGTGCCATTAGTGTGACGCTTCTGCTTGTTGTTTTTGCTGTTCCAGATATTGCATGAGGAGACTAACATAAACTTGTCGCTCCCAAGGCATCATATTTTCAATCTCTGTCAAGCTATATTTATGGTACTGCATCAAAGCAAAGTTAGTTCTGAAATACCCTTCCAAAGTATTATGGAAGAGTGCTATCCGAAAAAACTGGTCAATCCCGAAATGACGATTTTATTTTCAACTCCAGTGTTTGGATTTGTTACCGTAATGACATGTTCAAGTCTAGGAGTCGTTTCAAAGAATTTTTGAATATGCTCAAATTGGTTATTTGTCAATCCTTCCAAAAACTCACAAAACTCTTTTTTGGTAGTTGTAGAACTGTCATATACATCCTCACCATCATATAGTTGATCAATGCAACCAGCAATTGCCTCAATAACCTCATCTGCACCCATTCTTTTCTCAAGAATAGAACTAGACACAAATTCTTTGAATGACGGGTATTTCATAATTATACCCATAGTGTCAGACAACTCAATCTTGTTACTATGGTCTTCTGGTTTGGAAACCTCGACATCATTCAAATTAAGATTATAGCGAACTTGCGTTTCTCCATCATCTTCGCAAGTAACGTTCAATTCGACTACTTCGCCAACAGAGGCAGATCTAATTTTTAGGAAAATGTACTCTAAATCGAAAATTGCCAAATCTTCAACTTTAATGCGTGATTGAACGCATCCTTTGATGAGAGTCTTCATAGCACTCTCAATTTCTTTTTCATCTTCTCCTTCTAATGCCAAAAGAAGCAATTTTTCTTCTCTAACTACAAATGGACGATATTTGATTTTTTTGCCAGTAGAAGGAACTTCCAACTCATAGGTTGGAAGAGATACTTGTGGTAATGCCATTATGTTCAGACCAGATCATATGTATATTTAGCGCGACTTTTAGACCCAAAAATTAGCGGGAAAAATTTTCCCACTTTCATGGAATTGAAAAGTCAATTTTCACGTTGCTGTGCTCTTTGTCTTGGAGTCAAACTTGGATCGTAAGGAATTACTTCCAATGGTACTGGTCCTGTTGGTTTTGCTGCTGGAGCAGGTTTTGTTGGAGTTGGTTGAGGTAACATTCCACCAGGAACTCTTCTTGTCCTGACTTGACCGAATGGGGTCAAATATTGCTCTTCAATTATACCACCACCAACGTCTACTCTTCCAACAAGTGTACTTCCAGGAACAACAGCACCTTCCATATCTTTGACATTTCTTACACTTAGTTTTTGAACCGTGTGTCTCTGATACTTGAATTGTGCAGTTACTCTGGTAACCTGTGCTTGTCCAAATTGCAGAGGAACAGAGTCAATTGCAAATGGCCATGCTTTATGAAGAATATACTTAATTGACTGCCTTTGTGTATCTCCTGTAGGACCTCTCTCAGTTTTTATGATTTCAATGTCACATGCGTATTGATGTCTATATTTGGGGTATGTTCTTCTAGCTTCACTGCCTTCATTTTGTTCATACCACATTGAATCATACCAATCAGTAAGAATCTTTAGTGTCGTCATGTCCGCGTCACACATGAATCCCAACTGAACATCAGTAAAAACTTTAGTATGTGGATAATCTACGATTCCAAGTCCAGTATGTAAACCCTTTATGTTGCCCGTATCAGTATTAATGTTTGGTAACTGCGCTTCCTCGCAAAATAGTTCAATAGTATCACTATAGTTTGTATATCCGCTCGTTATGACCGATGGTGGGTTGATAAGTCGCACAACAAAACTATTGGAGAACGCCATTCCCCCATTTGCTCCAATTGCACCCATGATTTGATGTAGAGTCTTTCCTGAGGACACGCTAAATATATACGTTGGAACAACTATATTTATGGCGTACTCTGGGTATTATAAACCTTTACATCCCGAGAAGTACCGTGGCAACCCGACAAACATTGTTTATAGGTCGCTATGGGAACGAAAGTTCATGGTGTTCTGTGACAACAACCCTAGTATACTACAGTGGGGCAGTGAAGAAATTATTATACCATACAGAGCACCTGATGGTAAATTGAGAAGATACTTCCCAGACTTCTACATTAAGGTTCGTGAAACATCTGGAAAGATTACTAAGTATATTATTGAAGTAAAACCCAAGAAACAAACACAACCACCGAATGACAAAAATAAACGAACTGCCGCATACCGTAATGCTGCTCTAACTTACGCTAAGAACCAAACAAAGTGGTCCGCAGCGCGTGAGTATTGTGAAGACAGGCAGATGAACTTCTTAATACTTACCGAAGATCACTTAGGAGTATAACAATGGCAAGCGGATTTGCGTCTATTCAGCGCAACACAGTAAACAAGGACCCAGGATACAAAACACTCTTTGAAAGAGTAACAAACAAGACAGGCGGAGAGAAGAAATCTCTCAGTTGGTATAGAAATGCTGTCAAACAAGAAGCAAGTAGTTACAAAAAGAACTTCAACAAATATATTTTAGACGAACGTAAAGATCGTGCTGGTGCTGCTAAATCACAAGATGCAAATGAACTACGTAGGCACACTGTAGCAGGACATCTGTACATGTTTGAGTACAAGGCAAAGATGAAATGGTTGCCTTACTATGATAGATTCCCACTTGTCTATGTTATCAAAGCAGCAGGCAAGGATGAATTCTGGGGTGCAAACTTACACTACATGTCTCCAAAGAAAAGAGTGATTGCTACCAAGAAATTATTGAATGGTAGAATCGACATTCCTAAGAGATGTTTTCATAAATACCTAACAGCACATGTAGACGGTTTGTTTCTAGATCTTGCTGCTAGTGAATGGGATACTGCTATCTTACTCCCAACCGAAGATTATGTAAGAGATCTAAATGGTATGGTCTTTCCTATAGATAGAAAAATTGTATGGGAAGAGACTGATGAGAATTTCTACGACAAAATCACTGGATCAAGAATGATTAGAGGTTACGGAACAAAACAATCTAGGGAGATGGCGAAATAATGTCTGCTGTATATCCAGGTAGTGTAACTTCGGGAAACCTAGAGCCAATTAAATCCCAGGGTTATGAAAAAGTAAAATTTGATCCTTTGGATGGAACATATTATGGGTACAAATCCCCCCAGTGGGCTGGCGGTGCCGCTGCAGCAGGTGGATCTGCAACCATAGGTCAATGGGAACCGATTACAGACACAACAAAAACTGATGCTCTCGCAAAAGAGAATAAAGATGCCATCGCAAAAATTAGAGATGATCACACTGTAGCTGTTGAAACACGTGAATACGAAGCAGAGAAAGCAGCAAAAGATGCTCTTGAAGCATCCAAAATAGATATCATGCAGAAACTGGGCAAGCTTGCTCCCCCAGTTGCACCAGCAGATGCTAGCAAGTGTTATCGATATCCTATGCCTGACCCTGCAGCAGGAGAAGGAGGACTTGGTGCTGGTGATGATTATGTCATGTTTAGATTCTATAATTACTCACCACCATTTAGCAAAGAAAAAAATGGTTCTAATATTGACGAAAATGGTAATGTAAAATTTGAGGCACAATTTTCATACAACCAGACAGACTACACCGAAATTGGCAACCCTGTTATCATGTATGTTCCAGAAGATATCTCTACTGGATACAGAGCAAACTGGGAGGGAAAGAACATCAGCACTCTTGCGACCGATGGTCTGCGAGCAATGGCACAGAAAGGATTTGGTAATAAAGCATTGGGTGCCGTTCAAACAGCAGCTAACTTTGCGAACAGACTAGGACCTCTCATTGGTGCCGCCACTTTACAAGAAGCAACCTCAAGATTAACTGGAGATACTCTATCATACAATGATATCTTTGGTGGTATTTCTGGTGCAATCATGAATCCAAACACAGAACTACTGTATGGTGGTCCTCAACTGAGAAACTTCACACTGAATTTCAAATTGTATGCAAGACATGAAAATGAAGCAAAGCAAATCAGTGGAATCATACGTCAGTTCAATCAGATAATGCTACCAAGTATGGATCCAGGTGTTGTTTTGGGATTCAACAAAGATGATAAGAACGAAGGAATCAGATTAGGATTCATTGGTGTTCCAAAACTAGTACAAGTTTCATACATGCATGGTGGAAAAGAGAATCCACATCTACCAAGATTCAAGATGTGTGCTCTAACTAATATAGATACAAATTATACTCCAGATGGAGCATACTCAGTGAGATACGATGGAAGACCAGTTGCACATACACTGTCCCTTTCATTCCAAGAAACAAAAGTATGCTTCGCTGAAGATATCGCCTCAGGAAACGTCCGATAATGTACTTCTCTCTACTACCAGACATCAGTTACGACGAAAAACCAATTAGTTATCCTTTCTCATCATCTGATAGAAGGACTGCTAAGAACTTCTTTCGTAGATATAAAGTAAATGATGATGTGTTTTCTAACGTTGTCTTCTTCGAGAAGTATAGCGTAAAAGAAGGACTGAGACCCGATCAGATAGCAGACATCGTATACGGTGACCCATTCTATGACTGGGTAATTCTTCTAGTCAACAACATGATCAACGGTTCTCATGACTGGCCAAAGACTAACTATGAAATGTATAAAATAGCAGAGGCAGAGTATGATGATCCATACTCAGAGATCCATCACTATGAGATCAGAGAAAAGATTGGACCTTATGCTGCTGGTCTACGTGTAGATGAGACATTCTACAATGGCACACACAAATTAAACATCAACGGTACTGTGGTACAAAAAAACGGTAACGAGATTTGTAGTCCCGTTACCGTTGCTGAGTGGTTACAATCCGAAAACGAAAAGAACCGAGAGATTTATCTACTGAAACCTCAGTACCTTAGATCATTTGTAGACGACTTCAAGAAACAGATGTACTATAAGAAGTCTAGCACTTATATCAGTAAGAGACTGAAGGAAACTGGATGACTTTTTCGGGCAAAAATTTGCCCGAATTTTTTTTCCAGATTTATGTAATCAGTCTTCCAAATTTGAAATGATACGCTTACACTGCTTCAAGTTTTTCTTGCAGTAGTTGTGAACGTAACTGTAAGTATC
>Ga0255776_10004450_pt1 | contig 14791 bp, 12 predicted proteins | sample 071ome_19_FD_179974 | JGI IMG/M metagenome (GOLD analysis project Ga0255776, IMG submission 179974) | Coastal salt marsh microbial communities from the Groves Creek Marsh, Skidaway Island, Georgia - 071413AT metaG (version 2) | ecosystem: Environmental > Aquatic > Marine > Intertidal zone >... | reverse complement strand
GTAAGCGTAAAACCATAGACAACAGAAGATACTGACGGCGTTCAGCCCTTGTACAAGAAGCGTAGTGGATACGCTGCCAGGCCTTGACCGTTGAACACGTCATTTACCGAAATATCTGGTCAAATTCTGCCCGATGGCGTTGCCCATCACCGACACTTGGGGGACAATAGCGCCCCTTTTTCGACGGCCCTCTAACAACAGCCGTCAACAACGCAAAGCAATCGTGATTCAGGAGTCGTACATGACCACCCGTACCGAACTGGCCAACGCCATCCGCGCACTCAGCATGGACGCCGTTCAGAAAGCCAAGTCAGGACACCCAGGCGCCCCGATGGGCATGGCAGACATCGCCGAAGTTCTCTGGAACGATTACCTGAAGCACAACCCGGAAAACCCAGACTGGGCTGACCGCGACCGCTTTATTCTGTCGAACGGTCACGGCTCCATGCTGATCTACTCACTGCTGCACCTGAGCGGCTACGATCTGTCGATCGACGATCTGAAGAACTTTCGTCAGCTGCACTCGAAAACACCGGGCCACCCGGAATACGGTTACGCACCAGGCATCGAAACCACCACTGGCCCACTGGGTCAGGGCATCGCCAATGGTGTTGGTATGGCACTGGCAGAGAAAGTTCTGGCGGGTCAGTTCAACCGTGACGGCCACGACATTGTTGACCACAACACCTACGTGTTCCTGGGCGACGGCTGCATGATGGAAGGTATCTCCCACGAAGCCTGCTCTCTGGCCGGCACACTGGGCTTGGGCAAGCTGATTGCGTTCTACGATGACAACGGCATCTCTATTGATGGCGAAGTGGAAGGCTGGTTTACCGACGACACTGTTAAGCGTTTTGAATCTTACGGCTGGCAGGTGATTCCTAAGGTGAATGGCCACGATCCGGAAGAGATCAAACAAGCCATCGACACCGCCCGCGCTAACAGCGAGCAGCCAACTCTGATCTGCTGCAAAACCATCATTGGTTTCGGCTCTCCGAACAAAGAAGGTAAAGAAGAGTGTCACGGTGCACCGCTGGGCGACGACGAAATCGCACTGACCCGCGAGCGTCTGGGCTGGAAACACGGTTCGTTCGAGATTCCTGAAAACGTTTACGAAGGCTGGAGCGCAAAAGCAAAAGGCGCTGCCGCTGAAAACGCATGGAACGACAAGTTCGCTGCGTACGAAGCTGCTCACCCAGAGCTGGCGGCTGAATATAAGCGTCGTATCGCTGGCGACTTGCCGGTGGACTTTGCAGCACAGGCTCAGGCGTACATTGAAGAGTGTCAGGCCAAAGGCGAGACCGTTGCTTCGCGTAAAGCGTCTCAGAACACCCTGAACGCCTTCGGCCCGATGCTGCCTGAATTCCTCGGCGGCTCTGCGGACCTCGCAGGCTCTAACCTGACGCTGTGGAACGGTTGCAAAGGTGTGAGCGAGACTGACGCTTCTGGTAACTATATCTTCTACGGCGTGCGTGAATTCGCCATGAGCGCCATGATGAACGGCATCGCGCTGCACAAAGGCTTCGTTCCTTACGGCGCCACCTTCCTGATGTTCATGGAATACGCCCGTAACGCCGTGCGTATGGCTGCGCTGATGAAGCAGCGTGCGATTTTCGTATACACTCACGACTCTATCGGTCTGGGCGAAGACGGCCCTACTCACCAGCCAGTGGAGCAAGTGGCGAACCTGCGTAACACGCCTAACCTGCAAACCTGGCGTCCTTGTGACACGGTGGAATCTGCGGTGGCGTGGAAATCGTCTATCCAGCGCAAAGATGGCCCATCGGCGCTGATCTTCTCCCGTCAGGGCCTGCCTCATCAGGACCGTAACGCCGAGCAGGTTGAAGCCATCACCCGCGGCGGTTACATCCTGAAAGACTGTGCAGGCACCCCAGACGCCATCATCATCGCGACCGGCTCTGAAGTCTCACTGGCAATGGAAGCGGCTAAGAAGCTGAGCGGCAAAAATATCCGCGTTGTTTCTATGCCTTCTGCCGAAGTCTTCTGTGCCCAGGGCGCTGAGTACATGGAGCAGGTACTGCCAAGCGCAGTGACAGCTCGTGTTGCGGTAGAAGCACTGCACAAAGACTACTGGTACAAGTTTGTCGGCCTGAACGGCGCCATCGTCGGCATGGACACCTTCGGTGAGTCTGCCCCTGCCGGTGACCTGTTTAAAGAATTCGGCATCACCACCGACGCCGTTGTGGATGCGGTAAACGGCCTGCTGTAAGTCCAGCGCTTCAGTCAGACTGTGAAAGAAAAAACCGGGCCAAGTGCCCGGTTTTTTATGTCCGTAATACTCTTGTCGCGTAAGGCCAGCCAGAGTTTTGACGACATATGATAATATCCTGCAATAAGTTGATGATATGGATATTACCGATGCCTCACCTACCGTTGTTTTTTCTGATTTTCAGCATTCTTCTCTCTTCCCCATTGGGGTACGCAGATCTTGATAATGATGGAATTCAGGACGAGGCTGATATCGACGGTGATGGCATCACAGATATCAATGATAATTGCCCTACCGTTTACAACCCAATGCAGGAATTTTCAATTCAATTGTTAGAGTTTTTCGGGGATGCATGTAATCCCGATGACGACATGGATGGAATTCCAGACGAAATCGAAGACCAGTTAGACTATCGGGATTCAAAAGGTGGGGACTTAATCCCTCTTGGTGAATTTGGTGGACTATTATTTTCTTTCGATACGGACACAGATGGCGATGGAGCCAACGATATCTACGAAATCAATACCGGGACAGATCCTTTTACGCCTGGTGAATTTGAAACCATTGATCTCACAGAATACCTGCCACTTGGTGAAATAACATACACCTACAAGTCACTCGTCAATGTAACAAGTGGATGGCCATACATAGTTAATCCACCAGACTACAATCGTCCTGTAGAAACAAAAATATCAGAAACGAAGCCAGGCATTTATACTGACACTGGCTATGAATATTTTGGCATAGGCTACAGTAACTATTCGATAGAGAAAAATGGCATTACACTAATCGGTTACGAAAGTAGTCTTGAAGGAAACCCAAGCTACAAGAAAGTCGAAAAACTCCATATGCCTTTTGAAATTCTCGAAGGTGGAAATACTATTGTTCCGAATTGCAAATCAGACTGCCACTCTATTATGCTACTCGATAGAGGCTACATGGACTTCAACGGAAAGTCGGTAGAGTACATATCCGTCGGGTCAGACACGTTCAGCGGGGGCGTAAATATGTATTATATATTCCTCAAAGGTATCGGCCTCTACGGTACCCACTTCGCCCACTTGGTTGATTACGAGATCAAAAGTCAGGTCGACATAAAAGCAATAGCTGCATCACTCCCTGAAGTAAGTAAAGATCATAATGCATCATCTAATGGTGGATCTATACATGTCTTCTGGTTCTTGATAAGTGGATTGGCGCTAGTGACACGAAGAAAGCGCCCCATTCGCTGATTTCATTAAAAATTAAGTTGCTGAAACTATCGAAACATAATTAGTAGCTTCCACTTGTCATAAACGCTCACCCTCCTGACTTACTTCAGCCGGGTCTAACGAGTGAAATTCGTTCATTTTTCAACCACTCTTCGCGACTACACGGTTCTGCTCACGCGATTTTACTAATGCTCCAGAAATATCCGTTTGAATGCCCGCGACGGCTCGTATTCCGCTAGAGGCTCTGCACAAAGACGACTAGTACAAGTTTATCGGCCTGAACGGCGCCATCGTCGGCATGGACATCTTCGGTGAGTCCGCCCCTACCGGTGACCTGTTCAAAGAGTTCGGCATCACCACCGACGCCGTTGTTGATGCAGTAAACGGCCTACTGTAACTGCTTACCAAGTAGTACTCAAAGTCGTTAAAGAACCGGGCCAAGTGCCCGGTTTTTTATGCTCGCAATACTCTTGTCGCGTAAGGCCAGTCTAAAAACGTCGATACATGCTAACATCAGTCTACCTCTTATGTGCGATACGGACGTCAACCCTATGCTTCGCCCTTCATTCCTATCATCAATTCTGAGCTTTATTTTTTTCATACCTGCTGTTTGTGCAGAGACCGTTATGAGCGATATAGATGGAGATGGGATTGAGGACATCCGCGACAATTGTCCATCCGAGTACAACCCTGAACAAGAGTCCCTTTTTTATGACATCGTCTTCCTCGGCGACGCATGCAACCCGGATGATGATGTTGATGGCGTTTCCGATGAGGTTGAAGACCAATTGGAATATCGAGACTCCAAAGGAGAGGATCTTGAGAAAGATGCTAGTGGTAACCTAGTTCATACTGTGAATACCGATTCTGATGGTGACGGTGCTAACGATATTTATGAGTTAAATACCGGTACAGACCCATTTGTTACGGATAACTTTGGGACACTCTCGCTGGTCGACTACGTGCCATTAGGGGATATCGAATACACCTATCGCGCACGAGTCACTATCGAACCACCCGTTTACAACGAAGAGTTCACTGAAACCGTTAACGAAGACTCTCCTGGGGTTTACAGGAACACTAGCTATGCCTTGTTCGGTGAGGGAGACCATTACTACCGAGTCGGAAAAGACGGAGTCTATCTTAAGAGCCTGTATCGGGATTATTTTGCTGAAGGTGAGTGGAATAGCGGTGTCGAAGAGATTGATTTACTGCACCTGCCTTTTGAGATTCAGGAGGGAGGAACAGTTGTATCTTCTGGTGATTCAAAATGCACTCATGAACATTGCCTGAATCACTTCGTTTACATGATTGATAAAGGTGAGATGATCTTTAATGGGAAAAGTAGAGAGTACATAACGCTCGTATCCTCAGTATTTAATCGCAATATATACTACATCTACCTCAAAGATATCGGCCTTTACGGCACGCACTATATGAACCTGGTCGACTATCAGATCAGCAGTCAAGTTGATGTCGAGGCGATTGCGGCAGCCCTTCCTGATGAAGAACAGACAGAGAGAGTCGAGCAAGAAGCCTCTTCCAGTGATGGAGGTGGCGCTGTTAATCTATTCTGGCTGATTCTCGCTTCTCTTGGGTTACAGACCAGACAGCGAAGCGCCTACCGAAGGAAGGCTAAGCAATAACTCAAACAACCGGGCCAAGTGCCCGGTTTTTTATGTCTGATCGTTTCTGGGCCGATTCAGGCCTTTACTCAGAATCTGTTTATCCCAAAGGGCCATCACACTATACTCGGGTAAGTTGATTTTCGGAGTATGTGCATGAGGCTGTGTATTTTAGGTTGGTTGTTGATCACGGCCCTGTCGGTACAGGCCGATGGTTTACGCTTCGGTTTGGTGGCCAAGAGTACCTCTGACATGAATTTTGTGGCGGCGGCGCAAGGCTGCCAAGAAGCCGCAGCAGCCGACGGCAACCATTGCGATCTACTGGGCGATGAGGGCACGGCCAGCCCTCATGTACAGCGCTTTGCCATCGAGCAGGCCATTGCCAGTCAGCGCTATCAGGGGCTGGCGATTTCTGTCACGAATTCAGAGTTTGTCGCCCAAGGCGTTGCCCAGAGCAACATTCCCATCCTGACCTTCGACTCCCCCTTTTCAAAGCGTCACGCCCATCTGTCCCGAGGCTACGTCGGCACCGATAATCGTATGATCGGGGTCGACATTGGTGAGCTTGCGCTATTCATGCGCCCTCAAGGCGGCACCGTCTGTATTATGTCGGTTCAGCACGACCCTAACCTCCAGCAGCGCGTCGAGGCGCTGCGCCAGACGTTGGCGGCAGACAGCCCATTAATAAAAGGCCAACGCTTGAACGGTGAGAATGGCTGGACAGAGCTGGATCGTTGCCCGGAATTGTCACGAGGCTCGAGCGATAAAGCGCTCGCTCAAATAGAAGGCCTGATGGATAACATCAAGCCGGATGTGATTCTGTCGGTCGGTCACTGGCCGATTGAAGATCCCGACGCCTACTCAAAGGTCATCCGCCCCCATCTCGACAGTCTTCAGTCAAAACAACCACTGGTGATTGTGGCCGTTGGAGGGGTGAGCGAAGGATATCAACGCCTACTGAGCGAGCGCTTGATCCATGGTCTGGTGAGCATCAATTTCGAGGAGATCGGCAAAGCGGCCTATCAACGCATGAAAGAAGCGGCTTCCGGTCGGCCAATTCCCGAAACAACCTTCACACCGAACCGTCGAATTCCTCCGGGAAGTCAGCAGAAAAAGGCTGCGGTACCCGAATCGTCACCGGCCCGTCTTTGACATTAAGAACCAGCTCGTAGGATTGCAGACAGTGAGTGTGCGCCATTAACGCTTTCTCATCTTCCTGCGACAAGGGTCCTTGCAAGCGTTTCAGATAATAGTGCCCTTCATGGGCGTATATTTTGTCACCGACAATCGGGTGCCCCAGCGCGGCTAAATGCGCCCGAATCTGATGTTTACGCCCCGTCAGTAACTCACACTCCACCAAGCTATAATCCTGCCCACCATGCACGACGGTCTCGAGCAGCGTAACGCGGGTATGGCACTCTTTAATCTTGGTAAATGCGGGATCAGTCGCATCATTGACCGCGTACATTTGGGTACGAATCGCACTGTCAGAGCGCTCTGACAAGGGCCACTGCACCTCCTGTTGCTGCCACTCCGGCCGGCCAATGACCCAGGCCCGATAACGCTTGTGCAGCATCAGACGGTCCAGCTTTTTCTTCCAACGACGATCGGCCGCTTCGTATTTTGCTATCACCAACAATCCTTGCGTTTCGGCGTCCAGACGGTGCAGCAAACGGGCATCGCGCCAAGGAGAGTGGCGGCGAACTGCCGAGATCAAGGTATCGAATAAATTCCGGGTAGTACGACTCACAGGAAGCCCCGGCGCTTTGTTTACCACCATGAGGTCATGGTTTTCCCACACCAGAGTCCAGGGGGGGCGCATAGAGCCCCCTGAGGGCGATGGCGCTTCGCTGTGATTCGGCAGCTCAACGATCACTTCGCCGGTGCGAGGCAGCGCAGCGTTCAATGCAGTGACGACGGATCGCTCGTGTGCCTGAACGAAACTGACGCGGCCGCCATCCACCAGCCCCATCAGCTCTGCGGGCGTATGGCGTGGTAACAACCAATTCAGGCACGCCGTCAGATCACTCCAATCATCGGTAGCGTGCAAGGTGACGGATAGTGGATAACTCATCGTTGCTTTCTCATTGCCGGGGAAGAGTCAGGCAAGCGTCTGCATCACGGCATAAGCCAACATAACGTACCGAGCCCCCTTGCCCAGCAGCATCAGTAATGTCGCTAACCGCCAGCCCGCGCCGCTTGCGCCGGCAAACGCTACCAGCACATCACCGATCAAAGGCAGCCAACTAAATAGTAGGGACCAGATACCATAACGTCGGAACAGGGTACTCGCCCACAAGAATCGCCGGGAATCCTGATGGCGCCGTAACCAGACTTCCCGCCCTCGCGCACCCAGCCACCAGGTCAACACACCCCCTAACGTATTGCCGAGCGTTGCTACCAAAACAACCCCCATCACGGCGTGGCCACCAGTCAACAATTGCCAGACATACCACTCCGACCCCAGTGGCAAGACGGAGCCTGCCAGAAATGACAGTACAAAGAGTGCAATGTGTTCAGTAACCGCAGGGAGAAAGTCCGGGCTTGCCATGGTGTCACTAGACGACCGTCTGATAAACTCAGCGGCCAGTGTAACAGCAGTCAGACGCCTGGCGTCAGCAGAACGGTAATCGTCGTGTCATTATTAAAAGAAAAATACGGCATCTCCATCGATGAGATGAAAGCAAAACACGCCTACGAAGATTCGCAGTTTATTGAGCTTCAGGGAATGCAGGTCCACTATCGGGATGTCGGTAGCGGTCCCGTACTGATTCTGCTGCATGGAATGTTTTCATCACTGCACACCTGGGAAGGTTGGATCGATCGCCTGAAAGATGACTTTCGGGTGATTGCGGTTGACGCACCCAATTACGGTCTGACTGGCCCGCACCCTCAGGGCATGTTCAAGCATATCTACAGCGAATTCCTGAACGACTTTACCGATGCTCTGGGCATTACCGAATGCATGCTGGCCGGTAATTCACTGGGCGGTTGGATGAGCTGGGAGTTTGCTGCACGCTACCCAGACAAAGTGAAAAAAATTATCCTGATTGATGCCGCCGGATTTTTCTTTATCGTGCCCTGGTTGCTCATCACGCTGGCGATGCCTGGTGCCACCTGGGTTTCGTCGCTCATTAAATTTCCCAAACCGGCCTTTCGCTCGGTATTAAAGGACGTGTACGGCGATCCCTCCCGCCTGACGAAAGATAAAGTGAATCGTTATTACGATTTAATGATGCGCGAAGGCAATCGCTCATCCGGTGCCAATGTGGTGCATTTTATCCGTAATCGCGGTGGGTTCCCGACCGGATACCTGAAACGTATTGCCCAGCCAACGCTGGTGATGTGGGGTAGCAAAGACCGCTGGATTCCTAAGCGCCACGTGCCTTTATTTAAGAAAAATATTCAGCAATGCGATGCCATTATTTATGACGGCCTCGGGCATATGCCCATGGAAGAAATGCCAGATAAAACCGCAGAAGATGCGCGTCAGTTTTTGCTGAAATAAATCAGCGGCCGCTGATTAATGCCGATGAAAATTCACTCTGGGTTAATGCACCGGCACCGCGCCAATCACGCAGAAATGCGAGCGGTTGAGAGAATTTATGGTCGCCGTGATTATTAGCCAACTCCTGATGCCGATGGTTCGTGAGTTCTGCGACCTCAGCATCACTTAACAACACTAACTCAGGCGACAACGGCTGGGTTGTCAGAGCCCGTAGGCAAGCACTGCTGTACCGCGGCGATAACACCGTATCCACGACCCACCATTCGGCCTGCAAGCGCTGCTCAGTAATGTCGAGCACCACATAGCCCCGATAATAAAAATCCACGAAGTTCAGATGTGGCAATACTGATGACAAGGACGCCGCCGCTAGTGTCGCGGTGGCTGCATTACCGATTCCTTCGGAGGTTACCGCTGGCGTCACCAACTCAAAACCCAGCGGTGAAGAGCGATCCACGAATGGATCGTGGTGCAACGTCATCGCCCAACTGGAGTGAATGTCGCCAGTCAACACGCCCCAGCCGGTAATCCCCTGCTGTTCCACCAGATCAAACAGTCGTTGACGTGCCGCCGGATAGCCATCCCATTGGTCGTAATTAAAGGGCTGCTGGTGAAACCCAAACTGCGCCATCATGACCTGCTGCCCCAGCAGCTTCCAGGTTACGCCCTCGTCTTGCGCCTGAACCAACCGCTCACTCAGCCAGTTTTCCTGCGCCTCACCCAGTAACGTTCGTTCAGGCGCATGACGTGACACATAGTCCGCTTCGGGCGCCTCACGGCCTGCCAGACGCGTGTCGAGCATCGATAGATCCAGCAGCTGACCAAAACGATAGCCACGGTACATTTCCGGTGCGTCGGCATTGCCCGACTCGCGTACCGGCATCCATTCATAGTAAGCCTGAACGGCGGCCTGCAGGCGCTCAGACCAGACACCCTGGGTTGCGTCCTGATGGTTCGCAGCACCGCCCTGCCAGGCGTTGTTGGCGACTTCATGGTCGTCCCAGATAGCAATCAGAGCATGCTGGCGATGCATCGCCTGAGAATCCCGGTCGGCTTTGTAGCAAGCGTGACGCGCGCGATAATCCGCCAACGTCACGGCCTCGGCCATCGGCTCGTGTACACGTCCACTGACAAGCGACTCGTCCAGCGAGGCGTACTCATAGATGTAATCACCGAGGTGCAGCACTGCATCCAAGTCACGACGCTCGGCAATGTCGCGGTAAACATTGAAGTAACCCGCGGCGAAATTAGAACACGAGGTAAACGCCAAGCGCAGTCGCTCAGGCGAGACCTCCGGCAGTGTCTTGAAATGACCGGTATCCGACCACTGCCCCTGCGCATAAAACGCGTAGTAATAATCCCGCCCCGGTAACAGCGCACGAATGTCGTGCTTAACGGTAAAGTCGCGCTCGGCCGTCGTATGTGACTCTCCGTTAGCGACTACCTGAGTCAGTGCCGCATCGGTAGCGACTACCCAATGATACGACAACGGGGTGCTTGCCACTCTGGAGAGGCCGTCATTGATAGGCGTGATCCGGGTCCAGAGAATGATGCCATCGTGCAATGGATCACCGGAGGCTACCCCATGCTGGAACGGATAATGACTGCGTGAAGGGCGCTGCGCGCGCCAGTTCAGCAGTGTACTGCTGGCCAGGCTGTCGATCAGAAACTCGCGTCGTGACAGAGGCATGCCACTCTCCCTGAAGGTCATCTTAATGACGGCCTCGCCAGTTAACGCAACGCGCATGACAGTCCCGTGGCGGCATTCTGACAATTCAATGACAGGCGTGGGCGCTCAGCCTGTCTCTTATGCACCTGTGCAAATACCGCCCGAACCGGCATTCTCAAAGTCGCAATCGATCGAACTGTTCGGTTACACCACTATCAGAAAGAAACCGTCGCTGTCAGCGTGACAGCGAGCAGAGGAAATCACCATGTCATTGAACCGGACCCTGGGCCTGGGAAAACTAAGTACCGCCCAAATGGCGGAACGCTACGCCAACGACGATTCACGCTTTTTTCAATATCGTGGCGACAACATCCATTACCGGATTGAAGGCAGCGATGACGACACAGCGCCCACCCTATTACTGCTGCACGGCATCATGGCTTCCCTGCACACATGGGATGACTGGGTAGATACGTTAAAGAACGATTACCGCATCGTTCGCATCGATGTGCCAGGATTTGGACTCACAGGCGCCATTAGTGATGGCGACACCTCCATTGAAGCCATCGTCGACCGGGTCAATGCGCTGGTCGATTATCTGGAAATCGACAAACTGGTGATGATTGGTAACTCGCTGGGCGGCTATATTTCCTGGAATTTTGCGGCGACTTACCCAGAAAAAGTGAGCGCCATGGTATTGCTGGATGCCGCGGGCTATCCGATGAAATTACCATTGATCATGAAGCTATTTACCACGCCTTACCTGCGCCATCTGGTACGTGTGGGTGCACCTGGCTTTGTCGTAAAATTTATTCTGAATGAAGTCTACGGAGATAAGCGCCGCATTAAGCCAGCAAAAGTACCGCTGTATCAGGACTTAATGCTGCATCGAGGCAATCCATTGTCTTTATTGCGCGTCTTTGAAGAGCTGGATAACCTGAGTACCGATGGCGTGAAAAACGTGAAAGCTCCGACCTTGATTCAGTGGGGTGAGAAAGACATCTGGATTCAACCAGAAAACGCAGCCAATTTTCATCGTGAACTGCCAGAGTCTGAAGTCATTATGTACCCGGGGGTAGGCCATGTTCCGATGGAAGAAATTCCGGAGCAATCTGCCAGAGACGCTCACGAATTTCTGCAGCGCGTACTCTGAATAACGGAAAGTTCAACCGGTTAGCATGAAATAAAGGTGAGTGTGGCCGTCTAACGGCTGCACTCGCTTTTTAAGGCCCCACCTCGTAAGCGAGCCGCATTCCTTTATTGCGCACTCAGCCCGCCCTAATCTCTTTAATTCTGCGTAGTCCGTCAATCACCAGCCGTATGAGGCTCTCCCCATACCGTCAGAATGACTTGCCCTGCGTCTTTCCACCAATGTGCCATTGTGTGTCTCCTGTCGATAATCTCATCGTAGCGATCAGCGTCTATCACTGAATATTGCCCTTGGGAATGTCATGACAGTAAAACCCACATGAGATGAACGGACCATTGAGTTCTGGCTACCGGCCTCATAGCCAAAACTCATCTGCCCAGGTACTTAGGAAAAATCTTGGAAAGGTACTTAGGAAAATCTTGAAAAGGTATTCGGATGTAGGCGCCCTGATATAGATGCTCTAGCGCAGGCGCTATTTACCTGTCGACGCCGGTCCAACCAGCCAGTGCGCCAAACGGTTACCGACCAATAACGCACCGACAAACCAAAATATGCTGGCATGACCAGACAGCAGGTCGACCAACGCCGGCCCCGGACATAAACCAACCAGCCCCCAGCCAACACCAAACATAACCGCACCCAATAATAAGCGAGTATCAATGGCCGTTAACGCAGGCAAATTAAACCGCTCCGCCAACCATGGACGAGTCCGTGTCTTACTAAAACGGAAGGCCACGAAAAAGACCACGACCGCACCGCCCATGACCGCGATCAAAGCAGGCTGCCAGTCACCGAAAATATCGAGAAATCCGCGAACTTTCGCCGGGTCATTCATGCCTGAAATCAACAGACCAAGGCCAAATAAAAATCCACTCAGTGCCGCAATCAGTGCGCTCATGGCTGGACCTCCAGTGCATTCATCACCGCAACCGTAACGACACCCGCTGCAATAAAGGTAATCGTGGCGACCATCGACCGAACCGACAACCGCCCCATGCCACACACACCATGACCACTGGTACAACCGTTGCCAATGTAGGTGCCAAAACCGACCAATAATCCCGCGCTCACCAACAACCACGGCGATTCAGTAATAGTAATCGGCGTAGCAAACCCGGTGACTTGCACCGCCGGCCAGGCCAGGACTAATCCCACCAGAAAAAAGAGCGACCAGCGACGCTGAACGTCACTCAATAAAAACAGGCTGGATAACACCCCGGTCATGCCACTGATACGACCAAGGCCTAGCCACAGTAGGGAGGCAGCAACACCGATCAGCGCGCCACCAATAAGTTCGACCATCATGTTGCCTCCGGACAACCGAATGACTGCAAAACGCGCAGTTTATCAAAAAACAGCCGCCGCTATGAGCACCTTCGTTGTGCAGGTTGTCGTCACACCATCCACTCTTAAGCGATAGACAGTTCAGTCTCGCCGGGCATGAGCCTATACTGGAGTCACTTGTTTATTAAGGAGTGCCCAATGGCCGACGTTTTAATTCAAAGCCAGGAAGGCTTACCGCTGCACTTACTCGAAAAGTCACAATACGCAGGCTGGCTCGACCAGCAATCAGCCGAGGTACAAAGCTGGCTGCAACACAGCGGATTTACCGGCTCTGGTCATGCGCTGTTACCCGGCGCGCAAGGGGCAGTGGCTGGCGCCATTTGTGTGGTTGAATCACTGCATGATTATTTTGCCTGTGGCCACCTGTCGAGCAGTCTGCCCGCCGGCACTTACCACATTGAACAGCCGCTGGACGATGACGCCCTGACCGCCGTTGCTTTTGGCTGGGCCGTTGGCGCGTATCGTTTTGATCGCTACACCGAAAAGCCCTCCGTACAGGCGGTACTGGCAATTGATCATCCAACGGTCATTGACGAAGCTCGCCGCTTAGCAGAAGCCACCCGCCGGGTGCGCGATCTGGTGAATACTCCTGCCAGCGACATGATGCCGAAAGACCTGTCGGATGCTGTGCACGCCATGGGCAAAGAATTCCATGCGGAGGTCCGCGACATTGTCGGCCAGGAACTGCTGGAGCATAACTTCCCGATGATTCACGCCGTCGGGCGTGCCAGTGAGCATGAACCCAGACTCATCGACCTAACCTGGGGGGACGAGTCTCACCCGAAAGTCACACTCGTAGGCAAAGGCATCTGCTTTGACAGCGGCGGCCTCAACCTGAAGCCCGGCGATGCCATGCGCCAGATGAAAAAAGACATGGGCGGCGCGGCGCACACCGTGGGTCTCGCTTACCTGATCATGGCCAGCCAACTGCCCGTGCGTCTGCGCTTGCTGATCCCGGCCGCCGAGAATGCCGTCAGTGGCAATGCCTTCCGCCCGGGCGATATTCTGCCAACGCGTAAAGGACTAACGGTCGAAATTGATAATACCGATGCCGAAGGTCGGCTGGTGTTGTGTGATGCCTTGTTCGAAGGCGCAAGTGAACAACCGGATCTGATGATCGATTTTGCCACCCTGACCGGCGCCTGCCGCGTGGCACTGGGCACTGACTTACCCGGCTTTTTCACTAACCAGAAACAACTGGCGGGAGATTTAATGCAAGCCGGCGAGAAGGTCAGCGATCCCGTCTGGAACCTGCCGCTGTTCCGTCTCTACAAAGATGCCTTGCACAGCGAAGTGGCCGACATGGTGAATTCAGTGCCGGGACCGTTTGGCGGAGCGATTACTGCCGCTCTGTATCTGGAGGCCTTTGTCGGGGAATGTCCTTGGGTGCACTACGATGTGATGGCGTGGAATCGTCGCGCACTGCGTGGACGCCCTGTCGGTGGAGAAGCCATGGGCATGCGTGCCATGTTTGAATACTTACGCCAGCGTTATCAGGCGTAAACCAATAAAAAACCCCGGCATGGCCGGGGTTTTTCAGGAGTCCTGACAGGGATCAGGCAGTCTTGCTATCCGACGAGTTGTGGATATCGTCGATGGTGACCTCAACCGTTTCAGGCTTGTGGTTGACTACGGCAGAGCTGGCTTGCTTCTGCGTCTTACGCTGACCTTTCTTAAACAGCGTACGACGGGCATCCAGAATCACACGACCAAACGATACCCAGTCCATCGAACCAACACAGGCCATTTCATCGCCCTGAGCCCAACCTGGGTTGCGGCTTTCGAAGAAGGCAATCTTAGGCACGGCACGTTCTTTATCAGTGATCGGTGTCACGAAGTCCGACAGAGCACACGCATCCTCACCGAAGTCCAGCAAACCGGTTTCACGGTTCAGAGCGCCCGGGAAAATGTTTTCCGCGGCGGCAAACGCCACTTCTTTCAGGTGCGGATCATCGCCGTCGATGTTCGGGTAATACTTGTAGAAGTTGTTCGCCAGAATCAGGTACGTACGGTAACCCATAGAAATCAGGAACCAGTACATTGGCAGCGTCGGGTGA
>Ga0255776_10004431_pt1 | contig 14824 bp, 16 predicted proteins | sample 071ome_19_FD_179974 | JGI IMG/M metagenome (GOLD analysis project Ga0255776, IMG submission 179974) | Coastal salt marsh microbial communities from the Groves Creek Marsh, Skidaway Island, Georgia - 071413AT metaG (version 2) | ecosystem: Environmental > Aquatic > Marine > Intertidal zone >... | reverse complement strand
ATGCCATACGTCAAAGACCATGCAACGACCAGCATCACCACCGCCCCTGTTCCCAACCACGCCAGCTGAAATCCGCCCTGAGCCAATAGAGCCGCCGCAACCAACGGACCGGCAATGCGGCCGAACGCAGCTGATGACGCAGTCACGCCAAAAAATCGACCGCGTGAAGCAGGGGAAACCAGGTGGCTGGCGATGGTATTCATCACGGGCAGACAGAGCGTTGCCGTAGAGAATGCGAGCAGGCCGAGCGCGCTCATAGCCCACATGCCAGATGCAGCCGCGGACAGAAGCAGTGACGCGCTAAAACATAGCGCCGCGCCGCGCAGCACCCACAGCGCGCCGAAACGATCAGTCATACGACCCAGCAAATTGCCTTGAGTGAGCACCATGACGACACCCACTAGACCAAAAAACAATCCGACTTCGCGGGCCTGCCAGTCCAGACCGCTGGCTACCCAAAGTGGAAATAAATATACCGAGGCACTCACGGCGCAGGTATGGAAACCAAATTGCACAATAAACAGCTTCAGGCCCGGACGTTGCAGGGTGATGCCGAGGGACACATTTTTGCCCCCGTCGTCGTCTGACGGCTCGCCAGCGGGCCGAATCCGGCCTCCCGGAAGTAGCACTGCCGCCAGCAAGCCGGCCAACATCGACAGGATACCTGCCACCAAGCAAGGTAGCGCGAAATCGGTCTCACTACGCGACAACACGCCGCCGATCACTGGTCCAAGAATCAAACCGATACCGAATGCACGGCCAATGAGGCCCATCGCCCGTGACCGTTGATCGGGAGTGCTGGCATCTGCAATCAGCGCAGTGGCCACAGGCACACCGCCTGCCATCATGCCGGCAACCGCCCGGGAGAGATAAACGAGCCACAAGGTATCAGCGATTGCCAGTACAAAGTGGGACATAGCACCGCCCAAAAGGCAAAGGCTGAGAATCGGCCTTCGACCAAACCGATCAGAGAGACGGCCCCATACCGGCGCAACAATGGCGGCTGCCACACTGTAAGTAGCGAGAATCAGAGCAATATCGTCGGTGCCGCCGCCGAGCTGGGGAGATAAAAAAGGCAGGATCGGTATGACAATACCGAAGCCGATCAAATCGACGACAATGACAAAAAACACCAGCCACGCCAGTGACTGTTGGCGGGCCCGCTCGATGAGTCGGGTCACGATTCAGTCCAGCGATGCGTCTCGGGTAGTGTGATGTCGAATAAATCGAGTGCCCTGGCCACACTCTGCGTCACCAGCGCTTCAATGGAGTCGGGTTTGGTGTAAAAAGCGGGCACCGGCGGCGCCACAATCGCACCCATCTCAGTGACCGAGACCATATTTCTGAGGTGCCCTAGATGGAGCGGGGTCTCTCGCACCATCAGCACCAGCGGGCGCCGCTCCTTCAACACAACGTCGGCTGCGCGAGTGAGTAAGGACGCCGTGACGCCCGACGTAATTTCTCCGAGCGTACGGATCGAGCACGGGGCCAACAGCATGCCTTTTGTGCGAAACGAGCCGCTGGCAATCGATGCCCCGACGTTGCGCACGGGGTGCCAAACATCAGCTAACTGACGAATATCATCGACCGAGCAATCCAATTCATGATGGACCGTCAACTCGGCGGACTTACTCATAATGAGGTGCGTTTCGACCGAGGTGCCCCGCAGTAACTCCAGTGCGCGCACGCCATATTGCACGCCTGATGCGCCACTAATGCCGACAATGAGCCTATCCAACGGGAGGCTTCCCCGGCGGCGCGGCTGGGTTGGCGGCGCCAAACATCACCGCCTGTCGTGTCAGCCTCGGCGTTTCAGGAGGCATTTTTCATCGCCTCCAGCATCGCCATCATCCGCTCATGCACTTTGTTGACCGCCTTCAACGGGCGGACCATTACCTTGAATTCAACGATGTGATCGCCGCTGATTCGGATCAGGTCAATGCCGTTAACATGGGTATCATCGACCTTGCATTCAAACTCCAGCATCGCCGAATCACCGTCACGGATCTCTCTGACGTAGCGGAAGTCTGAGTCAAAAACTTGGCCAGCGGCACTGAGATAGAGAAAGGTAATATCCCGGCCCTGTTGTGGGGTGTGGACAACAGGCGACCAGAAGACACAGTCAGGTGAAAGTAGCTCGTAAAGGCCCTCGGTCGTACCCTCCGCCATCATGTTGTGCCAGCGATCAATCGGATGCTGTGACGCCGTATCCATCATTTTCCTCTTTTGGTCAGGGTGTGAGTGGCCGGGCTCTCTGGGGCATTGTCCATCACATGGCCCTGCTGCAAATCCCGCTGTGCGGCAAGCCGCAGTTCGTAGGCCTGCTGACCACGAAATCGCTCGGCGCGCCGGACCTGCAGCTGATACTTGCGCCTGCGATGCACGCTGATCAACCGCTGAAATCGGTCCCGGTCCTCCTCGCCCGATAACCACGCCTCTACCTGCGCGATATCAATACCTAGGCGATAGGCGATACGAGATGGGCGAATGCGGTGCACGTGAAACTCTGCCACCAGATCAATTTGCTGATCGGGGGTCAGGGTGCACTCGCAGGCATAACCCATAGGGGGATTGGGCCGCCGACTGTCAGACATCTGCATCATTCACTCTGTCTACCTATTCTGCGCCACGATGCAATAACCGCAATGAACTGACGCTCGGCCGGTATTGTGACATAGCACTCGCCGCCATGATCCTGCGATACTCTACTGCAATTCCAATGCACTGGGCTGTCACGGTCTGCATCAACTCGCAACGCACGACGCCGCGCTGGATAACGTTATTCAAAAAGGATGTTACGACCCCGTGAGCACTCAGCGGATCAATGACCCCAACTCACTGCGGCGCACCAAGATCGTCGCCACGATCGGCCCAGCGAGCCAAAGCCAGGACATGATCGGGCGTCTGCTGGGTGCCGGCGTCGACGTGTTCCGGCTGAACTTCAGCCATGGCGCGCAGGCAGACCACGCTCTGGTCGCCCGACACATCCGTAAACAAGCTGGCCACCACGGACGCTACGTCGGCATTCTGGCGGATCTTCAGGGACCAAAGATTCGTATCGGCGGTTTTGCAGAGGGGTCAGTGATACTTCAGGCTGGCGATCCCTTCCAACTGAGCCTGTCGATCGGGCCCGACGCTGGCGATCAACGAGGCGTGTCCATCGAATACGAGGCGCTGCCCTCCAGCGTTGCGCCAGACGATATTTTACTACTGGACGACGGAAAGCTGCGGCTCAGAGTGGATGATGTCGATGGCCCAACGGTGGATTGCACCGTCGTCATCGGTGGCCGGCTGAGCTCTCGAAAAGGCGTCAACAAACTTGGGGGCGGTCTCGCTGCACCCGCACTCACAGAAAAGGATCTCGATGACATCCGGGCCATGCCGGACATCCAGCCTGATTTTGTCGCGGTCTCTTTTGTCTCGAGCGCAGAAGATATTCACTATGCTCGGCGGCTATTGGCCGATCAGGGACTACACCCAGCGATCATCGCCAAAATTGAGCGGGCTGAAGTCGTTGCGGATACGGCGTTGCTGAATGCCATTATTGATGCCAGTGACGGTGTCATGGTCGCCCGTGGTGATTTGGGGGTCGAGGTGGGTGATGCGCAGTTGATCGGCATCCAAAAGAACCTCATTTCCACAACGCGTAAACGGGATCGAATGGTCATTACCGCCACCCAGATGATGGAATCGATGATCAGTAACTCGATGCCTACCCGGGCCGAGGTGTTTGATGTCGCGAACGCCGTGCTGGATGGAACCGATGCCGTCATGCTCTCGGCGGAGACAGCCGTCGGGGATTTTCCCGTCGAGGTCGTGACGGCCATGGCTGACGCCGCACTGGGCGCGGAGCAGCATCCTGTAGCGCGCACGTCCAAGTATCGACTGGATCGGGAGTTTTCCTCAGCGCAGGAAACCATCGCCCTCTCTGCTATGTATGGCGCAAATCACTTCCCCCGCATGCGCGGTCTGGCCTGCCTGACGGAGCGCGGCACGACACCCACTATGATGTCGCGCTTGAGTTCGGGGCTACCCATTTTTGCGCTGTCGCGCCGCGCCGATACGTTACAGAGGCTGGCCCTTTGCCGGGGCGTGATCCCGCTATTTTTTGATTTCACGGCGTTTGCGCCGGAAGATCTGGAGGCTCGCACAATCGAATTCCTGGTCGATGGCGGTTTCCTAGCCCGCGGCGATTTCATCCTGCTAACCATGAGCAGTGCCGAGGGAGAGCAGGGCAAAACCGATATGATGAAAATCATCCCCGTCAAGTGAGCGCTGGCGGTCGCAATGAAGCCACACAACTGACAAAAAAAATTCACCTGCGCTTGCTCAACAGAGTGCTACACTGCAGGCGCTGGGTTTCCAGCCCGCTTTTTGCTGAGCCACTGTAGTCTTCGGTCTCCGGTTTTGTTCCCATCAAGCGCAACAGCCTCAAGGGGCACTTGAACAATCTTTAATACAGGTAGTAAAAAACATGTCAACAGTTACGGGCACCGTGAAGTGGTTCAATGAAACAAAGGGCTACGGCTTCATCGCTCAGGAAGATGGACCAGACGTCTTTGTACACTTCAGCGCGATTCAGGGAGATGGTTTCAAGACCCTGACAGACGGTCAAAAAGTTGAGTTCACCGTCACAGACGGTCAGAAAGGTCCTCAAGCCGAGAACGTCGTACCTCAGTAAGCACTGCCCCCCCGGGGGGCTCTGTCCCCCGATTTGATACTGCGCTTGCTTTAATAATGCCCCGGTAATGTGCTGGGGTGTTCCTATTGCTATTTAAACCATGGCACGACGTTGCCGTGTTGCATCGTGTTATGTTCTGGCGCTTAAGCTAGAGCAGCGTCTCGCTGGGCACACCGGGCCACTCGACACAGCGAAAGGCCTGAAAGCGTCCACAGCGTTCTTCCGTGACGTGAATCGCATATCGAGGCCGAATCGGACGGCCATATCGCCTCAAGTGTGAGAATCTACTGAGCACAAAAAAAGGGCCTGTGAAGGCCCTTCTATTCATGACGCCCGCCGCAACAGCGCTATAGTAGATCTTTCTCCAGCTCCCGCTGACGATCTTCTTCACTCGTCACGTAAGTAATCCATTGCTTGGAGTACTTTTCGGAGCGCTCGTCCTTTCCTGCGTCGCGGAAGGCTTTACGCGCCTTGTCGTATTCGCCCAGGTTAAAGTACGCCATGCCCAACACCAGCCGGGCTTGATCAGGCCGCTTGACGCCGCCCTTTTTCAATCCCTTAGTCACCGAATCGGCGGCCTTGGCGAACTGATCGCCGTCGAGATAAACATTACCAAGACGAACATACAATTCGCCTTCGTCAGATTTTGCTGCAGCCTGTTCCATCATCGGAATCGACTTAGCAACCTCGCGCGCCTGCGCCCAAGCACTGCCCGCCAACTCGTAATTCTTAGATTTGTCCTCGACAAGCTCCTCACTGAAGCCCTTTTCCATGACAGAACCGGCGTAGTAAGGCGCCTCAGCATTAAGGTACAAGTAGGCCATGGTGACCAGTTCGCTGGAGCGATCGAGGAAGCCCTGCTCGTAAGCGGCCTCCATGAGGGCCAGCTGCTTCTGCTCTTCTTTTTTCTCGCCGTACAAGTGTGAGGCCTGCACCCAGTACTGTTTTTTGGGGTAATAAATGATCAGCGTATTCAATACATCGAGTGCCGAGTCATAATCTTCTTTGTCAAAATAAAGGAACCGTGCGAGGTTGTACCACTGCTCCTTGGGGAGCTTACCGTCTCCTTCGTGCATGGAAATGGCAGTCTCGACATTCTCTAGTGCCAAATCGTACTTTTTAAGCTGATAGTAACCCTGCGCCAACAGCACATACGCGCCGGCGTTGGGTTTCTCGTTGAGCTCAAACCAGACCAACATAGCGTCAATGCCCTGCTGCCACTTATCCTGCACAAAGTACAACTGAGCGATCGTAAATCGGGTATTGATCTCCATCGCCAGTGGGATATCGGGCTGGGCGATGACCTGCTCGTAATAACGTAGCGATTGGGGGTAATCTTCAGTGGCATATGCCAAGAAAGCATGTAGGTTATAGACGTTAGCCAACTCGTAGCTATTCAGCGCACGTTTACCGTCCTCAGAAATCATGTCATTCAGGATCGCAGCGGCACCGACATAGTCTTTAGCCTCTGCCAGGCCTTGAGCTTCAGCAAGTCGCTCGTATACCTTATTCCGTAATGCGGGAGTACGGCGCGTTTCACGTTCCTTCTTGGGCTCGTCGTCCTGCGCAACCGCTTCGGAAACCAACGATAGTGACGTGCTCTGATCTAGGGCAATAGACGCCGCAATTGCCAATACAGCGATAGCAGACGCACGGAAGAACGAGAACAGAATTTTAAAGGCGCTTTTCATAACAGTCTGGTCACCACCTCGGATTCTCAAATCAGTTTTCGAGCTCGTAAGTAAACTTGTTTTGGACACCGGCGACTTCAATCGCTTCGCCATCTACCACGCGCGGCTTGTACTTGAACTTTTCAGACGCCTTGAGAGAGGCCCGCTCAAAGATACCCTTGGGCTGACAATCCACCGCAAACGGATCCCGAATCGAACCCGTCTTGGTCACGGTGTATTCCACAATGCAGTAGCCTGAGATGCCCCGGGTCTGCGCACGACGCGGATATATTGGCGCGACCTTCACGATTGGCAAATATTCGCCGTCGCCTGAGGACATACCCGAGGCGTTGAGATTTAGGCTAATGCCGGTAGTCGGTGCCGTGTTGGCGACGTTCATATCCAGTTGGGTATCAAACTGGATCGGCTCCAGTTCGGGTGGCGGCTCTTCCGGGTCATCAGGCTTCTCGGGCTTGACTTCATTCAGGTTGGTTTCGATGGTCTTATCAGGCACCACGATGTCGGCGATTTTGCGAGCCTTGACGTCTTCCTGCTTAAAATCCCGACTAACCAGACTGTGCATGACAAAGAACAATGCGATCGCAACCGGCACTGCAAGCGCAGCACTGACAGCAACCCGAGCCGTACTACCCATAACCGTTAAGCCTCTTCATCCGTAGAGATACAGGGCGGTGAGGTAAGGACCGGCCGCACAATATCAATGAGGTCTTCAACCACGTAGGCCGGCGTCTCGCGGTCAACTTGGACCACAATGTTCGCCTGCGGGGCTTCTTTCTTCGCAGCCTCAGCAGTGCGCAGTGCACGGTCGAGCGGCAATTTATTCTTGTTGTAAAAAATGTCGCCATTAGCGTCGACTGCGAAAATGATCGTGCCGCGCTCACACGCTTCCTGCGTCGAGGCCTGTGGCTTGAGCAGTTCAACGCCGGGCTCTTTCACAAAGGAGGACGTCACGATGAAGAAGATCAACATGATGAAGACCACGTCAAGCATCGGGGTCAGGTCAATCTGACTGCCTTCTTCTGCCGCGGCCGATCTGGCCTGATCGCGCATACCCATAGTTTTTAACCTTTTATCGGTCCGAGGCCCAATTCACCGCCGCAACTCCGGATTCCCGCGCGGCATCTGCGACATCAACAACCACTCCAGCCTCTGCACCCTTTTCAACCTTAATGGTGACGGGTGCTTCGGGATCCTCAGCCAGCAATCTTTGAATGTTCGCTCGCACAGCACGAATATCGACGCGCCGGTTCTCCATCCAGATCTGATTATCGGAGGCCACTTCGACCAATATACTTGTTGAATCTTCAGGATCATCAGGCTGGTTATTGTCAGGGCGGTTCACTTCAACCCCGGCCTCTTTGATAAAAGACGCCACAACAATGAAGAAGATCAACATAATGAAGACAACGTCGAGCATCGGCGTCAGATCGATCTCTGCCCCATCCTGGTCCTGCTGTTTTGCTATTTTTCGCATGGCTTCCTCAACCTCAAGACAGGATCAATGATCCGAAGTCAGTTGATCTGTCAGGAGCTGTTGCTCCCGGTTGGTGATGCGCTGCAAATAAGTGTTGGCAAACAGCCCGGAAAGGGCCGCTACCATACCCGCCATAGTAGGAATCGTGGAGCGCTCCACGCCACCCGCCATGGACTTGGCATCGCCGCCACCCGTCACCGCCATCACGTTGAAGACCTCAATCATGCCGGTCACCGTGCCCAGCAGACCCAACAATGGACACAGCGCCACACAGGTCGCGATGACGTTCATGTTGTCATTGATGAGCTCTCGGCTCTCGGACAGCAACCGTTCGCGAATCTTCTTAGCGTTCCAGGATTTACGCTCACTGCGGCCCTCCCAGGTGCTGACAACGGCCGCTCGGTCTGCTTTCCAAACAGACATGAAGTACCACACACGCTCAAAGATCAGGGTCCACATAAAGAACACGAGTGCGGCGATTAGCCACAATACGTTCCCGCCTTTTTCCATGAAGGCAAGAATGACCTCGAAAATTCCCATCGACAGCTAGCCTCCCGGCAATTAGTTGTGCGCGCGTTCGGAGTGCTCTGCCACGATACCTGTCGCTTGCTCATTCAGGACGTGGATGATGCGCTGCGAGCGACCATTCACCACTGTATGCAACAGGACTGTCGGAATCGCTACCAGCAGACCCAGAACCGTGGTCACCAGTGCTGACGAAATGCCGCCGGCCATCGCCTTGGGGTCACCGGCACCAAAGATCGTGATCGCCTGGAAGGTAATAATCATACCGGTCACCGTTCCTAGCAGGCCCATCAGCGGCGCGACCGCCGCGATGATCTTCAACAGCGTTAGACCTGACTCGAGCTTCGGTGTTTCGCTGAGAACTGCCTCGGCCATCTTCAGCTCTAACGTCTCAGGATCCATGCTGGGATTGGTTTCATGCACTTTCAGCACGCGACCCAACGGATTGTCGTCGCGGGCAGAATCGGACTTGAGCTGTGACGACACTTTGCCGCCAACAGCGGTGAGTACGATCAGCCGATAGATCGCCAGGATGAAGGCAAAAGCACCGACAGCGGTAATCGCATAGCCCACATAACCCCCTTGATGCCATCGCTCTGAGATCGTTGGGCTATCAATGATTGCGGCGAGGAATGAGCCACCAGTCGGGCCCGTGGGGTCAATTCCAAACTGGCTGAGGCCAGCCTGGGAACCGGCCAGATCCTGAGCTTGAGCGTTAAAGCCACCACCGGGCTGGCGCGGCAGCTCAGAGAGCTTGTCCACGTTGAACGAGAGGTAATTACCTTCCGTATCAACAATGTTGAAGGCGCCTACGCGAACGACTTCGCGCTCGCTGAGCTCGCCAGAGGGCGTCGCCACTTGAGCACTGAATCGGCTGACCTCGCCTTGTTCGCGAATTTCACGCAGCAGCTCAAACCAAACCCGCTCGATCTCTTCGATGCTCGGCAGCTGATCAGAGCCTGACATCTTCGCAATCAACGCTTTCAGGAACGTTTCGCGCCCGGGGTACTCGGAGCTCACCAGCGACACCTCGACATTGGAAGCAAGGTCACCAGATGCTGCGGTCAAGTGGCCGAACAGCTCTGACAGCGTACCCAGACGCTCGCGCAGCTGTTCCTGCTTGGCAGCGATCAACAGTTCATTCTCTTCGAACTGCTTTTCGAGCCGGGCCGAGCGGCGCTCTTCGCGAGTCCGCTCATCTTCTGCGCGCTTCAAGGCGGCAGCCTGATTGGCTTTATCCTGAGCAAAGCGGTCTTCTCGGGCCTTGTTTTCGGCTGATGCACGGGACTGGCCCTGCTCGACCAGATCAAGCAGCTGATCAAGGTTTTCAGCCGCGATTTCCTGCGGCGTAGGAGGCGGTGGCGCCTCAGGATCAACTTCTGCATCCTGAGCAAAGGATATCGGCGTCAGCAACGTGCTCGCCAACACGAGGGCGGATACTTTCAGCAATTGAGAACGCATTTCAGTTCGCCTCCGGCGCAGATACAGGCATGTTCAACAGCTCGATAGTCGCCTGCTTCTTGGCGATTCGAACCCCTTTGCGGACCGCGGCGGCGTAATCGCCCGAGGACAGCGCTTCCCAACTCTGGGTGTCTTTATTCCAGGCACCGGTCTCGGCGCCGTCAGTGCTCTGATAAACCAGCGCGACACGGCCAATGCGCAAGATATCAACTTCGCGCTCGGCACCCGCCAGTTCAATAGTATCGGTATAAGCCTCAATGCCTCGCCCGTATTGCAACTCGATCGAGTAGAGCTCAAGCACCTGACGGAACGCTTCTGCCGACGTGACGTCGGAGCGGTCCATATTGGCCCGCACGGCTTCGATGTTGCCGAGGCGCGTATCCAAGTCAAAGGGCATATCCAGAGTAATGAACTGCTCAAGGCCATCCAACATGCGCACTACCAACGGCGGAATCTGCCGCTGAATCACAGACGCTTCGGCGATCGAGGCATCGATGTCACGGATACGGCGTTCCTGATTGGCGATTTGCCGTTCTAGTCGCGCGTTGTAGACCTTCAGCCCGTCCACTTGCTTCATCACTGTCTTGTAGTCAGACAGTAAGCCAGCGGTCTCATCGGCGAGTCGGTCAACCTTGGCTTGGGACGCCTTGGCAGCCGCTGCACGCTGCTTACCTACTTCGATAATGGGGTCGATGGTCTGCGCACCCGCGATGGAGGCGCTACCGCCGACGCACATCGCCACCAGCAGAGTTTTAATTCGAGTCGTAATCATGGGATGGATACTTCCTCTCAAAAGCAAATCAGGTCGGGGGCGTCGTCTGTCGCGAGCCCCTCACAAAATCTATCGTCAGCGGCGCTATTATGCGTTTATTTGATTGTACATCGCGCCGTCCGACATATCGGGGGAAGCGAATTTACCGTGTACGTTTCGGCAACGCAAATGGTTTCAATGTGGCTGTTAGCGGCGAAATCACTCATTTGCAGGTGGCACAAGCTCGACAATGGTGAAGGCATGACTATTACGACCATGCGCCTCATAACGGTCCGCGGTGCGTTCCTGCCAACCCGCCAACAGATCCAGATCAAAAATCACGTCACCTTGAACATCGCCCTCGACGCGAGTCAGCACCACGCGATCCGCTCGCGGCAAAGCCAGTCGGTATATTTCTGCGCCGCCCACCACCATCGCGGCGTCAGCACCATCAATCAACGCCTGATGAAAAGCGCTCTCCAAAGCGTCATCCAGCGTGTGGGAGACTCGCACACCCTCGTGGGACCAGCCCTCGTCCCGGGTCACCACAATGTTAGTTCTTCCAGGCAAAGGGAAGCCGACACTCTCGAAAGTTTTGCGGCCCATGATGATGGGTCGCCCCAGCGTCGTCCGCTTGAAATGCTGCAGGTCGTCGGGCAATTCCCATGGCAAGGCGTCTCCCCGTCCTATCACGCCGTTCTCGGCGGCGGCCAACACCAACACCACAGGGATATCGTTTTCGGAGTGAAATGCGGTCATATAGCGACAGGTGCGGGAATATTCGGCGCCGGATCGTAGCCAACCAACGCGAAGTCTTCAAAACAGTAATCGTATATGGAGTCGGGCTTTCGCAATATTTCCAGGGAGGGTAATGGCGCTGGCGCCCGCTCCAGCTGGATGCTCACCTGCTCCCCGTGATTGCTGTAGAGATGCGCATCACCCAGGGTAATCACCACCTCCCCGACCGTCAGCCCGCATTGCTGGGCCAACATGTGCACCAGCAGTGCCACCGAGGCAATGTTAAAGGGCAGCCCGAGAAACACATCGCTGGAGCGAATATAAAGTTGTGCCGACAGCGCGCCGCGCGCAACGTAGAACTGATAGAGCAAGTGGCAGGGAGGCAAAGCCATCCGGCCCGCTCGCACATTTTCCTGAGGGCTCACCGTTTCATCGGGCAGATACTCGACGTTCCAAGCATGAAAAAGAATGCGGCGGCTTTCGGGGCGGTGCTTTAAGCAGTCCACGACGTAGTCAATCTGGTTGATGCTACCGCCATCTTTGGTCGGCCAAGCGTGCCATTGAGCACCGTAGACCGGCCCCAGATCGCCCTCTTCAGTCGCCCACTCATCCCAAATGCTGACACCATTCTCCCGCAACCACTGAGTATTGGTGTCGCCACTTAGAAACCAGATCAGCTCATTCACAACGCTTTTGAAATGCACGCGCTTGGTCGTCAGGATGGGGAATCCGGCCGCAAGGTCAAAGCGGAGCTGGCGGCCAAAGACCGATCGCGTGCCCGTGCCGGTACGGTCGCCCCGATCAACGCCGTGCTCGAGAATGTCGTTCATCAGATCGAGATATGCCTGCATGCAGTCCTCATGGTTGTTTTGGGCGGTAAGCCCAATAAATTAAGCAGGCCCCGGCCACGAGCATCGGTAGGCACAGGAGTTGTCCGCGCGTCATCCAGCCTAGGGCATCAAAACCAATGTGGGCATCCGGCTCGCGGAAAAACTCCGCTACGAAACGCATACCGCCATAACCAATCAAAAACAGCGCCGATACCGACCAGGCTGGCCGGGGCCTGCGACTGAACCATAGCAACACCAGAAACAGTGCACACCCCTCAAGCGCAAACTGGTAGAGCTGCGAAGGGTGCCGGGGCAGCGCCAACGGGTCATTTGGAAAGACCATTGCCCAAGGCGCATCGCTTGCACGGCCCCACAACTCCTGGCCAATGAAATTGCCGAGCCTGCCCAGCGCCAGACCGACCGGGGTGAGGGGCGCAACAAAGTCCATGAGTTGGCCCCACGCAATACCACGCTGGCGTGCGAACAGCGCCATCGCCGCCAGCACTCCCAGAAATCCACCATGGAAGGCCATGCCGCCCTCCCACACCCTTAGCAGCCAGAGAGGATCGGCGGCTAGCCGATCAAAGCCATAAAAGAGTGCGTAACCGAGCCTGCCGCCCAATACAACGCCAATGGCCGCGTAGAAAATTAAGTCATCGATCTGATCGCTGCGCAAAGGTGAATGCGCCATCTGGGTGCGCCGCCGCGCCAGCCACCATGCGAATGCAAAGCCGGCAAGATAGGTCAGTCCATACCAGTGAATCTTGGCGGGACCCAGCGCGATGGCAACCGGGTCAATCTCGGGGTAAGGCAACATCTCAGCCGGTGCTCTCGCCGCGCCGGAGGAAGCTGTCTAATCCTCGCGCACTGAGGGCCGCGTCAAGGCAGCTGACAACCTCTTGCGTTGACCTGAGGGGCAGTAGCGTCTCCATCAGCGCTTTCAGTTCGTCTCGACTGAAGGCGCTCAACACCCGTTTAATCACAGACAAGCTACCCGCATTCATCGACAGCTGATCAAAACCCATCGCCACTAACAGTGGTGCTGCACGGGGATCTCCCGCCAGCTCACCGCAAATACTGACCGGTTTGTTGTGGCTACGCGCTGCCTCAATGATGTGCATCAATGCCGCCAGCACCGCCGGGTGCAATGCCTGATACAAATCGGCGACGCGGGCGTTACCCCGGTCGACGGCCAGCAGATACTGCGTCAGGTCATTAGAACCCACCGAGAGGAAATCGGCCTCCTCAGCGAGGGCGGACGCCAAATAAACGGCAGCCGGAACTTCAATCATGACACCGATGGGCGGCAGGGGCCCGGTGAAGCCCTCACTTTTCACCTCGTCATGGCATCGCAGGATCAATTCCTTCGCCGAGCGGAGCTCGTCGATCGCCGTGACCATGGGCAAAAGAATACGCAGATTGTGGAGCCCCTCGTTCGCCTTGAGCATGGCCCTGACCTGGGTCAGAAAAATCTCTGGGTGATCTAGCGTGACACGAATACCCCGCCAGCCGAGAAACGGATTCGATTCCTCGATAGGAAAGTAAGGCAACGCTTTATCACCGCCAATATCGAGCGTGCGCATCGTCACAGGGGAGGGGTGTAAGGCTTCAAGTTGCTCACGGTAGAGCTGGCGCTGCTCCTCCTCGCTTGGGAAGCGGTCCCGGAGCAAGAAACTCACTTCGGTGCGATACAACCCCACCCCTTCAGCGCCAAATTCCCGCGCCCGCTGCACGTCGGCCGCGACACCCGTATTGACCCAAAGTGCTACCGCGCTGCCGTCAGAGGTTGTGGCAGGTTGTGTGGCCAGCGGCGCCAGCTCTTCAAACAATGCCTCATCCTCGGCCAGCAAACCTTCAAATCGTGCCAACAGGTCCACATGCGGATTGACGTATATGCGGCCGTTATAACCGTCGACCACCAGCTGCTGGTCTGGCAATCGTTTCACGGGCAAGTCCTCAACACCCACCACGGCAGGAATACCCATAGCGCGGGCCAATATCGCCGTATGACTGTTGGCGCTGCCACGCATGGATACAATGCCAACCAGTCGATCCCGAGGAATTTCTCCCAGTGCAGAAGCGGTAAGCTCCTCGGCAACGAGCACCGTCGCCTCCGGATAATCAACGTCCCTGCGGTCAGCGTCCTGCAGATAACCCAGCACCCGGGTGCCCAGATCGCGCACATCTACCGCGCGCTCTCTTAAGTAGGAGTGCTCCATGCGCTCAAAATGTCGAATGTGGCGCAGCATGACCTGACTCAACGCACCCTGCGCCCATTCCCCGGCTTTGATCAGAGCAGCCACCTCGCCACCCAGAGCAGAGTCATCAAGTATGCTCAGGTAAACACCGAACAGTGCCCGATCTTCAGGACCGAGCTCATCCTCAAGATTCTCTGCGACCTGCTGGATATCGGACCGAACGCTGGCCAGCGCATCACGAAAAGCCTTCAGCTCTGCTCGTCGGTCAGCCGCCTGTCTGGAGGGCACCGTCTGCAGATCCGCATGAGGTGAAACCCAAGCAGCAGTCCCAATGCCGATGCCCGAGCAAGCTGCGATACCCGATAGGCGAGCACCACCATCCGCGTCAACCGCAACAGAATTGGTCTGGCTGATCGCGCCGGCCAGCTCCGCGTGTGCAATCAGCCCGGCCAGCTGCGCCGAGACAGTAATCAGA
>Ga0255776_10004430_pt1 | contig 14824 bp, 11 predicted proteins | sample 071ome_19_FD_179974 | JGI IMG/M metagenome (GOLD analysis project Ga0255776, IMG submission 179974) | Coastal salt marsh microbial communities from the Groves Creek Marsh, Skidaway Island, Georgia - 071413AT metaG (version 2) | ecosystem: Environmental > Aquatic > Marine > Intertidal zone >... | reverse complement strand
GGTATTCTGTCGATGGCGGCGTTGGGTATGCAGGACGATATCCGCAAACGTTTTGAATATTTAATTACCCGACCACACGGACTGATTCTGGTCACTGGGCCGACAGGCTCAGGTAAAACCACCACTTTGTACGCGGCGTTGACCCAACTTAATCAGGCCGAGAAAAAGATCATTACCGCCGAAGACCCGATCGAATATCGTTTGCCACGAATTAATCAGGTACAGGTGAATACAAAAGTCGGGCTGGAGTTCTCCACGGTGCTGCGCGCCGCGCTGCGTCAGGACCCGGACATTGTGTTAATCGGTGAGATGCGCGATCACGAAACCGCCGAAATTGGCCTGCGCGCTGCCATGACGGGCCACATGGTACTGTCTACCCTGCACACCAATGATGCTCAATCTGCCGCGGCCCGCCTGATGGACATGGGAGTCGATACGTATCTGGTGGCGTCCTCATTGCGCGCGGTGCTGGCGCAGCGATTAATTAAAAAACTGTGCCCGCACTGCACTCAGCCTTATGAGCCCGATTTGCAGGAGAAAGCCTGGTGCGAGGCCATGGAGCCGGGTAGCTCTGAGCGTGCCTATCAGCATGGTCGCGGCTGTCACCACTGCCATAACACGGGCTATCAGGGGCGGGTAGGTATTTACGAGCTGCTCGAGCTCAACGGCGACATGATCGCCGCGTTGCGGGCAGGCGATACTCAGGGCTTTTCGGATGCGGCGTTGGCATCGCCATACTTCCGGCCATTGGCGCTGTCAGCGCTGGACTTTGCAGCCCAAGGCGTGACGTCATTGGATGAAGTCTTCCGCGTTTCTGCGACTCTGGATGGTGAGGATTATTGATGGCCATTTTTGAATATCGCGGTCGCGACACCAGTGGGAGTGCCATCGAAGGCACACTGCAGGCCGGTAGCCGCGATTTGGCGGTATCCCAGTTGATGCAGAAAGGCATTACGCCGCTCAAGATTCAGCAGAAACGAGAGATCGCCACCAAAGACGGCAAGTCCGTGACGCGCTCGAAGCGCATCAGCTCCGAAGAACTGATTCTGTTCACGCGGCAGCTCTACGCATTGACCAAAGCCGGCGTGCCGATTATCCGTGCCTTAAACGGCTTATCGGAAAGTGCCAACAACGAACAATTAAAAACCGTCTTGCAGGATCTCAGTGAGCAGTTGGTAGCCGGTTCGGATCTGGCGTCGGCCTTCCGTCGTCATCCGCGCCTGTTTACGCCGATTTATATCAGCATGATTCATATCGGTGAGAGCACCGGTAACCTGGATGACGCCCTGATCCGCTTGGTGGATCACCTCGAGATGGAACGAGAAACCCGCAAGCGCGTTAAAGCGGCTTTACGCTACCCCATCATGGTAGTGACGGCCATTGCCGTGGCCATGGTGGTGGTCACTATGTTTGTGATTCCTAGTTTCTCTTCGGTATTTAATAAGCTCGGCGCTGACTTACCCTTTGCCACTCAAATATTGATTGGCGTGTCCGAGTTTATGCAGAACTGGTGGGGGGCGCTGTTAGGCGGCTTGGTGGTGGGCTTTATTGCCTTTAACCGCTTTATCGACAGCGACGAAGGTGCCGCCTGGTGGGACAGAATCAAACTCCGAACTCCCTTACTTGGCAGCATTTTTGAGCGCGTAGCACTGGCGCGTTTTTCTCGTTCGTTCTCGATGATGCTGAGTGCGGGCGTGCCAATCCTGAATACCCTGACTATCGTGTCAGGCAGTGTTGGAAATCGCTTTATCGGTAACGCCATTGCGCAGATGGGCGATGGTGTTCAGCGTGGTGAGCGCTTAACCAACACTGCGATGCAAACTGGCCTGTTTACACCACTGGTGTTGCAAATGATGTCCGTCGGCGAAGAAACCGGCGCCATTGATCGGCTTCTGGATGAAGTGGCAGATTTTTATGAACAGGAAGTCGATTACGAGTTAAAACAACTCTCCGATGCCATCGAGCCCATTCTACTGGTGTTTCTCGGGGCCTTGGTTTTACTGCTGGCTCTGGGGGTATTTTTGCCCGTCTGGGAACTCAGCGGTGCGGTGTCAGGTTAGACAGTTAAGTCCCTGTCACAACAGGACTTTCTGTTATTTTCTGAATGTTTTATTTCGTAAAATTCCCAGCGTAATTTCCTCCCTCGACTAAGGTTTAAGTATGCCAACGGCGTTGCTTAAACCTGATGTTTTTTTCGGTTTTATTCCAGGCTTTACCTCCTGCAACAACGACGCTGACAGACCCTAATTAAGGCACTACGACCGGTACAGGACCGTGTCGGCTGGAACATCCGAACACACAGGAGTCGGGATATGAAAAGACAAAGTGGTTTTACTCTGATCGAACTGATCATGGTGATTGTTATTCTCGGTGTGCTTTCTGCATTTGCGTTGCCCCGGTTTGCTGATTTCGGCGAAGACGCCCGCGAAGCAAGTCTGGATGCACTGGCAGGTGCATTACGTGCCGCTGCTAACATCGCTCATGCACAACAACTGGCAGACGGTGCCACCCCGGGTACAACTGTGACGTTGGAAGGCGCTGATATAGCTATGGTCAATGGTTACCCTCAATCAGTGGCTACGGGCATCACGTCAGCCGCTCAGGTAGCGGGCGATTACGTGATTACCCATGGTTCTGGAGCGGGTGGTCAGGATGCCGTCTACACCCTGCAAACCAATTGTACCGTGACTTACACCGCAGCCACGGCCGATGGTGCGGACAACACCACTGATCTGGCCAGTGCGCCTCAGGTGGTGGTGGATAAGACCGGCTGCTGAATCGTCTGATGCGTCGAGCCGCTGGCTTTACCCTGACGGAACTGGTGATTGTAATCTCCTTGATTGCAATCACTTCGGCCGTTGCTGGTGGGCTGTTTCTTAATACTGACCGCTACGCCACCATCGGTGCCCGCGAACAACTGGTATCCACCGCGATTGTGGCGCAGAAGCGCGCGCTGGCGAACGTCGTTGCCGGAGCGCCCGTCACTTTATCGGTCACTCAGTCGGCCTCAGAGTGGCTATTCAATATTTCTCAAGGTGCGACCACGTTTGATAGCCAACGAGCGTCACGTGCCGGTGCGCAGTTACGCATTGACGGTGCTGTGATGGGCGATGGTGCAACGGTTGCGCTGGTCTTTGATGAAAATGCCGAAATCGGCAGTGCCACGCAATTTGTATTCAGTGCCGATAACACCCACGGTGTGTGTTTATCGGCGACGGGGTTTGCATACGCAGGCAATTGTCAGCCCTGACGTTGGGAGAAGCCATGAAGTCGTCAAAAGGGATGTCGCTGATTGAAATGATTCTGACCATGGTCATAGTGTCACTGGCGCTAGTGGCCTCGCTGCGGTCATTTTCATTGTTTGCTGGTCGTTCTGCCGACGTACTGGTGCAAACACGCACCCTGGATCTGGCTCAACTCTATTTCGACGAAATTCTCTCACATCGTTTTGATGAAGACTCCGGTGTTTACGGCGTGCCGACGTACACGGGACCCTGTCGTATTACCGATGACGGCGAAAGTCGGGAGAACTACGATGATGTCGATGACTTCAATGCCATTATCAATGAAGCACCGTCGCTGATCGATGCTTCTCTGGCGGCGGACTATGCCGGCTTTCTCGTCTCTGTCACCGTGACCTGTGATGATTCCATGGGCACCTTGGCCAACGGTGGTAAGCGCATCGATATCGCCATTAGTAATCCATTAAATACCACCTCGGTCTTTACCGTGTTTAAGGGGAATTACTGATGCGTCAGTCAGGGTTTACCTTGGTCGAGTTGATTCTCACGATTGCCGTAACGGCGATTCTGGCGACTATTTCGGTGCAGTTCATCCGCAGTAGCAGCGAAGGCTTTGTTGATAGTGCCGGACGACAGCAGTTGGCGTCGGCAGGCTACGTGGTTAACGAGCAAATCAGCCGAGCCTTACGCGATGCCTTACCGGGGTCCATTCGCACCACCGCGGATCAACGTTGCATCGAGTATATGCCGGTGATCGCGGCCTCGACCTACACCGACCTGACCATCGGCTCTGCGATTACTCAGTTTCAGGCGGTGCCTTATTCTCAGGCTCAGGTCGCCAGCGGTTATGTGTCGGTTTATCCGCTGGCGTCCTCTAACCCTTATGCGCAGAACGATCCGGGGCCGCTCACCCCAGATCAGGGAACCGTACCTGCGGCGAATGGCGAAGTCACGGTCACGCTTGCAAGTGGGCATACTTTCCCATCCGATTCGCCCGAGCGTCGTTTTTTTATTTCCACTGCGCCTGAGGCGATTTGTCAGGACGGTGCTTACTTATACCGCTATCGCGGTTACGGCTTTATCAGCAACGTCGGCTCTTTGCAGTCGTCGTTACCCAGCACTCAGGCAACAGGACGTGACGTACTGGCGTATCCGTTAACGGCAAACAGCATGGTATTCCGTTACCAAACGCCGAGTCTTGCCCGCAACGGTTTGGTGGTATTTGCCTATGAGCTACAGCACCCAGTGACCAATGAAGTGTTGCGTTTATCTCAACAGGTGAGGGTGGTGAATGTTCCATAAACAGCCGATTCATCATCAGAAATTATTAGGAAAATCGACGCAAGGGTTCGGTCTACCCATGGCGTTGTTTGTGATTACAGTGCTGGCATTAATTATTGCGGCTATGGCGTCGATGCAAAATAACAATGCCTTAGGCAGTGCCTTACAGGTGAATGGTTATCGCGCGTTTTATGCCTCAGAAAGCGGCATTGAAGGGGCATTAAATGTGCTCCTTCCCCCCGATGGCAGCCCCGGACGCGCCTGTACTACGGTGCCTTTTTTCGAACATTCTTTTTCTACTTCTGGACTGCGCGACTGCGATGTCTCTGTGTCATGCAGCGAGATTACCGTTGGCAGTGACACCCTTTATACCCTGACGGCCACCGGCAATTGTGGCCAGGAATACGACGCCGCTCGTCGCACACTTGAGGTCAGAGCATTATGAGACCCTCCACACCCACTCACATCACCAAAACGGACTGGCTATTAAGTGTCATCGTTGTTTTATTGCTGCTGTGTAGCGGCACCGCCTTTGCTCGAGTCGATCTGCTATCGGATGACTTTGAGCGCAGCAGCCTGAATGGCGGCACTCACACGTACACAGTGACCCCTGTGGGCTCACGAGGTAAGTCCTCCATCAGTACTCAGACGGCCAATTCGGGCAGTCGCAGTATGTATATCTGTTGTGATGCAGTGTACGTCACGTCAGAGGTGATCGATTTAAGCGGTGTGAATTACGCAGAGATCGCGTTGTGGTTACGTCAAGGGGATGATGCGTTCAGTGAGACGCCTTCTTTAGGCGATGATCTGAGTATTGAAGTCTTACTGAGCAATAATACCTGGCAGCAGATTGCGCTTTGGGAAGGCAGTACCGCTACTGGCGGCACCATCTACAATGTCAATATTAAGATTCCAGAGGCGGCGTACCACAGTGGCTTTCGCTTTCGATTTTTTCAGTGGGATGGTTCAGGGAGCAGCCTTACCGATCGTGATTTCTGGCACATCGACGATCTGAAAGTGACCGACTTTGAAGTCGGCACGGTGCGCTATCCGCTGTTTTACGACGGCTTCGAACGTAACTTTTTAATGACGCCTCCCTCCGGCAGTCTGTTGCCCGACTGGACCTTTAACCGGGTGGACGGCAATTTCACGTCAGAGATCAGCAACCACACGGCGGTGGCGGGCACGCGCAGTATGTATACCTGCTGTGGCGAACGTTATACCACCACGAGGAATATTGACCTCACGGGGCAGACGTTTGTTGAACTTGAATACTGGATTCGCTACGGCGACGATAGTTTTTCAGGTACCGATGCACTGACCTTAGGCAATTATAATAGTGAAGACCCATCGGCCGCTGAGTTATACGTACAGATTTATCGTACCGATGGCGTCTGGCAAACCATTGCGTTTCATGACCCTTCGGCGTCCAACTCGGGGGAATCCTATTGGTATCGGGCACGGGTTCCGGACAATGCGATTCATGATGAGTTTAAATTACGCTTTTATCAGGCCGATGGCTCTATCTCATCATTAAACCGCTACGATTTTTATCACATTGATGAGGTTTATGTTGGAACCCGGGATGATCTGTCATCCTCCATCGATCACTTCCGTTTGGCATACGCCAGCGACGCCCTGACCTGTGCGCCGCAAGCTGTGACTTTACAGGCCTGTGCCAACAGCGATTGCTCAACGCTTTACACCGATCCAACGGACGTCACCTTGACGCCTGCCGGCTGGGAGGCCGCCAACCCCATCACGGTGAATGGCGGAACCGCGAATCTGTCTTACTCACGTACCACCACAGGCACGGTCTCACTGGGTGTTGGTAGCTCAACCCCAGCGGCGAGTAATCCGACCTTGTGCTCTATTGATGGTGGCGCTTACGGCAGCAATTGTTCACTGACGTTTGCTGATGCTGGGCTGGTAGTCGATGTACCTGACTTCTTATCGAATAAAGGAACGCTGACGGCGACGGTAACCGCCGTACGAAAAAGTAATAATGCGCAGGAGTGCGTGCCGGCGTTTTCTAACGTCAGTAAAAATGTACGTTTCTGGAGTCAGTACACGGTGCCCGGCAGCGGCTCACGCAATCTTACGCTAGGTTCGCCGCCTACTTCCGTGTCGACCAATCCTGCGTCTCCTACGACGGTGGCACTGAACTTTAATGCCAGCGGCCAGGCGACCTTGCCCTTGGTGAACTATACCGATGCGGGTCAGAAGACGCTGTACGCGCAATATCAGGGCAGCGGCAGTGATGCCGGGTTGGAAATGAATGGCTCAGATGCCTTTACCGCGCGCCCTGTGGGCTTATGTGTCAGCACCACGTCGAGCTGTAGTTCCCCATATTCTGGCTGTGCGGTGTTTGCCATTGCCGGACAAGCGTTCGACCTGACCGTGACTCCTGTCGCCTGGCAAAGCGACAGTGATGCCAACTTATGTGACAACCTGGATACACCGAATTACAGCGCCAGCAATCTGGGATTAAGCTCGGCATTGATTGCCCCATCGGGTGGGGTTAATGGCACGGTGGCGCCAGCTCAATACAATCATCCCAGTGGCGGGGCCAGTGTTCGCTCCCTGACGCAAAGCGAAGTCGGTGTATTTACGTTTAATGTCACGCCGCCATTGTACTTTGGCGCGGCTCTGGGAAGTCTCAGCAGCACCGCGCCTGTCACCTTTACTTCCAATGACACGGGGCGTTTTGTGCCGGATCATTTTGCGGTCGCTGTGACGGACCCAGGCGTTTTAGCGGGAGCCTGTCCAACGGGCAATACCTATTCTGGCGAAACCATGGGGTGGGCGATGGCGCCGGAGCTGACCTTGGTAGCGAACAATAGCAACGCACAGCCAACACTGAACTATACCCAAACGGGCTTTCAGAAATTAACGGCCAACGACGTCTATAACGCGTTTACATGGCCGACCCAAGACGACAGCTCGGTGGGCAGCGATGGTAATCCTCTGGCGTTAACCGGTACGCCGGGGACGCAATTTTACGTCGGAGATCTGAACCCTACCGGCAATGCCGGTGAACTGAGTTATGTCTTCTCCGCCAGTGATGACATGACGTATCTGCGCAATAGCGTGGCTGAGGTTAATCCGTTTTCGCCTCAAATAACGTTTACATTGCGCTCCGGCGTAAGTGGTGTGCGCGACAGCGACGGGGTAAGCATGAACAGCGCGGTGCCTTGGCAAACCGATGGCTCGGGCGCCACCGTGCGCTATGGGCGGATGCGTCTGGAAGATACGTATGGTCCAGAAACGGCGAGTCTGAATATGCCGTTGCGCACTGAGTACTTTCAGGACGGAGACTACCTGTTAAATACCGATGACGACTGTACTGTCTGGGACAGCAGCAACGCAACGGTCAGCGCACCGTCGCAAGCGGGCAGCAGCAGTGGCACCCTGGCAGGCGGTTCAAGCGGCAGTGACGGCATTTTGTTGCAGGCGCCGACGTCTGTCCCCGGCGCGCCAGATACGGGCGACGCTACCGTCAGCTATGATGCGCCAGCCTGGCTTGAGTACGATTATGACGGCGATGGCTCTCCCGACAATCCAGAAGCAACGGCCTCCTTTGGTCTCAACCGCGGTCATGAGCGGGTGATCTACCGTAAAGAGGTCCGTTAGCGATGAGAATCTGGATACGTCGACTGTGTGTCTGTGTTTGTCTTGCCGCGATGGCGCCGGGGTCCAGTGCTAATTTACTGTTGGATCTGATCACGGGGGCGCAGATGGGGGTGGATTGGTTTACCTCCAATACCTCCCGTGCGGTGATTAATGCCGCCAACGAACTCAACCTGCGCAATGGCTATGTTGAAGTTGAATCTCAGGTATTTGATTTCTCGGATGCGGAGTCCGTTGATTTAAATTTCGACGTGGCGGTGCCGTTCAATATTCTTGGGCTAATTGGTTCTGCGCCCAATCCGGGTGAAGATTTACGAGTCGATTTTTTGCGTGATGATGGCGTGTGGGAGCCGCTGACGACGTTCGTGGCAGACACGGGTTTTTTAGGAATTTTATCTTTAGGTGGGGTGTATTCTTACAGTGGTACGTTACCTACCTCGGCACATCATGAAAATTTTCAGATACGTTATGTGATGGAAGGTGGAGGCGTCAGCCTCTTTGATTTATTGGGCGACAATTGGTACATCAGCAATATTGAAATTGATGCCGATGTGCCGCCTTCAGAGCCTGACCATTTTCGCTTTTCATTTGCCTCATCAGCACTCACCTGCACGCCATCGAGTGTGACGATTCAAGCCTGTGCTGATCCGCTCTGTGCGTCACTATTTGCCGACTCCGTGGATGTCACATTGGCCCCCAGCGGCTGGGTGGGGGGAAATACGTTTACGTTTACCGAAGCCGTAACTCGCTCTCTGGCCGTGACCACTCCCGGCACCGTGACCTTGGGTGTGAGCAGTGCGTCACCGGCTGCGACCAATCCGACCTTGTGTGTCATTGACGGTGGCCTGGCGACCACTAACTGTGCGCTGACCTTTGATAGTGCCGGATTTATCGTAGATGCGCCGGATCTGATCGCGGGCAAAGCTCTGACGGGCGGCCTGATTCGCGCTGTGCGACAAAGCGATAGCAGCAGTGATTGTGTGCCCGCGTTTGCCAATGTCAGTCGTAATGTCGGTTTCTGGACGTCTTACGTCGCCCCAGCAACTGGGTCTCGCAATGCGCTATTGGGCGGAGCGAATGTGTCACAGAGCAGTGCTGCTCCGACTTCCATTTCTTTGAATTTTGATGGCAGTGGTCAGGCGGCGTTACCAGCGCTTAATTACTCCGATGCCGGGCAGGTACGTTTACAGGCCCGCTTTGATGGCTCGGGCGCGGAGGCGGGATTAACGCTCACGGGCAGTGATGACTTTATCGCCCGTCCGGCAGGTTTGTGCGTTCAGACGGCCAGCCCCTGCAGCTTCCCTTATGACAGTTGCGATCCTTTTGTTGCCGCCGGACAACCATTTTCACTGCAAGTCACCGCCATGGCCTGGGAAAATGACAGCGATCTGGATTTTTGCAGCGGTAATCTGGCCACGCCAAATTACATTGCCAACGGCGTGAGCCTGTCGCAACAACGCCTGTCGCCAGTGGCCGGTGTTGCCGGAGTGGTGTCACCGTCCAGCGTTGATATCTCCGGTGGGACGGTGGATGTCAGCGCCACCGAATCGGAGGTCGGCGTGTTCGAATTTAATGCGACACCACCACTGTATTTCGGGGCTGCATTGGGCAGTACGGCCAGTACGACCCTTACGACTTATGCATCGAACCCGACGGGGCGCTTTGTTCCGGCGTATCTCGAAGCAGCCGTCGTGGATGCCGGGACGTTGTCTGGTGCCTGTCCGACGGGTAATACCTATTTTGGTGAAGGATTCTTCTGGGGCGTGCCATCGGCACTCAGCGTGACGGCTTTTAATCTGAATGGCGATATTACCCAGAATTATACCCAGCCCGAATCGCTGCGCTTATCCGCATCGGCGGTGCACAATGCCATCACACTGACGATGGAAGATCAGGGGAGCAGCGCTAATGACGGCGGCGCACTGCAACTGGCGCCTGCGCCTGCCACCGCATTGAATACGGGTACTCTGTCGGTCAATGCGCCGGGACAATTACGTTATGAACTGTCGGCCGGTGATGACTTCGCTTACCAGCGTCAGAGTACTTACGAAGTTGCTCCTATCGAACCGTCACTGCAGTGGCAATTAGCCAACGGGGTAGGGGGATTGGCTGACGATGATAATGTCGGCTTAAACGCGCCGTTGAGTTGGTCTCCGTCCGGAAGTACCGTCAGTGTCCGCTACGGTCGTCTGCGATTACTGGATACTTATGGGGCCGAGACGACGGGTCTGACGATGCCCCTGGTGGCGGAATACTTCGACGGTAGCACCTATCAGGTGAATACCTTGGATAGCTGTACGGTGTGGGACAGTGCGAATGCCACCGTCTCTCTGCCATCGGCGGCAGGGACACGTTCCGGCACCTTAGCGTCGGGAAGCAGTGGCAATGAGGGCATTGAACTGTTAGCGCCCGACGTGGTACCCGGAACGCCTGATACCGGCGATGCGACCGTCACGTACGATGCGCCGCCCTGGTTGGAGTGGGATTGGGATACAGATAACAGCGATGATGAACCCGAGGCCACGGCCACGTTTGGTATTAACCGTGGCCATGAGCGGGTAATTTATCGAAAAGAAACACGTTAATGATGACACTTGCTTCTTAGTGAGCTTGTTGACTAAAAGGCCTATTGGCCAGAAATCTAGTAGAGCAAGCCAGTCGAGTAGAACGCCTGTTGATTAACAGGCGTGGAAACTAAGAGCCGTCTTGATTAAGGGCCCGCATTTCAACACGGGTAATTGAAGCTCAACACTCACTCTTCTGAATCATCATCATCGTGATGATCGTCCGTGTCCATCTGCAACTCTTTGATCTTCCGGGTCAGGGTATTACGACCCCAACCTAGCAGGTTAGCGGCATCGCGACGGCGACCGGCGGTGTGCTTCAGCGCGGTTTCAATCATGATGCGCTCAAAAATAGGCACTGCAGTATCCAGTAATCCAGTGGTGCCGGCCGTCAGCTGCTGATCGGCCCAGTAGCGCAGATTTTGCTCCCAGTTGCCGGAGGTCTGGATGTCGCTCTTCTGTTCCAGTAATTCCGGTGGCAAATCATTAATCATCACCTCGCGACCGGAGGCCATGACGGTAATCCAGCGACAGGTGTTTTCTAACTGACGTACGTTACCCGGCCAGTCGAGTGTCGAGAGGAATTCTTCGGTTTCCGGACGCAGGGTTTTGGTCTCTGCTTCTAACTCTTCGGCAGCGCGCTGCAAAAAATGTGTCAGCAGTTTGGGAATGTCTTCCCGACGATCAGCCAGACGTGGCAGATGAATACGAATGACGTTCAGACGATGGAACAAATCCTCACGGAAGCGGCCTTCTTTTACCAGACCTTCGAGATCCTGGTGCGTTGCCGCAATAATACGTACATTCACTTTGACCGGCGTGGTACCACCGACGCGGTAGAATTCACCATCGGCCAATACGCGCAACAATCGCGTTTGCGTATCGGCGGGCATGTCACCAATTTCGTCCAGGAACAGCGTACCGCCATTGGCCTGTTCAAAGCGCCCGCGGCGCTGACCACCGGCACCGGTAAAGGACCCTTTTTCGTGACCGAACAATTCAGACTCGATCAGGTCTTTAGGGATGGCCGCCATGTTCAGTGCGATAAAGGGTTCCACGTGGCGCGGGCTGTGTTTGTGTAGCGCATGAGCCACCAACTCTTTACCGGTTCCCGACTCACCGTTAATCAGTACCGTGATGTTCGATTGTGACAGTCGACCAATGGCTCGAAATACTTCCTGCATGGCCGGTGCTTCACCGATGATTTCCTGCGAAGGCTGCTCTGGTTCATCTACCGGTGCGGTGGCGGAAATTTCAGAAAAATGCGCAATGGCCCGCTGAATTAAGGCAACGGCTTCGTCGACGTCAAATGGCTTAGGCAAATACTCAAAGGCACCGCTTTGGTACGAGGTGACGGCACTCTCGAGATCCGAGTGTGCGGTCATAATGATGACGGGCAAATCAGGATGAGCTTCGTTGGCGTGCTTGAGCAGCGTCAGGCCATCCATTCCCGGCATGCGAATGTCGGAGATGATGGCATCTGGGTGTTCACGGCGTAACTGGTTTAGAGCCGGTTCTGCCTGCTCGAACACTTTTGTCTCGATACCGGCCTGCTGTAAGGCTTTTTCCAGTACCCAGCGGATAGACTTATCGTCATCAATGATCCAGACCGTGCTCATAGCGATTCCAATGGTAAATAAATTGAGAAAGTAGTGCCGTCCGGCGAGGACTCAAATTCGATGATGCCGTTGCACTGATTAATAATAGATTGCGAAATAGACAGCCCGAGGCCGGTGCCTTCTGGACGCCCGGTGACCATGGGGTAAAACAGGCTGTCCTGAATCTCTTCCGGAATCCCCGGACCGTTATCGGTAATATCGATGCGCGCGACCAAACGATGGCGCTGATGACCGATAGTGAACTGCCGTATCGAACGGGTCTTCATGACCAGCATCGGCGGTTGCGGTTGTTGCGGATTTTCTTGCATGGCCTGCATCGCATTGCGGCAGACATTCAACAGGGCCTGAATCAACTGACCTTTGTCGGCTTCAAGCTCTGGCAGCGATGGGTCGTAATCCCGCTGGACTTTGATGTAACCCTCAGATTCCACGTCGACAAGCTGACAGACGCGCTCCAGCACTTCATGGACGTTAACGGGTTCTGTTTTGGGAATATTGCGTGGCCCAAGCATCCGATCGACCAGATCGCGCAGGCGATCGGCTTCTTCGATGATGATGTTGGTGTATTCGGTCAGATCTTGTGACGGAAGCTCACGTGAGAGCAACTGAGCTGCTCCTCGAATACCACCCAGCGGGTTCTTAATTTCATGCGCCAGTCCACGTACCAGGTTACGGGTGGTTTCCTGCTTGGCAATCAGCTGCTCTTCGCGGCTGATGCGCATCAGTCGGTCACGTCCCTGAATCTCAATCAGCAGGGACGGCAAACGGGTAAGCGGATGTGAAACGGGGCTAACGCTGTAGTCGAAGGTGGCCTGCGCCTGATTGTGCAATTCAATGGTGGCTTCACGTTTGGTGAAAGAATGACCATTCACCACGGAGTCACGCAGGGCCTGTGTGGCTTCGTCGGACTCATAGGCAAGGGTATGGAAACTGACGCCGCGTCCGCGTTGACCGCTCATCTCCAGCAGCGCTTCGGCGGCTGGATTCATATAAGTCACCGTCAGATCGGCATCGAGCAACAACACACCTGTGTTCATGTGCTCAAGCAGGCGCTGACTTAGTTCGGGGTTGGCCAACATAAGAATCTCCGTTTCCTGCGGTCGCAGCAAGATATGCGCCAGTTGATTGGTCTGCACATAAATGGCGCCAAGCTGGCCTAATCGTGCTGCGAACTAGACCAGTTACCCGGAATTATGCGCTTATTGCGCACTAAATGTAATCATAATTAATAATATATGCACCATAGTGGTGCTTTGAATGCCGATGTTTGGAGCGGATTCATCCGGCAGACAGACGGAATGCAGAACAGAGGTCGCAACCATTGGCAGTAAAGAGGCGGGGAGGGAGTCGGCTGCGACCCGTGAAGGAAGAGCCGTGCGTTGACTCACAAGCTGAGAAATGAAAGCTGAAAAGCAGAAGCCAAACAGCTCAGAGCCAGACCTTTGAGCCATCACTCTGAGCCATCATTCTGAGTCATTACTTAGCGCGCCAGGCTGGAACTGCGTTGAACAAAGACGGTGACGGTCTGACTGCTCAGGAGGGTCTCGCCAGCGGCATTCTGAACTTCGAGTCGAAACCGATGCTCCCCGCGATCCAGGTCTTTCAACGAGAAATACGTTTGCTGACCCTGAGCAATTTCCTGTCCGCGATCTTTCAATACCACACGATCACCTTTGCTCAGTGCGGGGGTCAGCACACCAGAAACTTCCAGTTCACCATTAAAGCCGCGTTCAAGCTGAGTACCGTTGCTGGGGGTGACAATGCTCAGACTGGTATAGGCCGTGGTCTGTTCGGCACTCTTTTCCGGTGCAGGAGCATCGGTGGCTGGGGCGTCCCGGCGAAACGCGGGCATTGAGGGCAGCTCTTTTACCACGTGAGCCTCTGCGCCTGTTGACTGGCGGTCGCTGAAAATCGGATTGCCGTCGGCATCACGAGTCACATAAACGCGCGTTTCAGCACTGGCCGGGACACTGACCCCAATTGCCAATACAGTGGCCAGAGCGAATGCGCTGAGCGTCGTTTTGCGTTGATGAAATCCCATGGTGGTGTCCTCCGTTTCCAGTGAGTATAGAACGCGCTATGCTCCAGCGGCAAATGAGCGCGTACTTCGACTTGGCCGGGCCGTGAACGAGTGAGGTCGTGCCATGACCTTGCTAGTTCTGGGCTAGGTCAGGGCTAAGGCAGTGCTAAGCGGTCGAAAACACAAGGCGCATCCAGCGCGAAACAAAAGAGAGTAAATAGACAAGCCCATGAAAGCATTAATTCAGCGAGTATCTCACGCTAAGGTGAAAGTTGACGGTAATGAGGTGGGAGCCTGTCAGCGGGGATTGCTGGTGCTCTTGGGCGTCGAGAAAGACGACGATGAGGCCCGCCTCGATCGGTTGTTAGATAAGCTGCTGCGCTACCGGGTATTCCCCGATGCAGAAGGGCGGATGAATCTGAGTGTGAAAGACATTCAAGGAGAGCTGTTGATTGTGTCGCAATTTAC
>Ga0255776_10004427_pt1 | contig 14831 bp, 15 predicted proteins | sample 071ome_19_FD_179974 | JGI IMG/M metagenome (GOLD analysis project Ga0255776, IMG submission 179974) | Coastal salt marsh microbial communities from the Groves Creek Marsh, Skidaway Island, Georgia - 071413AT metaG (version 2) | ecosystem: Environmental > Aquatic > Marine > Intertidal zone >... | reverse complement strand
TTTATACCTTTCAATTTAAGAAATGTGAGAAAAGTAAGACTTAATTGGGTACTAAAGCAAAATTTGTAAGAATACTATTCTGAAAGAATTAAGAAAATGATGATGCCAAGGGTATTCGGGCAGTAGCAACCAACTGTTTCAGCATTTGTTCCACACTTCGCTTTCCAACAAATCCATCAGCGCCTAATTCCCTGACAGCTTTCCGACTTTGGTCATTCGTCATAGAACTGAAGACTAAAATCGGAATGTGCTTGGTTCTAGAATCAGACTTCAATTGTCTGATGACCTCATGTCCAGAGATGATGGGCATCTCAATGTCAGTAATTATCAATGGTATCTGTGAGAGGTCTGAAATTCCCTGGACATACTCCAGGAGAGGACCCCCGTGCTCAAAAATCTTGAAAGAGAGATTCAACTTCTCGAAGAAATTTTTGAGATACAACTGGGCGGAGCGACTGTCCTCAGCAACAAGAATTGTCCCGTTTTTTAGAGATTCTGGAATTTCGACATTGTTCAAAGGTAAATTTTGAACATCTTCTTGGATCTCTGAAAATTCATGAGGCAAAACTTCTGTGAGTAAATATTCCACATCCAGAATGAGACAGACTGAAGACCCATCATCAAGCAGGGTGTAATTGAGATTTCGGTCAACTGGCATGTACTCATGAAATTTCAAAGGAAGGACATCCTGCCAATCTCTCGTGATAATTTGATGGATACCTCCAACTCTTAACGCAATTTGAATGTTATTGAAATTGCAGAAGATGATCGAAGAATTCCTCTCCTCTTGCTCACTCAATTCAGTTTTAAGCCAACGTGGAAGATTGACTAGTGGTACTGGTTGATTCCTGATGTAGACAATTCCCTCAATATACTCGTTAGCCCTTGGAACCTCACTAATTCTGAAATGCTTTGCTCGCTGAATTTCGAAAGTCTTAAAAACATTAATCCCATAAAATGGCTGCTCTTCGTTAATTCGGAAGACGATCAGCTTTAAAGCGTTTGCTGCTGGCGAATTTTCATTCATGAGATTGTATAACGTGGATCTTTCGAAGGCATTAGGACCAAAGTCGCCAAAGAGTTCGCATCGCAACGACCAACAGAAATATCCCGAAAACCTGTTTCAACTTCTTGGTATTTAACCGATGGGAAATTGCTGCACCGAGAGGAGCTAAGATTACGGTCATCAAACAAATGCAAAGGGCAGCGAGCCAGTGAATGAAGCCGAAAGAGAATTCAGGTAGGTCTGGATTTTCCCAACCTGAGACAATGAATCCGATGGTTCCGGGAAGGGCAATCACAAAACCCATACTAGCTGAAGTTCCAACCGCTTGATGCATCTTGATGCCCATCATGTTCATCAACGGAACGTTCATGGCTCCTCCTCCAATCCCAACCATTGCCGAGATAATCCCTGTAAGTCCTGTAAGATTTCCAATCAAAAATCTATTCGGTTCGTGATCAATCTCATTGGAGGCTTTGCTGGGAATCATCATCCTGACGGACACAACGACGGCCATAAATCCAAAGATCATCGCTAGTACCCCTCCGCTGAGACTGCCTGCTACTAACCCTCCAAATCCAGCTCCCAGAGACGTTGGGATGATCGAGTACTTGAGTAGCTGTTGATCAACAGAACCCCTCTTGAGATGGGCTTTTGCTGAGGAGAGCGAGGTGGCAATGATTGTTGCGAGCGAGGTTCCAATTGCTAGGTGGGGAATAACCACCTCAGATACTTGCATTAGGTCGAATACAAAGACCAGAGGAGGCACCAGAATGATTCCCCCTCCAATCCCCAACATGCCAGCCATGATTCCAGCCAACGAGCCTGCCAGCAGCAGAATCAGGATTGATTCTGCTAATTCCCAAGACAATTCCATTTGTTCTCAAAAACGATAGGTAAATCCAAACAAAGGCTGGTAGTTGTTAACCCGAAGTGTTTTTGCAGTTTCCCCATCGGCTCGTTCAACAAAGGTGGCATCTCGATAATTTTTATAACTGATCAGAGAATTCCACCAAGAGTGAATGGCTATGGCTTCTGTCAAATTAAAATCCCCCTGAGCAGGATGATATACCGTACCTAGGTAAAGTCCGGCCAAGAAAGCTGCTCCAGGATTGGCACTGAATCCTGACCCATCGTGGGCAACAGCGAATAGACTGCTAGCCACAAAAATACTTGTCCATCGTGCGGCACCTTTACTAAAACTACGATTTAGGCCTCTGTAAATTGATCGCTGGATGAATCCCCGAAAAAACATTTCCTCACCAGCCCCTGTCAATTGACTATTGATGAAGTCAATCCTCTGCATCTGTTCTCGTGTCAGTTCTGCATCAACATGATAGGTCAGATTAGATGCGCCAGGTGTCGCTAATTGGATTCCAGTTGGAATCCAGAAGGTATATGAATCTCCAAATTTCCAGAACTGAAATGGTGAGAAAATTTCCCAGTAGGTGTCTGTGTTGTCTTTACATCCTCCATCGTAGAAATCATAGATACTGATCAGGCTGATGTTGGTGTACAGTCTCAGATAGGCCATTGTATAATAAGTTTCTTTACTCAAATAAATGTCAGTGACATCCTCCCCGTCTTCATTCTTTGTCTCTTTGAAAACCTCATCAGGATACGCTTGGAGATTTTCACTATCTGAATATTGCATGTAGCCATTGATGGCCCACCACCGCAATCCACCAAAAATAAGCGCTTTGTCGTAGTCATCATTGATTGCGTAACCTAATCCAGGGACCAACCATTCAGCCAGAGCAGTCCCTGCGCATTTCAGATCAGCACGGGCTTGAAAGGGAACCATCATCAAGGCAAGCCCAAGAAAACAGATCACAACTGCTGAATTTAGCTTGATGCGAAGAACTTGACCCATTCAACTTACTCACTATCGTATTTCAAATTTTTCTTTCCAATCTCGGAGAACAAGCATGTCGGAACAAATGTACCCTGTAACGAAGCAGGGACATGAACAACTCAAAACGGAGTTGAAGCATCTGATGTCTGTTGTACGACCTGAAGTCGTTCAGGCAATCGCAGACGCCAGAGAGCACGGGGACTTAAAGGAAAACGCGGAATATCATGCGGCCAAGGAGCGCCAGGGATTCGTGGAGGGTCGTATTCAGGAACTCAATGGCAAGCTAGCACAATGCAATGTCATTGACATAAGTCGTCTCAGCGGAGAAAAAGTCATCTTCGGGGCTACAGTCACTTATGTAGATATTGAAACAGACGAGGAAAAAACTTACCAGATTGTCGGTGAAGATGAGGCCGACCTCGAGAAAGGGAAAATTTCTTACAATTCTCCTATTGCTCGAGCCTTGATTGGGAAGACAGTCGGGGATTCTCTGGTCATCCCGATTCCAAAAGGCAAAGTGGAGGTGGAGATTACAGATCTAGAATTCGTGGACAAATAACTTCCATATGGCTATTCGTCAAAGGCTGGATTTGTTGCTTGTTGAGCGTCAACTGGCTCCAAGCCGTGAGCGAGCTCAGTCTTTGATTCTGGCAGGCAAGGTTCTGGTTAACACAGAACGAGTAGATAAACCCGGCAAGAGCGTTAACCAGGACTCAGAATTGGTGGTTCAAGCTCAGGATCATCCATATGTTAGTCGTGGTGGAGTCAAGCTTGCTGGGGCGATTCGGGAGTTCCAAATTGAAGTCCTTGATCGGATAGCTTTGGATGTGGGGGCATCGACAGGAGGATTCACAGATTGCTTATTGCAGCACGGAGCCCAGAAAGTCTACGCGGTGGACGTCGGATATGGCCAACTAGCTTGGAAACTTCGACAGGATCCAAGAGTAATTAACTTGGAACGTACAAATATCCGTTATCTGGAACCAGTTAACTTAGCAGATCCAATTCAATTAGTTGTGGTAGATGCCTCCTTCATTTCTCTCCGATTGATATTGCCAAAACTTTATGAACTGATGACTACAGGCTCCCAGCTTTTAGCTCTTGTCAAACCTCAGTTTGAAGCAGGTAGAAAAGAGGTTGGCAAGGGGGGGAGAGTCAAAGAAGAAGCCGTTCATGCCAGAGTACTTCATGAAATCATTGAGGCTGCAACTTCGCTGGGTTTCAAAATGCTTGGCAGTTGTGAGTCCAGTATTCAGGGAAAGAAGAGTCAAAATACTGAATATTTTGTTCATCTTGAGAAACCTTCAAAATGAGTGAGCAAAAATCTCAGCGTTTTCTTCCGATTGATCGCATCAAGCCGAATCCTCATCAACCTCGCCGATATTTTGACCCCAAAGCTCTTCAAGAACTCAGTCAGTCCATAAAACAACAGGGAGTCCTACAGCCCCTGATCGTAAGAAATCATCCAATCTTAGAAGGCTGCTTTGAACTGGTAGCTGGTGAAAGACGTTGGAGAGCGCTGCAACTGGCAGGAGAGACTCAAGCACCGGTCATCATCAAAAAGTTGGGTGATACCGAAGCCCTAGAGGTTGCTCTCCTTGAAAATATTCAGAGAGAAGACCTAACCCCAATTGAAGAGGGTCAATGTTACCATGAATTGATGCAGCTTCATGGATTAACTCAGGAGGAATTGGCTAGGAAGCTTGGCAAAGACAGGTCTACTATTGCGAATATGGTTCGCTTACTGGCCTTGCCGAAAGCAATTCAACAAGATTTGGAAATGGGTCGCTTGAGTGCAGGACACGCTCGAGCACTTCTCAGCCTTTCAGAGTATTCAGAGCAACTGAAGTTGCGGGAAAGATTACTGCTTAATAACTGGTCTGTTCGTGAAACGGAGAAACAGGTTAAACTTATTTTGGAGGTGCAAGAAAGCAGAGCTAGCCGGCCCTCAGATAAAATTGGAATCGATGATGATCTGAATACAGAATTGCGTTCGATTGAAGCTGAATTGCAGCGTTACCTCGGTACAAAAATGCGGATAGATCATAAGCCGCCCTTTCAAGGAGAAATTAGGCTGAGCTATTTCTCTGCGGAAGAACTCGATCGCCTTCTGGCTCTGTTAAGATGTGCTCGCTGAATCATGAAAATGTTTCTGACTCTTTTCGTTCCTCATGGAGTTCGGTTTTTTTAGGAATAGTAGTCGGAAATTTTAGAATGAATCTACTGCCCATATTCAGATTGCTTTCGACGCTTACCGTCCCTCCATGAGACTGAACAATGTGTTTGACGATTGCCAATCCCAGCCCAGTGCCTCCTAATTTTCTGCTTCGAGCTGCATCTACTCGATAGAATCTTTCAAAAATTCGATCCAAATGCCGGGCATCAATGCCAGAGCCCTGATCCTTGATTTCGATGATCACCTCGCTTTTCTCAGACGTTGCTAGGATTTCGACTTGTCGCTTTTCAGGGCTGTACTTGATTGCGTTATCAATCAAGTTGACCAACGCCTGTTCTAAAAGTGGGGCATTCATCCTCATTTGGATGCTTTCTGAACAATCCCATACCAAGCTGATTTCCTTTTCTTGCGCTTTCAATTCGCAGATCCCAACTGCATGACGAATCACAAGCTGTAGAGTTCCCTCTTCAGCTTGTATTCCTCCTTCGTCACGGTACTCAAGTTGGGAAAGAAGGAGGAGATCACTGATTAGACTGTCCAGCCGATCTGAATGGCGAGAAATAATCCCCAGGAAGCGATCAGCCACCTCTCTTTGTTCCATAGCACCATCAATCAGGGTTTCAACAGCACCTTTGATGGATGTGATTGGTGTCTTCAACTCATGAGACACGTTGGCTACAAAGTCTCTGCGGATGGTTTCAACCAACTTGATGCGGGTGATGTCATTCAGCACAATCAAGGCGCCAATTTGATCCCCACTCGATTTTCGAAGGGGTGTGATCCTCACCTGAAAGTGTTTAATGTTTTCTTTGCTATCAGTTAATTGAAAATCTTTTTCCAGAGGTTGTCGAGATGTCAGCGCCTCGTGCACAGAGTGGCTGAGTTGAAAGTTTCTGATCAGAAGCTGCAGATCTTGGCCAATGACTTTTTCTGGATCCAACCGAAATAATTGCGCTGCAGCTCTGTTGATGCTTAAAACCTGGTGATACCTATCAACGGCCAGAAAGCCTTCTTCCATGCTCGAAAGAATGGTTTCCCGTTCAGAGCGCTGATTTTCCAAGTTTTCAAAACGTTGGTTAAGCACTGCTGCCATCTCATTAAGCTGCTGGCCTAGCTCTCCAATTTCTGAATCATCAGGAACATTCAGTTTTTTTCTGAGTTCTCCTCTGGCAAAGCGCGCTGCGCCCCTTTTCAATTCATTTAAAGATTTTCGGTAACCGTTAGCGATCAATAAACTGATCATCATCGTTGCAGCGACCAGCAGCAACATTGCCAGCAACATCTTGAAGAAAAGTCCTTCAGCTTGAGGCGTTTTGGTCGGAATTTCCAAAGACAACCTCAGAATCAAATCATTCCCAAATTTGTTCGGTACTCTGCGCGCAAACCACAAAGCCATCGTATTGAAAGCCGGATTAAACCTCTTTGTTATTTTGGGTTGATTATTTATGGCTGCTTCGATTTCTGGGAGGCTGGACCGGTTTCCTTTCGGAGGGTTGAGGCTGGAGGAGTCGCTCAGTAACAAGCCAGTTTTGGGATCTATTATAGAAATATGAATCCGAGTTTTTTTAGCAAACACCTGAAAAAACTCAGAGGAAGATCCACTTTCAACGAGTTCCACCAGAAGTTGAGGTTGAATGGCCAATAGTTCAAATCGGCCAATTAAATCTTCTTCAACAGTCTGCTCCACATATTTTTCTAGTGAATATTCAATCCACCAGCTGAAGGCCAGAAGACCTCCAGAAAGAAGAATGACAAAGGGGGCAAGAAATTTTTGCAGGAGCGAATTGGCAGGCATCTCAATCTTGGCCTTGGAAGCGATAACCAATCCCGCGGACAGTCTCGATCAGGTTTCCAGATTCACCTAACTTTTTACGTAACCCTACAATCTGCACATCGATTGCTCGATCGGTGACGATATAATTTTCACCATGCGTTGCATCGATGATCTGGTCACGAGTGTAAACCCAGCCAGGATGACGGGCGAGGAAATGAAGGATTCTGAATTCAGTTGGGGTCAGCGAGACAGGTTGGCCTTCAACCAAAGCCAGATGTCTTCCTGGATGAATTTCAAGGGAACCACATTTCAAGGATGAACCCTCCTCTGGAATAGACTTTTGATTCCTGCGAAGGACATTTTGGATTCGTGCCAGCAGAACACGTGGACTGAATGGCTTCACCACATAGTCTTCAGCACCCATCTCCAAGCCTGCCACAATATCTGCTTCACTACTCTTAGCGGTGAGCATCACAATTGGAATACTTTTGGTGGCCTCATCCTTTTTGAGTATCTTGCAAAGGTCCAAGCCATTAATTCCGGGTAGCATCAGATCTAAAAGGATCAAATCGGGTGTTTCCTCACGAATTAGGTTACGCGCAGTCTCACCATTAGGAGCCTCCAACGTCTGAAAGCCTGCCTTGTGGAGATTATATTTTAGAACATCAAGAATATCTTCCTCATCTTCAACAATCAGAATTTGTGCATCTTCCATTGATTACTCGGTAATAGTGATGAATCAGAAATGTGCAATTTCAATTGGTTACCTTCACTCTACTGGACAAACACGCTGCAGCTTTGAAAACCAGGGAAATTAAGAACTGAGTTTCGAAAAATTCCCGGCCACTGTCTTTGTGGCTTAGTTTGTGGGCCAATAAGAGTAACTAAACTCAACAATCGAATAAAAATTCTCTGTGAACAATTCATAGTAAATGTGATTTATTCGGTTTTGATTAAGAAATTGATAAGTTTCTTTTTTGAAAATTTTCACTTGGGAGAGTTATTTTTTTTCTCAAAGTTGAAATTTCTTCCAGAATTGAAATACTTGCATTGCTTCTTGTCTGACAAATAGTTGAAAACATAGTTGAGTGTTTTTTAATTTTCAAATATTTGAATAGACTGATTATTTTAAGATTTCCTGCATAGCCAATGGAAAAATAGAGATTTCCACGTAGCAACTGACAGGATTTTGTCTTCCCGGACTGTACTCATCACCTCGCTTCGAAGTCATGATTCACAGTAATCGTCAATAGAACTATGGAGACAGATATGTCCAAGAACAAATCATTGCTGACCCAAAACCTTTCACGTCGATCCGTTATCAAGGGTGGGACAGTTGCGGCTCTTGCTGCCAGTTTCCCACAAATCTGGATTAAAGAAAGTTGGGCGCAAGGAAATTTCCGAAATAACCCTGGAAGCGGCTCTGTTGTGAAATTTGGTTTCAATGTACCTCAAACAGGCCCGTATGCAGACGAGGGTGCTGATGAGTTGAGAGCTTATCAACTGGCGGTAAAACACCTTAACGGTGAGGGTGATGGTGGCATGTTGAACACAATGAAGCCATCAATGCTCAAAGGGAATGGGGTCTTGGGTAAGAAAGTAGAATACGCAACAGGTGACACCCAAACCAAATCTGACGCTGCACGCGCCTCCGCCAAGCGCTTAATCGAGAAAGATGGTGTGATTATGTTCACCGGTGGATCCTCCTCAGGTGTCGCAGTGGCAGTGCAAGCATTAGCTCAAGAAATGGGCATCGTCTTCATGGCCGGTTTGACTCACTCCAACGACACAACTGGCAAAGACAAGCGCCGCTACGGTTTCCGCCACTTCTTCAATGCCTACATGTCAGGTCAAGCGCTCGCACCAGTCTTGAAGGATGAGATGGGGGCTGATCGAAGAGCTTATCATTTGACAGCAGATTATAACTGGGGTTGGACGCAAGAAGAATCAATCAAGAACGCTACCGAAGCTTTGGGATGGCAAACTGTTCAGGCAGTACGTACTCCATTGGGTGCGGGTGATTTCTCTCAGTACATCACACCAGTATTGAATTCAGGTGCGGATGTTTTGATTTTGAATCACTATGGTAAAGACATGGTAAATTCACTGTCTCAAGCTGTTCAGTTTGGCTTACGTGATCGTCAGTCAAACGGAAAGAATTTTGAGATTGTCGTGCCACTGTTCAGCCGTCTGATGGCCCAGGGTGCCGGTGCAAACATTAAGGGGATTCTGGGTTCTACAAACTGGCATTGGTCGCTAAAAGATGCAGGTACTCAGGCATTTCTAAAGTCATTTGGTCAGGAGTATGGATTCCCACCATCCCAGGCAGCCCACACATGTTATTGCCAAGCGTTACTCTATGCAAACGCTTGTGAGATGGCTGGAACGTTTTACCCTCCAGCAGTGATCAAGCAACTAGAGGGCTTCAAGTTCGATGGGATGGGTAACGGACCTACAGAATATCGTGCTGAAGACCATCAGTGCTTTAAAGACGTCTTGGTCGTACGAGGAAATCAAAATGCAAAGAGCCAGTTCGACTTACTTGAGGTGGTTCAGCAAGTTCCTCGCTCTCAAGTTGAATACAACGCTAGTATTTTCGGTGGTGAACTTGGGCCATACGAGGTCTGACATTACCTGAGATCTGGAGTCGTAGTCTTCTTAAGGTACGGCTCCACTTCATGAATCTTCTCACCTCTAATTACCTCAACTTATCCGGGCAACGATGGATGTACTTTTTTTACAAGTACTTAATGGCTTGGACAAGGGTGGTGCTTATGCACTTATCGCATTAGGTCTGACGCTCGCTTTCGGCACACTGGGTGTTGTGAATTTTGCTCACGGAGCATTGTTCATGTTGGGCGCTTTCTGTGCTGTCTCGATGCAGAAAATACTGACCTTTTCAAAGCGAGTTAAGGATGAAAGCGTCACCTTTTTTGAAGCCTTTAAAGAAGAGCCTTATTTAACAATTTGGTTCGGTGATACTGGTCAAGTCATTATTGACTATGTCGTACCGATCTCATTGCTTGCTGCAATTCCAGTAATGTTGTTGATTGGAATAGCAACTGAGCGAGGGCTGATTCGTTTTTTCTATAAAAGACCACATGCTGAACAAATTTTAGTGACTTTTGGTTTAGCGATCGTTCTACAAGAGATTATAAAAGCTTTTTTTGGAGCCAATCCTATTCCGATCAGTGAACCTGAAATAGTGTCAGGTTCAGCTTCCATCGGAAATTGGATTGGGCTTGGAGAAAACGTTATTTATCCATGGTGGAGACTAATTTATCTTTTCTTTACCTGCATAGTCGTGGGGTCAGTATTCGCTTTTCTTAATTTGACTACATATGGAATGGTTGTTCGAGCAGGAATGTATGATAGCGAAACAGTAGGATTATTGGGTATTAATATTCAAAAGAGGTTTACGACTGTCTTTGGGATTGCTGCAATTGTCGCTGGTTTAGCAGGAGTAATGTACACTCCAATTCTGCCACCAGATTATCATATTGGGATGGATTTCCTTGTACTTTCCTTCGTTGTGGTAGTTGTTGGAGGGATGGGTTCGCTGGAGGGGGCAGTCCTCGCTGGTTTTGTGTTGGGAGTTCTTCAATCCTTCGCTTCGATGAATGAAGTCAAAACTCTCTTCCCCGGTATAGATCAAATTATAATTTATTTGGTTGCAGTCATTATTTTGTTAACCCGTCCGAGGGGTCTACTTGGGCGTAAAGGATTGATGGAGGGTTGACAATGAGCTTAGAGCAGAATGAAACCAAGATAATGATTATCTTTACAGCAGTTGTTTTGCTGATGCCGATTTGGCTCATTCCTTTTGGTGCTTCTTATCCTGACTTATTACAAAAATTTGCAATTTTTGGAATTTTTGCGATTGGTTTCAACATCCTTTTTGGACTGACAGGGTACCTCTCTTTTGGTCATGCTGCTTTCTTAGGTATAGGGTCTTACAGTGCCGTTTGGACATTCAAGCTGCTTACAATGAATGTGATACCAGCAATAATTATTGCAGTTCTGATGTCTGGTATTTTTGCAGCCCTGATTGGATTCGTTAGTCTTCGTCGTACCGGAATCTATTTTTCTATTCTGACACTAGCTTTTGCCCAGATGTCATACAACCTCGCTTACTCCGTGTTGACTCCAATAACCAATGGTGAGACAGGTCTTCAGCTAGCGCAGGCGGACCCAAGGATACTCGATAATATGATTGGCAACACTGCCCTGGAAGAAGGACTCCCATCAACTACCTTATTTGGTCTGAGTATGAGTGGTTACAGTGGGTTTTATTTCTGTGCAGTGATCATGATATTTGCCTTCTACATTGCGATGAGAATCACCCATTCTCCCTTTGGATTAGCCTTAAGAGCGATTAAATCAAATCAAGTTCGGATGATGTACACAGGTTTCAATACGAGACCCTACATGCTGACTGCTTTTGTGATTTCTGGGATGTATGCTGGATTGGCAGGAGCTCTTCTGGCAGTTACAGATCCACTTGCTGGTGCTGAAAGGATGCAATGGACAGCTTCAGGGGAGGTTGTGCTGATGACAATTTTGGGAGGAGTGGGAACTTTGTTTGGTCCTCTCCTTGGAGTGGTCTTGATAAAATATTTCGAAAATATCTTCTCTTCTTTCAATCATGATCTCTTGACTGAAATTTTTAGTTTTCTACCAGATGTTCTGATTGAACCAGTGGTTGGTGTTGTAGGATTGTTTGTTGGAGAGGGCTGGCATCTCACTCTGGGCGCACTATTTATGATTATTGTGATCTTTTTACCAGGTGGAATCATAGAAGGAATTGGTCGCTTGCAAAAGATGATTAAAAACCGGAATGAGACTCATTTGAAATCCAAGATGCCTCAAACGCAGGAGTCTATATGAGTAAAAAGATTCTGGACGTCCAAGGTGTCAACAAGAGTTTTGGAGGACTCAAAGCCCTGAATGAAGTTGTTTTTGATGCTGTGGAGGGTGAGACTCACGCTATCATTGGCCCGAACGGGGCAGGTAAGTCCACTTTTCTGAATGTTTGTATTGGCAAGCTGATTCCGGATACCGGTACAGTAATGTTTGATGGTCAGTTGATGACTGGAAAGCAACCTCATGAGATCAACCAGGCAGGAATTGTACGTGTATTTCAAACGCCTGAAATTTTCCAAGATCTGACGATTCTTCAGAACGTGATGATTTCTGCCTTTTCCAAGCGAGATGGAGAATATCGTTTCAACGCTTTCACCAGCATGTTGTCCGAGAATAAATTACGCCAGGAGGCAGAAAGCATTTTGGAAGACCTTAACATGGAAAGTATGCTTCATGATCATGCTGGTAGTCTATCACGGGGGGACAAAAGACGGCTGGAGTTGGCGATGAGCCTAATTCAGAAACCAAAATTGCTTCTACTAGATGAGCCCACTGCTGGAATGTCGAGAATTGATACGAATCGAACGATTGAATTGCTTTCAAAAATAAAACAGAAGGGGATCACCAAGATCATAATTGAGCATGATATGCACGTTGTGTTTAGCCTTGCAGATCGGATCTCTGTTCTCGCACAGGGGCATGTGATCGCAACAGGACTTCCTGATGAAATTCGAAAGAGTCCAAAGGTCAAAGAAGCCTATTTGGGAGGAGAGAGCCATGCCTGAGGCAGAAACCACTAAATTCGATAATTCTCATCCCTACCAACGAAAACCGGAAACAGAGCGCAGACCCTATTTTTCTTGCTGGGAATTACAATCTTATTACGGTGAAAGTTACGTCGTACAAAATATCAGTTTTGATATTAGAGAGGGAGAGGTTTTAGCACTCCTTGGACGCAATGGTGCGGGCAAGTCATCCACCCTCCGAACGATTGCCAGGACAGATCTACCGAGCTTGAGATATGGAGAAATTTGGTTGGATCACCAACCTATTCATGAAATGACTTCATACCAAGCCGCTCAGAGAGGGATACAACTGGTTCCAGAAGATCGTAGAATCATTGGTGGATTATCAGTGGAGGAAAATCTCAAATTAGCTCAAATCGAGGAGCCGCATGGTTGGTCCTTTGAGCGAATTTATGAATCGTTCCCAAGACTGGCGGAAAGAAGAAAACAGGAAGCGGTGACACTTTCTGGAGGTGAGCAGCAAATGCTTGCGGTTGCTAGAGCGCTGGCAAGAGATCTGAAGCTCTTGATGCTGGATGAGCCCTATGAGGGCCTTGCTCCTGTAATTCGGGAGGAGATCGCGAGGATTGTTGTGGACATTCGTGACTTGGGGATTACAACGATCATTGTTGAACAAGATGCGATGGCAGTCCTCCAGTATTCTGATCGAGCTGTAATTTTGGATAGCGGGGAGATCGCTTTTTCAGGTTCAGCTGCTGAAGTTCGGGACAATAAGCAACTTCGTGAGCAGTATCTTGCAGTCTAAGGATTTATTCGTCTACTGAAGGAAAAACGGGGGTGTGGTTCTGCGCCCACCCAAAGAACTGAGTGGGCTTCGAGGTAAGTGCGCCTAGAAGTCCGCTTTTTGAGCTGCTCGCAATTCTCTTTTCAAATCCTTGTTTCGCTGCTTTTCTGCAGCCTCACGCTTCAAACGCTTTGCAACAGAGGGTTTGATGTAGAATTTTCTCTTTTTCAATTCTTTGAACAAGCCTTCTCGAATCAAAGTTCTCTTCAATTGCATCATTGACTTGCCGACGTTCCCGTCACGGACTTCAATATTTACAGGCATTCTCCTCGTTTACTGATAGATAAGTATTAGCATTGATTCAAAACTCTTTATCATAACACAAAATCTTTTCTTGACAACCCAAGAATTCAGACTCCTTTGATTCCTGCCTCCATTGTAATCACGGGTCCTACCGCAAGTGGAAAAAGTGATCTCGCGCTAGAACTTGCTCAAAAGATCGATGGCGAGATTGTCTGTACTGACTCAATGCAGGTGTATCGAGGTTTGGATATTGGAACTGCTAAACCGACTAAAGCGGAGCAATTAGCAGTACCTCATCATCAGATCGACCTTTGCAATCTTGATGAACATTATTCAGCAGGCCAGTATGCACGTGATGCTGAATTTACGCTGAACAAACTGGGAGAACTAGGGAAGATACCAATTCTTGTGGGTGGTTCGGGGCTTTATTACAAGGCGCTAATTTATGGATTGGACGACATGCCTCCGATACCCAAAGCGATCAGACAGTCAGTATTGAATGACTGGAAAATAAGGGGTTTTGAAGAATGTTATCAAGAATTAGCCAAGTGTGATCCAGAACTGGCGTCCAGACTTTCTCCTCATGACGCAACCAGAGTACAAAGAGGTCTCGAGATCTTTCGGGCGACACAAAAAAAGATGAGTTCTTTTCAAAAAAATAAGTTTGGCAATCAGACAACTCGGTTTCCAGTCATGATCTTGGGTGTGCACTGGGAGCGAGAAGCCCTCTACCAAAGAATTAACCTGCGCACTGAAGCCATGTTGAAAATTGGCTGGATCGAGGAAGTGAAAGCTTTGTTGGAGCTTTATTCATCCTCACTCTCACCTCTCAATGGGCTTGGATACAAACAAATCATTGCTTACTTGAACGGTGAACTAAACTACAATCAGATGGTCGAGGTAATTCAACAGAAAACGAGAAATTTTGCTAAACGTCAACTTACTTGGTTTCGCCAAGAAAAAAGTCTGAAATGGTTTGAAATCCACAAAAGAGAACAAGTTTTTCAAGCAACCGAAGCCTTCCTTTCTGCGTATCATTGATTTTGCTTTGTCAAAAAGAACAAACAGAAGAATCCTGAATTTCAGTGGTTGGGATTCTAGCTTGATTTCTTCGGGAGGATCATCAATTGCAGCTTGCTGATGAGTATCTTCCATGACGAAATTCGATTAATCCCGTCTCCCTAAGTCCGGGAAAGTTTATGCCGGGCCCGCCAAATTCTATTCCTGAAAAAAGTCCAACACCAAAAGATCAAAAAAGCGTCTCCATCAGCATTTTGAAAAGTGCTGGGGTCGTTACTATTTTTACATTGCTCTCCAGAATTATGGG
>Ga0255776_10004418_pt1 | contig 14849 bp, 13 predicted proteins | sample 071ome_19_FD_179974 | JGI IMG/M metagenome (GOLD analysis project Ga0255776, IMG submission 179974) | Coastal salt marsh microbial communities from the Groves Creek Marsh, Skidaway Island, Georgia - 071413AT metaG (version 2) | ecosystem: Environmental > Aquatic > Marine > Intertidal zone >... | reverse complement strand
TGTCTGAGCGCCATTCTGGCGACGCGACAGATCGATACCACCGACAATATTGCCCCACTGGTCTGAACCACCTATTTGCAAAGTACAGTCGTAACGACGATTCAGTTCGGCAAAGTCCATTCCCTGAAGCAGAGCGTACGAGAACTCGGTAAAGGAGATCCCAGCACCTTCACGATTCAGGCGTTGCTGCACCGACTCTTTATTAATCATGGCATTAACAGAGAAGTGCTTGCCGACATCACGCAGGAAGTCGAGAACATTCATTTCTCCAGCCCAGTCGAGGTTATTTACAACAACGGCTGGGTTTTCAACACCTTCGAAGGCGATAAACTGGCTGACCTGACCGCGAATCTTATCGGCCCAGCCTGCGACAATGTCAGCCGTATTAAGCTGTCGCTCGGCGGCTTTAAAGCTTGGATCACCGATCAATCCTGTCGCGCCACCTACCAATGCGATTGGCTTATGTCCGGCATCCTGAAAACGACGCAGAACCAGCAAAGGCACCAGATGCCCGAGGTGAAGGCTGTCTGCGGTTGGGTCGAAGCCGCAATAAAGAACGCGAGGACCGCCGTTGAGGTGTTCATTGAATTCGTCTTCAGCGGTGATCTGATTCAGCAGACCACGCTCTTTCAGGTCAGCAATAAGTGCGGCTGTCATGGGAGCTATCTTCACATTTCGGTTGTCGGAAAGGGAGCTGAACATACCTGATCAAGGTGCAAAATCAAGTTCACCGGGTAAAATGCCCAGTGATTGTTTACACTTTCCTGCGAAATGCATACGAGGATTCGATAATAAGATGGCTCTGCCCGGGCAACTACAGTATTTCCCGTTACGTCACCTTATCGGTGCCGGGCTCGGTATTCTGCTGCTACTCATTCTGGTTCTTATCCCGGATTCCGGCGAATCAACCAAGCAACAGACCTTTGTGATTGATCTTCCTGAGGTCTCGGAACCCGACATACCTCCGCCGGAGCCTAAGCCGGACTGGGAGGAGACAACAGTAAAGAGTGGTGACAGCCTCTCAGTTCTGTTTGATCGGGAGAGTCTCAGTGCTGTCGATGTCATCGATATCGCGAAGGCTGTTCCGAGAGATGTGATCAACCTCAAAGTTGGTCAGACCGTGCGTTGGGTACGGACAGCTGATAATAGAATTTCACAGCTGGAGATTATTCTCTCGCCCTTGGCGCGGCATTCTCTTGCACGCAAAGACGACGGCACGCTGTCTTATGAGCTGATTGAAAGGACAGCAGATTATATCCCTCGCTTTGCCTCGGCCACGATCGATAATTCTCTGTATTACGACGGATCACAAGCCGGTGTTCCTGACCAGATACTGTACCAACTCGCTGCCATTTTCGGTTGGGATATCGATTTTGCACTTGATATCCGCAAAGGCGATTCTTTCAGCATCATCTTCGAAGAAGTGCAGCTCGATGGCGAACAGATCGGCTACGGTGACATCCTGATTGCTCAGTTCAACAACCGTGACCGGGAATTAACTGCCGTCCGCTATGTCGACAGCCAAGGGCAGGCTAACTACTTTACTCCGGAAGGCACGAGTATGCGTAAGGCCTTCCTGCGCAACCCGATCGACTATTTCCGCATCAGCTCCCGCTTCAACCCCAACCGCAAGCATCCGATTCTGAACACCATCCGGGCACACCGTGGAACCGACTATGCCGCACCGACGGGCACCCCGATCAAAGCTGCAGGCGACGGCAAGGTAACGTTCGCCAGCCGCAATGGCGGTTATGGCAACGTTGTTGTAATACAACACGGCCAGCGCTATCAGACCAAGTATGCTCATATGAGCAAGTTCGGGCGTGGTGTTCGGGTGGGCCGCTACGTTAAGCAAGGGCAAATTATCGGTTACGTAGGCACGACCGGCGCATCCACTGGACCGCATCTTCACTATGAGTTCCTCGTCGACGGCGTCCACAGAGATTCATTGCGGGTAAAACTGCCCAAAGCAGAGTCCATCAAATCTTCTGAAAAAGCGGCCTTCCTGAAAGAGTCGGAAAAGCTGACAAGCTGGCTAACAGACTTCAGTGCTTCTTCAGGCCCAGACGGAGAATTTCAATGACGTTATGTATCGGGCTGATGTCGGGTACCAGTGCCGACGGAATGGATGCTTGTCTGGTTGATATCACCCCTGAAAAGGTAACCATGATTGATGCGCTATGCATTGATTATCCGGATGAAGTATCAGACTTCTTCAAAGCATTGGCGGTCAGCGAAACGCTCAGTGCTGAATTGATCATGGATGCCGACCGATTAATTGCGCAGTACGGTGTACAGGCCGTGGTTTCTCTGCTGGAGAAGAACGAACTTTCAGCCAGAGATATCAGCCTTATCGGTAGCCATGGGCACACCCTGCGGCACCGACCTCAGCCGGATGGCTTCAGTTGGCAGATCGGCGACCCGTCATGGCTGGCTGAGTACACAGGCATCACTTGTGTCGCCGACTTCCGGCGCAGAGATATTGCCGCTGGCGGTGAAGGCGCCCCTCTTGTACCCGCGTTTCACCGATTTGCCATGCAGCCACATCAGCCATGCGCAGTTCTCAATATCGGTGGCATCGCCAACCTCACCGTGATTGATGCTCACCAGGATAAGACACTCGGTTTTGATACCGGTCCGGGCAATGCTTTAATGGATGAATACTGCCGCGCAATAACGGGTTGCAGTTGTGATGTTGGAGGCGCTTCTGCTGCCCGAGGAGTGGTCATCCCTGAGCTGCTTGAAGAGTGGCTGAAGCATCCGTATTTTGTAGAAGTGCCGCCAAAGAGTACAGGGCGTGAACTCTTCAATCTGCAGCAACTTGCTATTCCAGCACACTATTCCCCTGATGATGTTCTTGCCACCCTGACGGAACTGACAGCCACCACCATTGCCGATGCTACCAAACGATATGCGCCTGAGCTTAAAGACCTTTACGTCTGTGGCGGCGGTCTGAAAAACAGCCACCTGATGGAACGCATTACTGCACATATGAGTGAATTAAATGTTCAGTCTACGGAAATGGTGGGAATACATCCGGATTGGATGGAAGCGATGGCCTTTGCCTGGCTCGGCTGGCGAACCGTCAACCACCTGAGTGGTAACCTGCCTGCGGTTACCGGTGCTCAGGGTGAGAGAATTCTCGGTGGAATTTACCCGGGGAGCACGGGCAGCAGCCATCAGAAATAGGCATAGCCCGCACTCTCAAGACGCTTACTTTCCTGATCAGCGGATGAAACGCCTTCGATAAAGGGCGGTAAGTCAGTGAGTTCGATACCTCTTTGCCCCGTCCAGTGGCGGCACACTTTCACATCGATGATATTGAATGCATCAAGGCGCGCGGCAAGATCTACAAGCGCCTTGTTGTCTCGATAATTGTCACGCTTGAACAACTCAATTTCATTCCCCGACAGAACCAGCATCACCGGCTCACGAGTACGGTAAACATCCTGACCCGCAGCGATTTTCTCTGCACGCTGAAGCAGCGCAAGCATTTCATCCGCTGAATGCTCCTGTATGCGGGCCTGAAACAGTGCAGGAATATCTTCAGCGGAGGCGGGAATAATTTCAGCCGTTACTTCACCTTCCTGAACGGCCTCTACCGGGACAACCTCTGAACTGGCATCAGCTGTTGATGATGTCTTCTGTTCGTCCTGATTGCCGTAGGCTAATAAAGAACATGAAACGAATAAAGCAGTTAAAGCAAGTCGCATAGGTACCCCCTGATGCGCATCAAGTCAGATTGCGAAAGACGAGCCACAACCACAAGTAGAGGAGGCACCGGGATTAGAAACAGCAAACCGGGACCCTTCCAGACCTTCTTTATAATCCAACACTGAGCCGACGAGATAACCGTAGCTTAGTGAGTCTACAAGCACCCGCACACCTTTGTTGCCGATAAGAGCATCATCTTCTGCTTGCTCATCGTCAAAAGTAAAGCCGTACTGGAAGCCGGAACAGCCACCGCCAGTTACAAACACTCTGAGACACAGCTCATCGTCGCCCTCATCTTCGAGAAGGTCACGAATTTTCTCTTCTGCCGCCTGAGTCAATTCGATTGGGGCGGCTTGCTGAACTGCTGTCATAGTTACCTTGGAAAAGATGTTTTGGATAAGTCTTGTATGATTATCTGCTTAACCGAGCGAATTAGTCAACTTTTGCCACTTCTGGTTGGGTCACGCCAGTGCCAGCCTTCTCTGATGCCGACCCATGAATCAACTGCCCATTCACCTGAGCACCCAACACCATCTCCATTGATGCATAGTGGACATCACCCGTTATCCGGGCTTTTTTCGCTAATTCAATGTAATCGTAGGCATGAATATCACCATGCACCTCACCATTAACGATGACGTTGGGAGCCGTAATCCGCCCTTCAACACGTCCCTTGTCGCTAATGCGCACAGAGGCTTTAGAACCCGGCTCGGCGATCAGGTTGCCTTTCAGAACACCATCGATCTGGATGGCGCCTTTAACGGTAATATCGCCGCGGATTTCAGTGCGAGCCGAGATTACTGTATCAAAATCTATATGGTTATTGGTCTTAGCACTGAACATCAGGCCTCTCCCTCGGAATTCCAGTTTCGGGTTTCTTCCACCCGTTGTGAGTTCTGCCCTCGCGATTGCATCACAACCTGCAGTTGTTGAGGAGTAAAGCCATCAGGTAGGTTAAGTATCCCCTTGAGCTCCTGGAAATAACGGAAGCGGAACGGAATGCCCAGCTCGCTGATATTATCATCCAGATCTCGGAGGGCGATAACTTCCTGTTCACCAGAGCGCAGGCCAATCACATTCACGGCTACTTCGCCCTGAACATAGTTGGTGTTATCGACTACTTGGGTCATCATGACGGCATAGCTATACTGATTTGCACTGATCGCATCAAGGTCAATCCGGCTGATACGCAGCCCCTTATCGGAACTTCCGGGGGCCATGATTCCTTTGTAAAACGCAACTTCCTGTTCAAGTACAGAAACCTGATCCTTGAGATCTTTTACGGTATCCCGAAATCCATCAGCGGCCTGGCGGTCAACTTCGCCGCCTTTCTCCAGGACAGCGACACGCTGGCTTAAATCTTCAATAGTTTTCTCACTGGTACGAAGACCGTCTTTCAGATAACCATTCTCTTCTTTTAACACTTTCATCTGTGTGTAGCTGTCGAAGTACCCATACAGGTACCCACCACCCGCAGTCACCAGAATCAGAATAGCGAGCCAGAAGGCCCGCCAGAAACGATATCCCTTTGCCCGACGTACAATGACCAGTTCGTCCTGAACACTGCCTTCAACTACTGCCATGTTCTACCTCCAGAACCGATCATTAAGGCATCAGAGCAACGTGTTGCAGGCCCATATTCTCTTCAAAGCCAAACATAATATTCATGCATTGAACGGCCTGACCGGAAGACCCTTTGACCAGGTTATCAATCGCAGACAGGACAATGATCTGACCGGTGTCTTCGTGATAATGCAGGGCCAGACGGCAAACATTGCTACCTTTAACACTTCTGGTCGCTGGCTGACTGCCCGCAGGAAGCACGTCAACAAACGGTTCATTGACATAACGCTCTTCATACATTTTCTGCAACTCTTCAAGCTTCTGCCCCGGCACCTGAGCATAAAGGGTCGCAAGAATCCCGCGGATCATCGGGGCGAGGTGAGGTGTAAAAGTAATATTGACGTCTTTGCCACCCGCAGCCGCTTTCAGCTCCTGACGTATTTCCGGAAGATGACGGTGTCCCGATGTGCCGTAGGCCATAAAGCTGTCGGCCGTTTCGGCGAACAGCGAGCCGACTTTCGCACCACGCCCGGCACCACTCACTCCTGTCTTACAGTCGGCAATCAGAAGCTGGTCCTGGATCAGTCCCTGCTCAATTAATGGAATCAGACCCAACTCGACCGACGTTGGGTAACAGCCGGGACAGGCAACAAGACGTGCTTTACTGATGTCACTCCGATACACCTCAGGCAAGCCGTATACGGCTTCTGGGAGAATACCCGGTGCGCCATGTTCCTGGCCGTACCATTTTTCCCATGTCGGGACATCTTTCAAACGGAAGTCTGCAGACAAATCGACAACGCGGGCACCTGAGTTCAGTACTTCTTCTGCAAGAGCGTGGGCAACGCCATGAGGTGTAGCGAAGAACACCACATCACACTCACCCAGAGCATCAGCATCCGGCACGGTAAACTCAAGGTCGGTATAACCGCGCAGATTAGGGTACATATCGTCGACTCGGACACCTTCTTCACTGCGTGATGTGATCACTTTCAGCTCAGTTTCTGGGTGGTGTACGAGAATACGTAACAGTTCTACACCGGTGTAACCGGTACCGCCAACGATGCCAACCTTAATCACAGACAATCTCCGTAGTGCTCTAGTAGTGCTCTATGTGTTTTTGCGGCGGTAAATCATGGTGAACATCACGAATCAGCGCCGCCGGGCAGCGGCGTCCGGGTGTGTTTCCAGCCGTGCCGCAAAGATGCGTATAATAGCTGGTATTCTGCATTCTTCACACCATAAGGCCAGAAAGGAACCGTCAATAGTGACCCCGTTACGCCAACTCTGGCAAAACATGATCACACTGTCTGACAACCAGATTGGATTGGCTGGTCTTGCTCTATTAACCGGACTTGTCAGTGCAGGCCTGATTACGCTTTTCCGCCTGGCCATAGAACTGCCTCTTGTTGCATTTTTCCCTATCGGGTCGGCCGAAAACTTTGAGGGGATGTCCCAGGAAGCACGGTCTTTACTTCTGTTGGGCGGTGGCGCTCTTCTGATTCTTTTATTTTATTGGGTGCCACAAGATCGGCGAAGCATTGGCGTGACTCATGTTCTGTTACGGATGGAGCGTCATCAGGGTTACCTGCCAGCCAGAAATATTGTTCTGCAATGGGTATCCGCCGTTATCGCACTGGTCAGCGGACACAGCGTAGGTCGCGAAGGCCCCGCCATTCACATAGGCGCAGGAACAGGCAGCCAGATAGGACAACATACTGAACTCGCCCACCACCGCTTACGAATTCTGGCTGCCGCCGGCGTTGCCAGCGCTATTTCAGCGTCATTCAACACGCCAATGGCGGGCGTGATTTTCGCCATGGAAGTGGTATTACTCGAATACAGCATCCGCGGTTTTATTCCTATTATTCTGGCGTCAGTCAGTGGTGCCATTGTCAGCCGTGCGGTTTTTGGTCACGAGACTGCGTTTGATGTCCCGGCACTGAATCTCACTTCATTATGGGAAGTGCCCTACATCATGCTCTTGGGCGTCGTTGCCGGCCTGGTCGCTACCGGTTACATTTACATGGTTAAAATACTGCAGCGCCTCGGGCACTTGCCTCTGGTCATCCGCTGGGGAGGTTTAACCCTGGCGACACTGGCCATCAGTTGGTCGCTCCCGGAAATTCTCGGCATTGGTTACGACACAGTGAATGATGCGCTGAATGGCAAAGTGGTATTTACGACCCTACTGCTTTTACTTCTGGCGAAAATGTTTTTATCCAGCTGGGCAGCAGCCGTCAGTTTTCCCGCCGGTCTTATCGGCCCGGTACTATTTATCGGTGCTGCGCTTGGTGGGGTGATGGGCCAGCTTTCGGTCTGGTTGGTGCCGGACTATCCATTGTCCATTGGCTTTTATACCATGCTGGGTATGGGCGCTATGATGGGCGCAGTACTCCGAGCCCCGCTGGCAGCGCTGGTTGCGCTGTTAGAGCTGACAGCGAACCCCAATATTATTATGCCGGGCATGCTCTCTGTCGTGATCGCCAGCCTGGTGGTCAGCGAGGTATTCCGTTTACCGTCCGTTTTTCAGGTACAGCTCGGGGGTAACGTTCAATACCAGACACCCAGCCCGGTTCGCCAGATGTTACGCAACACCTGGGTTGCTCAGGCTATGCAAAGCTCCGTCGTTGAGGTTCAACGCAAAGTCGGACGTGAAGCCGCAGGTTTTATTCTGCAGCGAGACCCGAGCTGGCTCCTGATCGCTGGCGAAGATACTCTGATACGGCCTGCTGCCGTCGCAGAAGCGCTGGAAACAGACCCGGAAGCAGAAACGATTGACCTTTTTACCATTCCGGCGGATCGCCAGGCGGCGGCACGTATTTCCTTGAAAGCGAATCTGCAGGACGCCTTAGACCAGATGCAGTCACATCAATTACAATGGTTAATAGTGTATCGAGATGAGCGACGACATCAGTTTGCCGGTGTTGTATCGCGCGAAGACATCGAAAGCTATTACCAGTACCGTCCGGCACAAGGGGCCTGATTCATGACCTTCCTCTGGCTGAAAGCCTTTCACATCATTGCTGTCGTCACTTGGTTTGCAGCGATTTTTTACCTGCCGCGCCTGTTTGTTTATCACTCCGATGCGACAGACGAAATTTCACGAGAGCGCTTCAAAATCATGGAACGCAAGCTCTACCGGGGCATTATGACCCCATCCATGGTCGTAGTGATTGCACTCGGCCTCTGGATGTTATCCATGAACGCCAGCTTTTACTTTAGCCAGGGCTGGATGCACGCCAAACTGACGCTGGTCGCGCTACTCGTTGTTTACCACTTTTATTGTGGTCACCTGCTGAACGTATTCAAAGAAGACCGGAATACCCGAAGCCATGTGTTTTATCGCTGGTTTAATGAAGTTCCGGTATTTATTCTGCTCGGCGTCGTTATTCTCGTCGTCGTCCGCCCGTTTTAATTCCAAGGTATTTTTATGACTTATTCTATTTCTCAGTCAGAAGCGTTGTTTGAAGCTGCTCAGAAACACATCCCGGGCGGCGTTAATTCTCCGGTGCGTGCATTTAAAGGTGTGGGGGGTACACCAATTTTCTTCGACCACGCGAAAGGCGCGTATGTATTCGATGCCGACAACAACCGATACATTGATTACGTCGGTAGCTGGGGACCAATGATTCTCGGGCATTCTGCCGACGAAATTCTGGATGCCGTACGTGCCCGGATGGACAAAGGCCTGAGCTTTGGTGCGCCAACGCATATTGAAATCGAGATGGCGGACGAAGTCTGTAAACTGATCCCGTCAATGGATATGGTCCGTATGGTTAACTCCGGTACTGAAGCGACCATGAGCGCCATCCGCCTTGCTCGCGGCTTTACCGGGCGCGACAAGCTGGTGAAATTTGAAGGTTGTTACCACGGGCACGCAGATTCACTGCTGGTAAAAGCGGGCTCCGGTATGCTGACGTTAGGCGTTCCCACGTCCCCCGGTGTTCCTGCCAGTGTTGCTGAAAACACCATCACTCTTGATTACAACGACCTCGATAATGTCAAAGAGTGCTTCGCCAGAATGGGCGACGAAATTGCCTGCGTTATCATCGAGCCAGTCGCTGGAAATATGAACTGCATTCCCCCCTCAAAGTCCTTCCTTCAGGGCTTGCGCGAGCTTTGCACAGTGCACGGTATCGTACTTATCTTCGATGAGGTGATGAGTGGCTTCCGCGTGTCACTGGGTGGTGCGCAGCAATACTACGATATCACCCCAGACATGACCTGCCTGGGTAAAGTCATTGGTGGTGGCCTTCCCGTTGGTGCCTTTGGTGGTAAGCGCGAGATCATGGAATATCTGGCGCCGCTTGGCCCTGTGTATCAGGCGGGTACTCTGTCAGGCAACCCGCTGGCGATGGCTGCCGGCCTGGCCATGTTGAAAGCCATCCAGAAGCCAGGGTTCTATGACCAGCTGACCGCGCGGGTAAATCAGATGCTGGACGGCTTTAAAGCGGCGGCAGATAAGCACGGTATTCCCTTCACCTCCACCAGCGCTGGCTCTATGTTCGGCCTGTTCTTCACAGAGCTAAACGAAATTAACGGCTTCCGTGATGTGGCTGACCACTGCGATGGCGAGCGTTTTAACCAGTTTTTCCACGGCATGTTGAAGGAAGGTGTATATCTGGCGCCATCGTCGTTTGAAGCGGGCTTTATGTCCATAGCGCACACAGAGCAGGATATTGACGACACTATCGCGGCGGCTGACCGCGTAATGGCGACCCTGTGACAGGAAGCCTGCTTCTACTTCTGGTCTCTGCGCTCTTTTGCTGGAGCGCACGACCTACCTCTCATAACGAGTGGTCTGGTGAAAAGGCGGCTGACTTTGCAGCCGGCCTGATTATCGCAGTTGCGGCTGGCGGCGAAATTTTCAGCGCTACCACCGGCAACGATGCCGCTGAAACACTTCTGTATGGTCTGGCGTGGTACGCCGCGTTTCCACTGATCGTGCTCGTGCGAGCTGCACAAGCGGCTCAGACAATGGGGGCAGGCGAATACTGTTACTGGGACAGAGTAATCTGGGGCCGAATTTTACTCGTTTTATGTGTTGTATTTGAGCTGGCACGCCGAAGCGATGTCGCGGAGTTTATCCCCGCAATCAGCGCTGTTATTGGCACTGCCTCGCTAATGGCCTGGTCACTCAAGCCTCGATTGTTTATAGGACAGAAATTTCTGGTGACCTCACTGTGGGGAGTCGCGACCTTCACTTACCTTACTCACGGATACGAACGTTTTTCTTACGAGATATTCAAACCCAGTGTCGAACTGACCTACCTTGCGATTCCTCTGGCGATCCTGCTCTACCAAACAAGCCTTCATCATCGCCAGCAGGTTAAGAAGTAACCGCACAGCCATCGATCATATTTCGCACAATTCTCGTATAAAAATTAGACAGCATTATTGATAAACTGGTCGTTATTGCGGTTAGTAAGCCCCTGAACCTTGTCTACACTCAAAGCAGATACCAATATAAAGAATGTGGTTACTGCTATGAACCAACCCCCTGCAATAAAAAAATTCTATCAAGATGCGGACCGGTTTTTTCTGAGCCTGAGCGTTGCTCTGCTCGCGCTCTCGTTCGCACTTGCCAGTTGGAACAACACTTGGGCTGAGGCATTTCTGGTCGGCGTTCCTGCGGTTGCTGTACCTGCAATGATCAGCAAGGCCATGCCAGGCCACCGCTTAACACGTATCTCATTTGCGGCCTCGCTGATGGTTTTTTCCGCTCTGCATATTCATCAGGCGCATGGCCTTATAGAAATGCACTTTGGTATCTTCGCTCTGCTTGCTGCACTCCTATACTACCGCGACCATCTCACTATCATCACTGCAGCGGCCCTGATCGCCGTCCATCATCTGGTGTTCAACTACCTTCAGGAAATGGGTTCTGGGGTATACATCTTTGAGTACCACGCAGGCCTGGATACGACGACAGGGCTGGAGATTGTATTTTTGCACGCAGCTTTCGTTGTTTTCGAAGCCGGCATACTTGTTTATCTTTCCCGTAAAAGCTGGGCTGAGTTTCTTCAGAGTGTGGAGCTACTCAGCATTGGTGAACACCTGCAGAAAGAAGGGCAGATTGACTTGTCTTATCAACTCGATAAACCTCAGTCTTCCTTTGGCCATACATTTAACACCTTCTTCTTTCAGGTCAATGAACTCGTCAATGAAGCACGAGAACTATCATGCGAGATTTCAGGGATCAGCGATGACTTTGGTAAGTCATGCAAAACCGTCGAGATGGGATCAAGTAAGCAAAGCGACGAAACTGACCTGATTGCCTCTGCGACTCAGGAGATGACCAGCGCGATGGAGGAAATAAACCGGTTCTCAGATGAAGCAGCCGAATCTGCAACGTCTGCAACCGAAGTTTCTTCTGCCAGCGATAAAGAAATCCGCGCCGCAAGAACCAGTATCGAACGCCTAGAGCAAAATATTAAGACTGCGAATACGGTGATCGAAAACCTGGACTCAGAAAGTAACAATATCGGCTCTGTGTTATCTGTGATTCAGGGCATTGCAGAACAAACGAATCTTTTAGCACTGAATGCCGCAATTGAAGCTGCCCGTGCGGGTGAACAAGGGCGTGGTTTCGCTGTTGTTGCCGATGAAGTTCGCACCCTTGCGTCACGTACGCACGAGAGTACCGAAGAAATTCAACGAATGATCGAACAGTTACAAAAAGGATCAAGTGAAGCGGTCAGCGCCATGGAAACATCACTCAGCGGTGTTGGCGAAAGCGTCAGCCAGATAGGGCATATTGATGAGCAACTGACGCTGATTAAATCAGCGGTAGAATCAATGAGTACGATGAATCAGCAAATTGCACAGGCTATCCGAGAGCAGAATCTGGCGGTCAACGAGGTCAATGGCAACATTATATCAATCCGTGAAATTGGAGATTCTAATCTTGCACTGGCACAGGCCTCGAAATCGAAAACGGGTGAGTTAGCCAATATGGCTGGTAAGCTCGCGAATTTACTGGCTAACTTTAAAACGCACTAAGAGTGCCCCAAAAATAATAAAAACGGCCACAGGTTCGTGGCCGTTTTTTATAGTTGAAACTCCAGCTCGTACAAGAGATAACTCAGCATTTCATCGTCTTCGTTAGCGAACACTCGCGCCCGCTCAAGTAGTTGACGTGCACGTGCACTGTCACCGGCGGCTGCGTATGCTTTTGCCTGGCGATACAACACGTAAGGATTGCGAGGCTCAATCCTTCGAGCCTGATCAAGGTATGTCAGTGCGGCACTCCAGTTCCCTGCCTGAGCAGCATCGTCCGCCTGTCCGAACAGCATTTTTACCGCGGGATGATCAGTGCCATCCTGATACTGGCCGTAATCCTGAGGGGCTCCGTCTTTTGATGATGTCGTCGCACATGCTGTCAGAAAAACAGCCACTGCAATCAAAACAATCGTTCGAACCATGAGCGAATCCCTTTACCGATACTTTGGACCCCCGACTCACAGGCAATCCTGTCTTGTGCCTGCCACGACGCGGGGAATGCATACACCTTACCAGAACAACCGTCTTCGAGTAATTGCCCTTGCGGGTTCACAGGAATCTCTATCAGACTTCTCGACGGAGCCAGCGGTTCCGTTCCCATTCTCCTGAACGATTCCTGCCAGATAGGTAATGCTCCGCTACTGCCGGTAAACGGCATAGGGGTATTGTCATCCATGCCCACCCAGATGACGCCCAGGTGGCGGTTATCAAACCCAGCATACCAGGCATCCCGTTGTTCATCGCTGGTACCTGTCTTACCCGCAAGTGGCTGAGGCAGATCATTGAGCCTCCGTGCGGTGCCTTCGCGAACAACAGCCTTGAGACCTGACGTGAGCCATTCCATCGTCACCGGGTCATACACCTGCTGACCGCGGATTGCATAAGAGGAAAGCATGTCCCCTTCTGCAGTCGTCACCGCATCAATCGTTCTTAGCGGCATCAGGAAGCCTTCTGACGCGATAGTCTGATACATCTGAGTCATCTCAAATGGAGATAACGACATAGCGCCCAACAACAACGATGGGTAAGGAGGAAGATCATCCCGGATACCTAAACGGACCAGTTCATCAATGACCTTATCCAGCCCAACCGTCATGCCCAGACGAGCGGTTGCCTGATTCAGTGATCGCTGCAGAGTCTCCTGCATCGGCAACATACCGTGACTTTTTTTATCGTAGTTTTTCGGTTGCCAGAGACTGCCATCCTGCCCCTCTACTGTAACCGGGCTGTCGTCAACCAAAGTCCCCCAGTGATAGTTACCGCTGCGCAAAGCCGCCAGATAGACCGCGGGTTTAGCGAGAGAACCAACAGCCCTTTTCGCATTTAACGCCCGGTTAAAACCAAAGAAGGACGCGTCACGCCCACCGAGTAATGCGCGAATTTCGCCACCATCTACACTGGTGATCACTGCTGCCGTTTCCAGCTTGCCTTTCAGTCGCGGAGCACGTGTTTCTAATGACGAAAGGTGCGCCTCAGCAGAACTCTCAACCGCGCTCTGCACCCACGGATCGAGTGTTGTAAAAATCCTCAGCCCCTCTGATTGCAGATCCTGCAGACGATAATCCTGCTGCAACTGCTGTTTCGCGAGTTCGAGAAACGCTGGATACTCACGCTGGCCTGCTCGCTTCGGTGACGCGGTTAATAAAGGGCTGCGTTTTGCACGCAGACTTTCTGCTTCGGTAATTACCTGATTCTCAGCCATCAAACCAAGTATCAAATCCCGGCGATCTTTCGAGCGCTGGGGATTACGACGTGGGTTATAGAATGACGCCCCTTTCACCAACCCGACCAGAGTCGCGATTTCGGCGTTATCCAGTTCCCTCAGGGGTTTACCAAAATAAAAACGCGATGCTAAGCCAAAACCGTGAATACTGCGCCGCCCGGACTGCCCGAGATAAACTTCATTAATATACGCTTCAAGTATTTCTTCTTTGTCGTAGTGCAACTCCAACAGCAACGACATAAAGGCTTCCTGAACCTTACGGCTCAGTGATCGCTCATTGGTAAGAAAGAAGTTTTTGACCAGCTGCTGAGTAAGCGTTGATCCGCCCTGCACCATGCGCCCGGCATTAACGTTGGCCACCATGGCCCGGGCAATGCCGGTTGGGGATATTCCCCAATGTTCAAAGAATCGCTTATCCTCGGTAATAATCAATGCGGCCACGAGCACCGGCGGGACATCTTCAAGGCGCACCAGTTCGCGGTCTTCATTATGAACAGGGAAAATACCACCAATGTACTGAGGCTCAAGACGTACCAGAGCCTGTGCGCTTTGTTCGTCAGACACCTTTTCGACACGCTCTGACGTCAGTGTCACCTCAATAATCCGACTCGGCTCCGGGCCATCCCAGAATGGAAATCCCCGGCGGTATATACGCCATGTATTCCCGACTCTCTGGTACGTGCCCGGCCGATCAGCCGACGCGCTTTGCCTGTAGTCCGACCACTGCAGCTCGGCCTGTAACTGCTCTGGCGACAGCAAAAGCCCCGGATACAGGGCGAGAGGACGCGCGTATACTTTTGCAGGTAACGCCCATTTTTTGCCATCCAAGGCTCTGCGCACTTCA
>Ga0255776_10004409_pt1 | contig 14866 bp, 14 predicted proteins | sample 071ome_19_FD_179974 | JGI IMG/M metagenome (GOLD analysis project Ga0255776, IMG submission 179974) | Coastal salt marsh microbial communities from the Groves Creek Marsh, Skidaway Island, Georgia - 071413AT metaG (version 2) | ecosystem: Environmental > Aquatic > Marine > Intertidal zone >... | reverse complement strand
CTTCTCCCAGGGGGATGTTTTCCAGACCTGTCGGTGCTGTGGGGTAAGACCCGCTGAAGGGGATGTCGCGCTGGCCTAGTACTGCAGTGAACGGCAGTGTGCAGGCAGCGATCAGGGAAAATATCCGGATGGGTAGACGTCTAATCATTACAGGTTTCCTGTCTGGTTTCATCGAATGCGGTGTTTATACCACCTGAACGGGGCTTTGTTAATGCAGAGCCCTGGTCAGAGAAAGGTTTTGCTGAGGAAATCGATAATTTTCCGATTGTAGGCTTTGGCCAGTGCGGCACCTTCTTCCTCTGTCATATCCCCGCGCCGTGCCAGGCTCTTGCCAACAAGTTCAGGCTTGCGAAACAGAGCAACAATGACGGGGTCGTGCAGGTGCTCATAGTACTTGTCTATGGTGAGAACGGTACGGGGATCCTTCCATCCCCACAGGGGGCGACAGTCCTTGGCTCTTATCAGTTCAGCGGTATCCACGTCATTAAGGGGCTGGTCCATGTTGTCCCAGATATCCCCGCCGAGGATGTCGACATTCATTTTCAGAAAATCCATATCTTCGAAATGGCCTTCCGGATTATCGGGCAGGCCGGATAACAGGTCGTCACCCATATGGACCCCGGCTTCATGCAGGGCCTTGGCTACCAGGCTGGACGCGCTGCGATGACAGCCCAGCACCACGAAAGTCTTGTTCACGCTTGGTTCTCCGGTTGTTCAGGTTTCATCCAGCGCCAGTGGGCCCTGGCATTGCCCTGGGCGTCGACGGCACGCATGTAGTACGTGCCCGGACGTATACGTTGCCACATGGGGGTATTGAATTTAAAGGTCGGGCCGGGATTCCGGGCTCTGACAAACACAATAAAATCTTCCTGCACACCAAGATCTATTTTTAGACAGCCTGACGGTACGTCAAGGACGGGAGACTCCAGCATGCTGCCGAGGTCAGTAAATGCCGGTGTATTTTTCGATAGCGGCAAGGGCGGGGCGCCATTAGGGTAATATCTGTCCAGAAAGATCTTTTCGCTGGCCTTCATCAATACGGCTTTGCCTTCCGGTGGCTCAGATGACTGGTTCCAGAAATGCACTGCACTGGCGTCCGCAACACAGACCGGCATGATCCCTTTGCGCATCAATCTGCCGCATAAATCCGTATCTTCGTAATACAGGAAAAACGCCTCATCAAAAATGGCAGTCCGGTTCTCCCTGAACCAGGTGTTATCGACCAGTAAACAGGCACCGGAAAGAACCGGTTCTGTGAAGGTCCCCTGTTCCTTCCAGAAGCGTTCATGCCGAGCCATGGCCAGTTGAGTGATATCAGGCTCGGCTGAAATGCTGTTGTGCGGCAGATTGCGATCAGACAGGAGCCATAACGGGTGACCTAGGGCCGGGGGCAGTTGCAGAGTACAGTCCTCGTCCCAGTAAAAACGCGGACCACACAACGGCGCATGTAATTCCCTGGATGCTGCAACAAGCTGCTCCAGGCTGCCTTCTGTCAGGCGTACATCAGGATTCAGGATCAGGAGCCAGCGGGTGGATGCCTGGGCCGCAGCGCGATTGGTGGCGGCGCCGAAACCGAGATTATGCCGGGGCCGAATAATGGTTGCTGACGAGAAACGCTCGTCGTCGGGAAGGTCGCCACTGTTATCAACGACGATAATGCTGGCAACATCTGGCAATAGGGAGGCAATCAGGGCAGCGGTGTCATCACTGCTGCCGTAATTGATGATGGCGGCTGTGACATCTTCCCGATATCGATTGCTCATCTGCCAGGACATTCAGAAGCGGTCAAGGTCGTTGGCCATGACTACTTCGCCTTCGTAATCGCGTTTTACCTCGGCAACGATATCGTCGGCTGATGCGTTGAAAAACAGGATGTGATACAGCACAACCAGACCAGGCCTGGCGATATTGGCGACAGCAGCGACCTGGCTGCCGCTGGTATGGGAGTGGCCATGGTATTGCTGCCAGAATTCCGACTGCTGACTGAGCTGGTCGCCGCTGTAGACTTCATGGATCAGGATGTCGGCCCCTTTTGCTTTCTCAGCCAGCGTATCACTGTAAGTGGTATCTCCGGATATCACGATAACCTTGTCTTTCGTGGTTACCCGATAACCAAAGGCCGGTTTGATCTCGCCGTGGGGCACAGCGAAGGCTTCGACGGTAATGTCATCATTACGGAAAACGACACCTTCCTCGATCTCATGAGCTTCGGACATATAGCCTAACCGGTCGGTAACCAGTTGTTCGGGTGTGCCAGCGGCCCTGATATCGGCTTCCACTTTCAGCATGTCGGTCATGCTGTCCACATAAGATGCCAGCCCCCTGGGTCCGAAAACAGACAAACGCTGTTTGCGACCCCACCAGCGGTGGCTGGACAGCTCCGCGATATCATGGATGTGGTCGCTGTGCAGGTGCGTGATAAACAGGTACTTGATGTCCTGGGGGTACAGCTCTGGCATATCGTATTTGTTCCAGGCTTGCATGGCTTTCTTGACCATGCCGCCTCCGGCATCAAATACATAAGCCTCGCCATTGGTCACAATGGCGACACCGGGGCCGGAGCGATTGGCATCGGGTACAGGCGTTCCGGTGCCAAGGATGACAACCCGGGTGTCGTCCTGGGCCAAAATACCGGTTGAAAATATGGAAAAAACCAAGAGGACAAGGGCGCTGGTCAGGCGAGAAAAATTGGCATTCATCTTGTCGTTTTGATCTGGCGGGAAGGTTCGGGAAGCATAAATAACATCTGGTACAATGGCAAGAAACGCCACCCCTTGTCCCGGCAGTTTTCATGACTCCAGAGCTAAAATCCCATATCGAATCCTTCATGGCACAGGAGAAGCTGCCAGCAGCGTATCTGAGCACAGTTGAACAGTGGTTCTTGCCCATGGTGGAAGACGTGCTGCAGCGCATAGCCAGGCACCAGGGCACCTATGTGATTGGTGTGACTGGCTGCCAGGGAAGCGGCAAGTCCACCCTGGCGGCATTGGTTGTCATGCTGCTGAACAGGATGCTGGGTTTGCGCTGCGTTAGTCTGTCAATTGATGATTTTTATCTCACCCATGCCAGACGCCAGGAATTAGGCGCCACTGTTCATCCTCTTCTGGCTACCCGTGGTGTTCCCGGAACCCACGATGTTGATCTCGCGCTGACGACCCTTCTTGCCCTGAAACAGGAAGGAGAGGTTGCCATTCCCCAGTTCAGCAAGGCCATGGATGATCGGATCCCTGAGGCCGACTGGCCCAGGATCAAGACGCCTGTGGATGTCATTGTTCTGGAAGGCTGGTGCCTTTCAGTGGATGCCCAGACTGATGCGGATATTCAGGAGCCATTGAATGAACTGGAAGCACAGGAGGATAGCGAAGGGCGCTGGCGACGATACGTGAATGAGGCCATACAGGATCGCTATATGGCATTGTACGCACAGGTCGATTACCTCATTATGCTAAAGGCACCGACGTTTGAAAAAGTCTTCGACTGGCGCCAGACCCAGGAAGACAAGCTGGCGGAAAAATGTCGTTTGGAAAACGTACCGCAGGAACAGGCGGCACGTATCATGTCGCCGGCGCAGCTGCGTCGGTTTATCCAGCATTATGAGCGGGTGACCCGGCATGGTTTGGAAACACTGCCGCACAAGGCCGATGTGGTATTCCAGTTGACTGACCAGCAGACCATTGATAAAAAACTTTAAAACAAAAAAAACGATTGCAGGAAGATTCATGCAGGAACTGATTTCAAAACTCCAGAAAATTGCCAACAACGATGTGCTGCTCGGTGACAGTATCTCCGAGAAATACCAGCATGACTGGTCTGCGGATGCTCCCTGTCAGCCGGGCGCGGTATTGCGTCCATCGACAACACAGGCCCTGTCTGAAGTCCTTGCTCTGTGCCATGCCTATGATCAGCCTGTCGTTGTCCAGGGTGGCCTGACCGGCCTGACAGGTGGCGGCATACCCAAGGCAGGAGAGTTTGCCATCAATCTGGAAAGACTGAATGGGGTTGAGGAGCTGGATCGGGATTCCATGACCATGACTGTCATGGCTGGCACGCCTCTGCAGGTCATCCAGGAAGCCGCGGATGATGCCGGGTTTATTTTTCCGCTGGATCTGGGAGCCAGGGGAACCTGTAATATCGGCGGCAACATATCCACCAATGCCGGAGGCAATCAGGTGCTGCGATTTGGCATGGCCAGGGCGCTGGTTCTGGGTCTTGAAGCGGTCATGGCTGACGGGACTGTCATCTCGTCAATGAACAAGATGCTCAAGAACAATTCCGGGTACGACCTCAAGCATCTGTTCATTGGCACTGAAGGCACCTTGGGCGTTGTATCCCGCGCGGTTCTCCGACTGTTTCCGAAATCCGTCAGCCGCAACACGGCTCTGCTGGGAGTGGACGACTTTGGCAAGGTGGTGGATCTGATGCATAAACTGACCCGTGATTTCAGTGGTCAGCTGAGTGCCTTTGAAGTCATGTGGGATTCCTACTTTGAGTTCATCACCAATTATGTGGATAGCCTGAATTCACCCTTTGAAAACCGGTACAATTTTTATGTCCTGGTGGAAATGGAAGGGGGTGATGAAGAAAAGGATGGCGAGCTGTTCATGAATTCACTGTCTGATGCCATGGCATCAGGACTGGTGACTGACGCCCTGATCGCCAATTCGGAAAAGGACCGGGAAGGTTTCTGGAAAATTCGCGATGGTGTGGGTGAAATCGGTGCCTTCATCAAGGATACCGCCAATTTTGATATCAGTGTGCCGATATCCTCAATGACCCCGTTCCTGGCCCAGGTGGAAAAGGAAGTGACTGCCGTCCTGCCGCAGGCAAAGATGATCACTTTTGGTCATATAGCCGACAGCAACCTGCATTTCATGTGTTACACAGGTAGCCATGATGATGTGAAGCAGATGTACGATATCGTTTACCGGGTGACCGGTGATTACCATGGGGCCGTTACTGCTGAACATGGTATTGGTGCCCAGAAGATCGGCTACCTGCAGCATTCCCGCTCTCCCCAGGAAATTGCCCTGATGCAGACCCTCAAGCAGGCCATGGATCCCAAAGGGATTCTTAACAGTGGTCGGGTACTGCCGGCCAGCTGATAAAACTGGGGGCCGGGGATGATATGCCAGACATCATTCCCGGCTGTTCCCCGGGCAATTGCAGAAATATTCGGTAAAAGGCCTCCTCCCCATTGTTTCCGTCCCGGGTTTTGCAGTAAAACTGAAACCTGTGATGTCAGTGAGCCTGGTTTTCGTTGGGTTACACGGTACGGTGCAATTGCGTAGGGGAGATGAAGCAGATGAATCAAATTCGCGTGGCAACCAGCCTGGTTCTGGTTTGGTCTCTGATGACAGGACAGCAAACACGTGCTGATGACCTGCCAGCATTTGACAGCCTGCCTGACTGGAGTGGCACCTGGTCTCGCCGTGGTGGAACCGTGTTCGATCGTGGCACTTGGACGCTCAATGGCGTGAAAACGTCGCCTACAGCACCTGGTGCGGATGTCAGCGGTCTGGGCACCCGGGCCAACCCGCCCTATACCCTGGCCTACGAGGCCATCTACCAGGAACATTTACGCCTGCGGGATGAAGGTCAGTTTCCCGATCCACTGACTCGCTGTATCTCCCATGGGTTTCCCCGGATATTCAATGCCCTGGCACCGGTGGAGTTTGTGATCAGACCGGAACAGACCTGGATACTGGCTGAGCACACCCGGGCCACCATGCGCATCTACACCGATGGCACGCAGCACCCGCCTGAAGAACAGCGCTGGCATAATTTTTACGGGCATTCCGTAGGGCTCTGGGAAGGGGATACTCTTGTCTTTACCACGGTGGCGCTCAAGGGCTGGCGGGATCAGGATTCCGTACTGGATCGCAGCGGCCTGGTCCTGAGTGACCAGGCCCATGCCACCACCCGAATCAGAAGAACCACCGAAAACGGGGAAGACCTGTTACTGGTGGAAATCACCCTGGAAGATCCTCTGGCATTGACGTCTCCCTGGGTGGTCGAAAAACGTTTCTACAAGGATGCGCCAGGCACACGAATTTTTGATTATGAATGCAATGAGTACAACAGGGCGATCGTGGATGATCAGGGACGCAGCCTGATCCTGGACCAGGAAGGCAAAGTCATCCGGTACTGAGCAAGAGACAAGAGACAAGAGACAAGAGACAAGAGACAAGGGGATTACAGTGGCAACGTTAAAATCAGTTCTGGGCTTGTTGCTCATTATCATGTGCGCTTCGGCTGCGGCACATCATTCAACGGTGGGGCAGATTGAGGAAACGGCCATTGAAATAGACGGGGTGGTCAAGGAGTTCCAGTTCAAGAATCCGCACTCCTGGATTCAGGTGATAGTGGCCAACACCGATGGTTCGGAAACCGAATGGAGTGTGGAGTGGTTAATACCCAACATCCTGATGCGCCAGGGTTACAATCCGTCCACCTTCCGGCCCGGCGATAAAGTGAAGGTGCATCTGCGCCAGCATGTAAGTGGTGCACCCATGGGGGAATTTGATGGCGCTCTCAAGGAAGATGGCACCACTGTCGGTAAGTGGCAGTAAGCGCCTTACTGCCAGGGCAGGGGGGTCTGGTTCAACAACTCCATGTCGGTAGTCATGGCCGTTTCACCGGCGTCCAGCTTGTTGTTGGCGAGAATAAAGGACACCACATCAGTCACCTGATCCCAGCTCAGTGACTGCACATTATCCGGAGGCATCTTCTCCCAGACATGCTGGACCAGATCGCCAAGTGTTTTTCCCTTCCAGGTCTTGGTAAAAAATCCACCTTTGAGTGGCGTGCCAAACTGGCCATTGCTCAGACGGTTGCCGTGACAAATCTGGCAGGTTTCCCGGTAAAGCGTTTCCCCACGGGCCACCTGGTCAGTTGAAAATGCCAGCGTGTTTTCCTGACCCTGCGTAAGACAGCAAAAAAGCAGCAGGCCAGGGGCAAAGAGCATTCTGGACAGTGTGAGTTTCAAAAACAGCCTCGGCATTGATGGTATTCCGGTATGGCGAAAAGCGGCCATGTTAATCAAGCAGGGTTAAAAAAACCACCTGAACTGATTTTTATGACTTGCGGTTCAGCAATGGACTGATCAGTCGCCGCCAGGCCAACGCCAGACCTGTCCACACCATGAATACACTGGCCAGGGATACCAGGCCGGCGAGGGTCTGGCCGATGGGTCCAAGAACTTCCCCTGTGTGCAGGAAGCGGATAATGGAGCGTGTGCGCCGCCCCGGACTCTGACTCGAAAATGGCCGGGACTCCAGAATCTCGCCAGTGACACCATCCAGCAGCACGTTGTGTCTGTGTTGGGGCTGGCCTCCGTTGCCCAGGTCAAAGGTGACGTCCACGGGATTACCGGGAGGCGTGGAAACGGGCAGGGTAATCACGCGCCACGGATCATGATGTTGTTCCACCCATAGTGAAGCCCGGCTGTACAGCTCATCCAGGGACAGGGCGGTTTTCCCATCAAGCTCGGCGTTTTCTGATGTATTGCCTGGCGTGGGAGCTGTGCCCCGGCCGGGGACTTCCTCACCGTAGATCTGATAAACCAGGGCATTGGCCCAGGGGTAATAAAAGACACTGGCGGTCGCCACAATGAACACCAGGGGTATGGCTGACCAGATGCCAAACACATGATGCCAGTTGAAGTCGCGGGCTTTGCTGTTTCCCCCGGTATTACGAAACCACAACCTGGCTTTGAACATTCCCCATTTCCACAGGCGGGGAAACCACAGGTAGATGCCGCTTATTACGATGAACAGGAACATCAGGTTGCTGGCGCCGGTAATGGCGCGGCCTGTACTGCGCGCGTCCCCGGAAAGATTGAACCAGCGATGAAGCCCCTCTATGGTTCCGAAAAATGCCTCCAACCCGGGAGAGCCGGTTTCCACGATATCGCCTGTTTGCGGGTTGAGGGCTACGCTGCCACGGCGGCCGGCGGTAAAAATGATCGGGGCCCCTGGACCGTTGTTCACCGATATGCTGCTCAGCGACAGGTCGGGATCTGACGCTCTTGCCCGTTCAAGCAGTAAATCCAGCGGTAGTGTTCCGGAAGCGGTATCTGGCTCGGCAAAATGTTTTTCTTCCTGCCAGGCCAGAATTTGACGTTCATAGGTCAGAAGAACACCGGTCACAGACATCATGAGGATAACCAGGCCTGCAACAACACCACACGCCAAGTGTGACCAAAACAGGATTTGTCGAAACATGGGGATGGGTAAAACCTAACAGCTAATGATTCTTAAATGATAATCATTATCAAATGGAAAGGAAAGCAGGATGTGCCTGAAACCGGTATCAATAGGCAGGGGGCTGGGACTCAAGAGTTAACGTATAGCGATTGATCCACCAGGAAATGACAAGACCTGCCAGCAGATTACCGATGGCGGCACCGATAAACATCCCTTTGATATCTCCCAGAGAGGCACCAAGTAGTGCCAGCGGGACATAAAATACAAAGAACCGCAGCAGGCTGGTAATCAGGGCATTTCGTGGTGCGTGGAGTGCATTGAAGCTTGAGGCACTGAGTACCACCATGCCCTGGAAGGCATAACTGGCTGGCAGAATCCTCAGGATGGTGACGATCACATCCACGACACCCGGTTCCTCTGAGAACAGCCTGGCCAGTACTGGTGCAGCCAGTGCGATAAGGACATACAGGATCAGTTGCAGGATCAGGACAAATCGCAGGGAAATTTTCAATGCATGCCGGACCCGGTCCATGGCGTCGGCCCCAAAATTCTGACTGATGAATGGCGGCAGGCTCATGGACATCCCCAGTACCACGATCATGACCAGTGCCTCTACCCGCATGACGACACCAAATCCGGCGACGGCATGCGCGCCATACTGGGCCAAAGCCGCGGTAATAATTCCGGTTGCCATCGGCGTAATTATATTGGCCAGTGCTGCCGGGATGGTGATCTTGAGCAATTGCATCCAGTCCTGTAGCAGTTTTTTCAGGCCTGGCCAGATGAAACTGAGCAATTTTTCCTTTGATACCAGGTAACGCAGGATAAAAGCGACGGAGATAATCCAGGTGATCACAGTGGCAATGGCGGCTCCCTGAATGCCGAAGGCGGGAACTGGTCCAAAACCAAAAATAAACAGGGGATCGAGAACGGCATTGATGCCGGCGCCCAGCATCATCAGGCGACCCTGCAGGCGGGAGTTGCCGCAGGCACGCATGGTGGCGGTTCCTGCGAACTGCACCAGCAGAAAGGGTATGCCCAGGTACCAGGCCGACAGGAACAGGTCGATTCGCTCCAGTGTGGCGGCATCAGCGCCCATCAGGGTAAAAACAGATTCAATGGAGGCCAGAGCAGGAATAATCAGAACCAGGCCAAGCAGGAAGCCGAAGGCTGTTGCGGCAAAGCACATCTCCACCGCTTTGGCCTGGTTTTTGGCCCCGATTGCCCGGGCAACCATGGCCGATGTACCAATACCCAGACCGACGCCAAGATAAGTGATCATGATGGTGGCTGGAAACGTGAAGCCCAGCGCCGCCAGCTGATCAGTGCCCAGCAAACTGACAAACCAGGTATCTGCCAGGTAGTACAAAATCATGGCAACACCACCGATAGTGGTAGGCAGGGTGGTGCGGAAAAGCGTCAGGCCGACGGGATCATTGACCAGGTCAGGTTTTGTGTTGGACGAAAGCGCTGCAAGGTAACGGCTGAACAAAATCAAACCTGCTGATCAGACTGGCGATGGAAAATTCTAGCAGACGGCAGAAGGTGCGCACCAGCCGCATGGCAAAATAAAGCCCCCACTGGTTTAACCAGGGGGGGCAGTATTGGAATGCTGCAGACAGATGTCGGAGAAAATGCGGACTAAACCGGTATTTCACCGTTAACAATGGTGCGGATCATTTCCCGACGATAGCCGTCATAATCATTGAAGGCCTTGTGCAGACAGAGCCGGTTATCCCAGATTACCAGCATGTTGGGTTCCCAGCGCAACCGGCAATTGAAGTCCTCACGGGTGATATGATCGCTCAGGTATTTGAGGATGGGCTTGGCTTCTTCCTGCTTCATGCCCTGGATACCCATGCCGTAGGACGGATCACAGTACAGACTTTTCTGTCCTGTTTCAGGATGGGTGCGGACAATGGGGTGGAACCAGCCTTCCACCATTTTTTTCTGATCCAGGGTCAGTTCAATCTCGCCCACGCTGAGGTCGTTCAGCTTGTTGTTGTTTTTATGAACGTTTTCCAAAACCCAGGCTGCTGACATGTGTACCTTGAGGTCAGCAATAAGCGCTTTCATCTTGTCGCTGAGAAATTGGTAGGCAAGCTCGGCATTGGTCCACCAGGTGTCGCCACCGTAGGGGGGGACGTCCAGTGACTGCAGCAGGCTGATTGAGGGCGGCCTTTCCATGAATGGGGAGTCAACGTGCCAGCCATCGCCAAATATCCAGTCGACGACGGTCGAGGCCTCCTTGATCAGGCGCTGGACATTGCGGTGTCCTTCAATGCCCTGGGTATAGGCGTCAGTCCCGAACTCTCCGAACCGCAGGGTCAGGGCTTCCTGATCGTCAATGGTCATGTTGGTCTGGTTGCGAAAGTAGATCATCTTGTAGCGGAACAGGGCAGACTTTACCTGTTCGAACTGCTCATCGGTGATATTGGCAATATCCACACCCTGGATTTCGGCACCCATGGCGCTGGCCAGGGGAACAGTTTTGATAGCGGTATAGCCATTCCTGGCATCGTCAAAATATTCCGGAGGATAAAATTGCATAACCTGACCTTTATAATGTTATTGTCTGGAGTGGATTTTAAGTCCGGCAATCATACACAAGGGACGAAGGAATTTGTATTATTGCCAGCAGCAATTCGTTGTCTGAAATCAAGCTGCCTGCTGATACAGCCCGTTACGCTGGCAGGTGTATTCAAACTGGTGTCCTAAAACATGAGGTCACATGAAAAAAGTGTTGTTGGGTCTGGTTATCGTGGTGGTTGTCATTGCCGGCGGTGCCGTATTCCTGTTCAGTAATCTCGACAAGATTGTGAAGACCGGCATAGAAACGGCGGGAACCAGTACACTTGGCACCCGGGTCAGTGTGGGTGATGTTGCCCTGGATCTGGTGGCGGGGACCGCATCCATCTACAACTTCGCCGTCGCTAACCCGGCAGGCTATACCAGTGGGGATATGCTGCGTTTTTCCGAGCTGAGTGTGGGAATCAATCTGCAGGACACCAGTGGGGAGCGTGTCCATATCAATTCTGTGGTGGCACGCAGTCCTTATGTGTTCTATGAAAGCATCGACGGCACCTCCAACATGGATGCTATCAGTGCCCGTTTCGACACCCAGGAAACCGAGGAATCCGAGTCCCAGGTCATGCTGGTCATCGACAGCATTGTTATTGAAGACATCCAGGGCACCCTGCAGTCAGATAAACTGCCTTCTGCGTTGAATGTGGATCTGGGGGATATTCGGCTGTCGGAGCTCGAAGGGTATCCTGAAGACCTGGCGGGCCAAATCATGGGGCCATTGCTGAGCCAGGTAGCAGCTTCTTCTGCCCAGGCCATCGTCAAGGCAACCACGGAGCTGCTCAATGATGCTGCCGGCAAGGTGGGTGATCAGCTTGGTGAATCGCTCGATGATGTTGGCGACAAGGCTAACGAAGCTCTGGACAAGGTGGGGAACCTGTTCAAGCGCAACTAAACCACGCTGGAATGCAAAACGGGCGCTGACCATTCAATGTGCAGCGCCCGTTTTTTGTTGGGGTCTGACCAGACAGCCAGCTGTCAGCTCAGTTTATCCAGATTGTTCTGCCTGAACTGGATGAAGTAATCCAGGGAACCCGGATTGGACATGGCATCCCGGTTGGCGGATTTTTCCGGGTCGCGCCCCATCAGGATCTTGCGAACCGGCACTTCCATTTTTTTCCCTGTCAGGGTGTAGGGGATTTCCTCCACCTGATAGATTTCATCGGGTATGTGGCGCGGTGTGTAATCCTTGCGCAGTTTGTCACAGATCTGTTTCTTCAGGTCGTCATCCAGCGCCTTGCCTTCCGGTAATTTGACGAATAGGGGCATGAAGAATTTCTCACCCGGCAAATCCAGATTCACAATGATGGAGTCTTCCACGCCATCAAGGCCATCCACTGCCCGGTAGATTTCGGCAGTACCAATACGAATGCCAAAGCGGTTCAGTGTGGCGTCGGAGCGACCCAGAACAAAACAACCGTCCTCTTCATTGATCATGAAGTAATCACCCTGGCGCCAGATGCCCGGGTAGGTGTCAAAATAGGTTTCCTGGTAGCGCACATTGCCTTCGTCATTCCAGAAATACAGCGGCATGGACGGCATGGGCTGGGTCACGACGAACTCACCCACTTCATTGATCAGCTGCTTGCCGTCATCGTCCCAGGCCTGCAGGTCACAGCCAAGGTGAGGCATCTGGATAATGCCGGCCTTCACTGGCAATCCGGGCATCGGGCCGCAGAAGCCGGCACAGATGTCAGTGCCGCCACTGCCAGGCGCAACGTAAAGGTCGCTTTTGACATTGTCATAGAACCACTTGGTGCATTCGGCGGACACGACGGAACCCGCCAGCATGATGGATTCCAGTTTCTCGAATTTGTATTTGTCTTTGGGAACCAGTCCCATGTTCTGCTGCATCTGCTGAAGTGTCGGACTGGCGCCAAACAGGACGGCGCCGGCATCATCTGCCAGTTTCCACAGGCAGTCGGGTTCCGGATACACCGGGTTGCCGTCATACAGGATGGGGCAGGCGTCATAAAGCATGGTGCTGACCACGAAATTCCACATCATCCAGCCGGTGGTGGTGAAGAAAAACAGGCGGTCTTCCGGTTTCAGGTTGTACTGCAATACGCCGAGCATGTACTGCTCAAGGAGAATGCCACCATGGCCATGGACAATAGCTTTGGGCAGGCCAGTGGTGCCGGACGAGAACAGGATCCACAGCGGGTGACTGAAGGGAACCTGTTCAAATTCGAAGTCCTCGGCGGCAACGGCAGGTTTGTCCAGCAGTTCATCCCACATGATGGCGTCTGCCACCGGGGGTTCCCGGTCTTCCGGATTCAAATAAGGCAGGTAAATAACCTTCTCGATGCTGGGCAGGGTCTTGATGATGTTCCTGACTTCATCCTTGCGGTTGAACGGCTTGCCCTTGTAGGTGTAGCCGTCAACACAGAACAGGACTTTCGGCTCAATTTGCGACAGCCGGTCCAGGACGCTATGGGTCCCAAAATCCGGTGAACAGGACGACCAGATGGCGCCAATACTGCTGCAGGCCAGCAGGGCTATGGCTGCCTGGGGAATGTTGGCCATGTAGCAGGCCACGCGGTCGCCTGGCTTGATGCCCATATTGCGCAGTTCTGTTGCCAGTATGCGGACCTTGCCTGCCAGCTCGGCCCAGTCCAGTTCATGCAGGATCTGGTCTTCGTTGGCATAGAGAAGAGCGGTTTTGCCCGGTTTTTCATTACGCAGGATATGCTGGGCGTAGTTCAGCTTGCTGCCGGGGAACCAGTCGGCACCGGGCATGGTTTTCTTGCCCAGAACAGCGGTGGCCGGTGATGAAGCCTCAATCCTGAAGTAATCCCAGATGGCCTGCCAGAAATCCTCGAGGTGGTCCAGTGACCAGCGGCGCAGCTGGTGCAGGTCATCGAACTCGAGTCCGTGATTGTCCTTCAGCCATTGCTGGAAGGCGTGCAGATTGGTTTGTTCAACCCATTCCCGGGAAGGTTCCCAGAGTATTTCGCCGACAGTAACCATAGAAACATCAGTCCTGTTTGATATTATTGCCAAACTTCCGGAGAGGCCGGAAAATCAAAGGCGGCAATATTACCATTCATACCAGGCCTGGTCATTACCAATACTGCCTTATGGTGGCGGGGCTGGTGTTCGTTTCACGATATCCTGGCATTTTGTACAGGATGAGCAGTAACCCGTTGAACCGGGTGGAGTTGTACCCTGAATGAAAAACAAGATGTGGATGCATGTGACGGTTGGAACAATCCTGATCTCGATGCTGGTGATCGGTATTATCCTGATTGTCCGGACGGTGAATTCGGACCTGCTGATTCCTGACCTTGATAATGACCTGGCGGCCAGGGGCCTTGAAGTAGCACAGAGTAATGGCTGCGTGGCATGCCATAGCCTGGATGGCGGTCCTGGTCTGGGCCCTACATGGGTGGGCATGTATGGTTCTCGCCGTTTACTTGAGGACGGCAGCACCGTGCTGGTCGATGAAGATTACATCATAGAGTCCATATCCCGGCCTGATGCAAAGGTGGTTGAGGGTTTCGAAAAACTGATGGTGCGTTACTTCCTGCCTCCGGAAGATCTGGATGCCCTGGTCGAGTTCACCCGCCAGCTTGCCCAGTAACTGTCATGTCTCTTGGCAAAGGGATATTGAAGGAATGTTGAAGGGATGTTGAAGAAGGTTGTCATGAAACGCCCATGCTTCCAGGCCGCTTTTCTGTGCGTGTTGCTGGTTCTGGTTGCCTGTCAACAGGATGGCAGCGATGACAACGATGACAAGCAGGCATACTGGGAACAGCGAATCCGTGCCCTGGCAACACTGGGGGCTTGTCCGAGAACCGCAGGCACAGCTGGTGCAGAACTGTCAGCTGAAAGTGTTTGCGGTACGTTTACCGTGCCGGAAAATCCACATGAACCGGAAGGCCGGCAAATTGCCCTCAGACTGATGGTTGTTCCTGCACTAAGCGACCTCCCGGAACCTGATCCTCTTTTCCTGTTGGCCGGCGGGCCCGGCCAGGCGGGCACTGATCTGGCAGCGTTGCTACCAGTGTTTAATGCAGTCCGGACTGATCGCGACATCATCCTGCTGGACCAGCGCGGAACGGGCGAACTCAGTCCCT
>Ga0255776_10004405_pt1 | contig 14870 bp, 6 predicted proteins | sample 071ome_19_FD_179974 | JGI IMG/M metagenome (GOLD analysis project Ga0255776, IMG submission 179974) | Coastal salt marsh microbial communities from the Groves Creek Marsh, Skidaway Island, Georgia - 071413AT metaG (version 2) | ecosystem: Environmental > Aquatic > Marine > Intertidal zone > Salt... | reverse complement strand
GGGCGTGTGTTCATTCTGCGTGGAACCTATTACGAGGTGGACGGTGAATTTGTATCATTTTCATATACGCTTTGTGGCTTCTCATCTGAGGGATTCATCACAACAGCAAACTCCTGGGAAGTTGACATTTCTATTGCACCATGTATCGCTGCTGGAACCAATGATTATGCCGTCGTCATCACAGGAACCGATGAATCTGGTGGCGTAAATACACTGGATATTCATGTCGATGACCCATTTGCTCAGATTGATTCTAATCCATCACCTGAGACAGATGATGCCGATTCATCGAAGGGTCTGCCCAGCCTTTCCCTCTTTGCATGTTTGTGTATGATAGGTTTGGCATTTTTGCGAGAGCGACGCTGAAAGAGAGATTCAAGCGACATGCTCAAGAACACCGAGCCATGGGTAGGAGTTTTGAGTGCTATGGGATTTGTTGGAAAAATCGAACGTTTGAGTCACGAAGGTGGACTCCTCGCCTCATTTACAGGCGGCTCACCAGCACTCAATACCGTGATGATGTTGACATCTGACTCATCCTATGTTGGAAAAGTCGACGGCGTGTTGGGGACAGTTGATGAACCAATCATTCACATCGCTCACCTTGACAACAAAGTCAACCCCGAATCGCTCATCGACCAAGAAATTGTCATCCGCCCCAAGAAAGAAAAAACAAAACTATCTGACGATAGACAGGACCGCAGGAACGGTAACTCGGGTTCATACCAAGGCAGCAAACATGATTCGTTTGGCGACAGAAAAAAATTCGAGAAACGAAACGACTCGTTCGGTCAACGTTCCAACCAAAGAAATAACCGAAGGAGAAATGACAACTATCAACGAAACGATCGGAATCATCGTCGCAATGATGGGCAAAGAGACCGCCGTGGGAATCAAGACAAGAAGTCGTACACATACAACGACTGGGATTGCCCACAGTGTTCAAATTCTAATTTCAGTTTCCGTGAAAACTGCAACAAATGTGACGCCCCACGCCCCGGTGGCAGAGGACAATCAAATTCCCGAAATAATGGGCAAAGAGACCGTCGCCACCAACAAAGCAACAACACATACAACGACTGGGATTGCCCACAGTGTTCGAATTCTAATTTTAGTTTCCGTGAAAACTGCAACAAATGCGACGCCCCACGTCCTGGCTCTTCAGGTAACAGTAGACAAAGGTCAGATTCTAGATCTCATGGCTCAAACGACAGAGGGCGTGGAGGACCTCGAGGAAACAACAGAGGTCAAGGCGGCCAACGCTCAAACGACGGAGGGCGTGGAGGACCTCGAGGAAACAACAGAGGTCAAGGCGGCCAACGCTCAAACGACAGAGGGCGAGGAGGACCTCGAGGAAACAACAGAGGTCAAGGTGGTCAACGCTCGAATCAAAACGGCGGTAAACCAAATTCACAATACCGTAAAGCGCGGGGGAAAGGTCCGAATCATGCACACAATCGACCCCCAAAGGAAATAGGCTTCCGAAGAGCCAGAAATAATGACGATTGAGGGTTGCTCATGAGTGCTGAAGGTCACTACCTCGATGCGTTAGAAGCCCTTGAATCAAATGATGTAGACCTCGCTATTGAAAACGCACGAAAAACCGTTGAGATAGACCCTGAGCATGTCGATGCGTGGAATCTTCTGTCAGACTTGTATTTACTCAACCAAACAAACCCAAGTTTACAACGAGCTGCTCAATCACTTTCTGCACTCAAAAAGGCACTAGAACTCGACCCAGAGCGACTTGACCTTTGGGTTCGAGGCGGAAGGTTACTTGCAGATGATTTGGGCTTGCTCAATGATGCCCTCAAATGGTGGCAAAATTGTCGACATATTGCACCAAATGAAGTCACACCAATCGTTGAACAAGCCTCAATTTTAGCAGACATGGGCGAATATGAACTATCAAGGCAACGCTTGGAAACAATATTGAACGAAAATATGGATGTTGCAACAAGTCAGTTTGCAAAAATCAATGGTTTACTTCGCCTCGTTCGAGCAGCCCAAGATCAAGATAGAAAGGACATTTTTCGTCCTCAGGAAAAAAATCACAATGCTTGGAAGGCCATTGAGTACAAGATGAAGAAACCACCAGTTTCTGAAAATTACATATTCTTGCTTTCAACTGTTCCTTTCCTTTTCTTAATTGTCATATCCTCTCAACGACTCGCTGGAGATGGGTGGACAGCGTTTTGCTTTACTTCCCTTACCATTCTCATCGCAGTCTTGTTCGGCGTTCGATTCTCGAGAAAGATGTTTCAAGTGGCCAATCGCCCTGCATTTAATTTGCTTCGAGCAATGAACTTTGAAGCATCAACTGGTTTTGTCGTGATTTCAGAGGAAATCCGCACGTCGGTCCTGTACATGTACATCATGCAACGCAAACCACAGGCTTGGCAGGAGCGAATGCTCCGAATTATTGAGGCAGGAAAACAATTGCCTTCGTCATGGAAACACAATCTTCCTGATTTCGATTCACACCTTGATGAACTCATTGAAGACGAAGATGAGAAGAATTTCTCAGCCTACGAAGAAGAATAAAATCTACTCCTGATCTACAGAGTTGTCGAACTACGTCGTCGAATGACCGTACGCACTCCACGTTTGAGGAAGTATGCATCCTACAGAAGTTCCACTCAAGTCATCAACTCCATTGTCAAATGTCCATGCGTCGTTGCTTGCGCATGGAGGTGCTCAATGTCCTTCCGTTGGAAAGACGGTAGTGCAATCAATATCCTTCAACTTCACAATTGTCCGGTTTGCTGGGCATATTGCGTGGCATATTGCTGAGCGTAGGCAGCAGCCGTTGCCTCATCGTATCCTTGTGATATGAATTGTTGGTAATACTGTTGATAGTATTGCTCGTAAGATCCTCCGGCCTGTTGTACTGGACTGAACGCTGACTGCCCCTCTGCTGCAGCTGGTTGAGCGGCTGCTTGAGCAGGTGCTGCGGCGGCTTGCTGTGCCTGTCCACCCATGTATTGTTGGGCAAACTGACGAGCCGTTTCTTCAGGGTAGCCTTGGGCCACGAGTTGTTGGACATATTGCTCAACAGGATCAGCCTCATACATGCCAGCGGAAGCAAATGCGTCGAATTTCTCCGCTTCATCGCTGGAACCACCACGCATCACAAAGACTGTGATGAGAAGAATGACGAGGATTACTCCGGCAATAGCACCTATGAGTGTGGTATCCATTCCTGAGGTTGAATCTTCACCGTCAGTGGTTGTTTCAGGTGCGGTCCATTGTCCAGTTGTTTCATCATAACTGTAGGCTCCTTCCCAAACACACTCTCCATCGACAAGCATGAATTCTCCGCCAGCAGCGAGTGCTTCAGGAGGTGCTTCAAATCCTTGACAGGCGGGCAAACTGATTTCAATCCACTTGATGGTGACCCATCGTTCATCAGGGAATTCGCCTTCGTAAATCTTGATGAATATTCTTTGGTCTCGTGAAATGTTGGAGTACTTTCCATCCAATGTGAGGGACAAAGCAAACGACTCTTGGTCTCCAAGGCCATCTGATTTAGCCCATAATCCATCAAGACTCATTTCATACTTCTTCACGGAAGTTGCCGAGAAATTTTCTTCGAAGAAAGCGACTTCAACATAAACGTCTCCATTTTCAGCACCTGAAAGGACTGTACCACTAATGCTGATTGTATCTGTATCGACTTTCGTCCTGTTCAAGCTTGCATCAAGATTGACAACAGGAGGTTCGTCACCAAATCCTTCTGGTACAACGACGAAGTACATTCGGTATTTGTCACTGAATTTACCTGCTGCGTCGTAGACCACCAATTCCATTCGGATTTGATTTTCTGTTGTACCTGTCGAATCAACGGTCACGTTCTTGAAATTATATGACCACATTCCGTTGCTTGCTGCACTTTGAGTGAAGGTGTGGCCGTCAAGGTCAAAGTTCTCGTCACCATATGGTGCGTCAAACAGAACCTTCCACTCATAACTTTCAATGCCGTTGCCTTCAAGGGCGTCTGCATCAGATGAATTACCAGCATCAAAGTGTATGACGATTTCTCCGTCTTCATCAAGGATAATTCTGTGAACATCCCAATCAACGTTTGAAACGGTCTTCGTTCCAATATACTCGATGTTCTCTTCATAATCTTCTCGAATATCGATTGTAGCCTCGGCTACTGGCCTTTCACTGTCTGCTTTCACATCATTTGTCTCAACAATCATGCTAATTTCTCGTGCATGGCCTTCATCATCATGGAGAAGCAGGGTAATCTCCCATTGCTCACCTTGGGCACATCCTGTTGCGGATGCAAGGTCAATGTCACAGAACATCATCACAGGTGAAGATTCTGAAGTGTGACCAGTCACACCATCGCCCAGTGATGAACCATCCCAACTTGTAGGTCCTTCGATGATCCAGTCTGTTGTAAGAGGCACGGTTGCATCAGTTGTGTAACCAAATGTGAGTTCAGCATCACTCTTCATGTAATGAACTGCGTATCCATTGCCTGGGTCCTCTGCTGGAACTTCACCATTCACTGTGAGTTCTAATCCATTACCAAGAATACCAAAGCCCTCTGGGTAAGGGGTGACTTGGTACTGCAAGAGATTACCTAACAATGGGAATGTGGTGCTGTCTGCACGTTCCGAATGGATGGCAACATCGATAGTTGATACGATCATTCCACCATCGTAATAACTGCACACACCCAAGACCGTGTCTGAAGGTGTTGCGGCAGAACGGATGATTCGTTGCAATGAACCTCCTTTCTCCATATAGTCTCCACAAACTCTTGGAACTTCGTTTGCATTCTGAGATATGGTGTTGAGAACGGACTTTGCTACGACAAACCCTTCGAAATCGTTGGTGTTCACATTTTCCATAATTGGATGATATGGGTCTGCAAGGTCCATGGTTGCGTAGGTGATTTCAGTCGAAGGTGTGTCTCTTGATTGGATGTCCATACCGAATGGGAGCCGTCCTTGGGCTGTATCTGTTCCATAGACTTGACTGCCGTGAGCACCGAGATGCAATTGTATGGTTCCACCTGCTGACATGTAATTCTCAAGCAGTGTTCTGCGGTTGTCAGCTGCAAGTTTTTCGTAATATGTGTCTGCTGAATTTTGCTCTTGCATCGGAAGGAGAATCTTGTTGTAATGGGTGAACCAACCAGCATCGAAGTAGGTTGGCCAATCGTTAATTCCGTATTGTGTGTAGGTCATTCCTAAGATTTGGAGGTCATCTCGAATAGTCGATGTTCGAGTTGATGTATCCGATAGGATGGCGACATCAACGCTGTCAGCGAATCCTGCGTGGAAATATCGTACATTTCCTGTGGATGCTCCATTCGCAAGTTTGGCGTAGAAACTGATATTGTATGTCTTGCCATCTTGCCACTGGTAGTCAGGGGTGAAGGACACATCGGTTCGCTGTTGACTGGTCAATGAAACTGCTTGACCAGACGTTGTCGAGTGAACTAAACTGTTGTCGGATAGGTCATGAACATCCATGTGGAAAATGTAATCGCCATCCAACACACCGTTTGTTGCTTGGAAATCCCATGAATGCTTCAACGAGGAGTCAATTGGGAGAACACAAGCATAGTTCACATCTTCCAAACACTTCAACACATTTGGTTTACTGAGTGAAATATCGACGGATTCAACATTGAATATGACACGCTCTCTGTTATTTGCCTCAGAAAGTTCTTCCGTGTCAAACCAAGCGGTACCAGTTGTTGTGTTATCAAATTCAGATTCAACTTGGACCATGTACACACCAGCAAAGAACTCGTGGGAGCCAATCAGCGTGGTATCGGAATCATCTGCATCGACATTGGTTCTTGACACCGAGTATGTTGCGTCTTCAATGAATGTGAATTCTCTAAGTGTGATGTTGTTGAAACCAACGCCTTTGAAACCATCATTCACGCCGTTACGTCCATCGTCATCCGATTGGAATTTGAATTGAACATCGACTGTCGAGCCCGCAAGTGAGATACACTCAGTTCTCCATTGTGATGGGTCGAGTGATGATCTGTTTTGGACATAGAGGTGAGTCAAATCAATTGATTGAGATTTGACAAGGTCTTCAGTGTTGAAAAATACGTTGTACTTTCCACTTCCATCGATGTTGGACGCGTCGCCGATGTAATCAAGTTCTGTGAAGTCAATCGATTCAGTTGCATTGATGATACCATTTTCGTCATCGTCGTTCTGGCATGTACCATCTTCGTTATAGTCGTTCCATTGTGCATACACAAGTCCTTCGTAGGTTGTTCCGTCTTTGGTGTAATCAATCCACATACCTGCATAATCGCTTGGGTCAATGTTACCATTTTGGTCAACAGTGTAGAACGTATCTGCAAAATACTGGAAATTGAGGGACACGAAATCGCCGTTCATATTTGTCAAGTCGATGTCAGGGATTGTGAGTGTTTCATTTGCCCAAGCATCTTCGTATCCGTTTGTTGATGTGTCACATGGGTGACCGAACCAATATGCGTAATTGTTGAAAATGTTCGTCGTACACGTTCCTTCGTTGTAAATTGCCCCTTTCGGTTGTTGATTCTCTTCATGGAGGTAACCGGCCGCACCGCCTTCAAAGTCTTCATCACAAATCACTGATGGCGTTCCGCAGAATACATTTGACGGTGTTGCTGAGAAAACTGTAGCCTTGATGTCGAAGTCGACTGGTGTGTTACCCCAGTTGTTCGTGACTGCTTCAATGTCGAAGACACCTTCGGCATACAAGCCCCCTGGGTTGAATCCTTCAATGGATTCAATTGCGGGGTCGAAAAGATTGAATGGACGCACGTAACCAATGATGTCGTCATTCACAGGCTGTTCGTCCCATGTGTTGCTCGTCAATTCTGCAGAAATACGATACAATGTGCCATTGATTAAATTCGCTTGAATTGAGGTTTCGTACTCCTGTCCAGGTTGAAGGTTCGATAATGTGAGTGGTGTTGTTTGGACTTGCGGGTTTGGCATGAATTGCGTGTTTTGCTTCCAAATTGTAAGGTTGTCAACTGCAAATCCATCTCGACCAGTCCATTGCGATTCGTTATCATCAGCAATCGAACCGTCGAAACCGGTCCTAAATCTGAATCGAATATCGACAGTTTCACCCGCCCACGGGCTCAAGTCAAATGAACCAAGGTCATCTTCCGTGAAATTGTTCCATCCGTAATATGTGCCTGAAGCGGCAGTACCGTAGTACACAATGTTTTCAGGAGCTGCGCCCCATACACCCATCTTGAATGCTCGATCGTTGTCGAATCCACCCCACATGGAGATGCCTGATAGACATGCACCTTCCAAGTTAGCGGTTTGTGGGCAGGCAATGGTCGACCAACCAGTCGAATCACTTCCCACTTCGATGATGGCTAAATCGTCCCACACATCACCGAGGATAAACCCTTGACCGTCAAAGGATCCAAGGCCACCAAAGCCGAGGTGTTGGAACAATTCAACGCTCATAAACGCACGGTCTGCACCTGTGAGGTCAACATTGTTGAGGGTCATGGCCTCATCCCAGTTCTTGCCATAACCAGACCACTGACCACCGCTTGAGTTGGTTTTGTAAATTCCTGGCCACATGAAGTCTGTTGGATTGAGGTAATTGGCTGAAACATTCTCAGCGTTATTGCCATCGGATGCACCTACGGAATGGTTCGTTTCAACCCTCCACTTGGGTGTGTTGTCGATATAGGATTCAAATGTCCATGAACATCCAGTTCCACAACCAGATTTATCCTCTGGGTCGTCCCAATTGTTTTCGTACACTGTCGTGTTGGTTGAATTTTGTTCGTCAACTTCGTTGAGTGTCACTTCGAGTGTTGCTGTTTGACCGTTGAGTGTATCCATGCCTGTGTTGGTTAGGGTAACGTTGATGTCACGAGTTCCTTCACCAACAATTCCAAAGAATCGGTCGACGGGAGATATCCCAATATCTGTTACTGCAAGGTCTTTGTTATCCATTTCGACAACCACAATGGTGTCGTATTGGCCTTGCCATCCGAAGTTGTCTCTCCACCCACCGAATGCGTACTGTGTTTGTCCGACCGCAAGGTCGAGAGCAGAAGATGTGCCTCCTTGGAGTTGGCCAATGGCTATTGATGATGGTCGTCGGCCTGCCGGATACGATAGAGGGCTAACGTGGCCTCCATTTCCATCGCTGAGTGTAACTTGAATCGTTGTTGGGAAGTTGAGGTAGTATGTTGAGGACGAGCCACCTGCTGAGTCAGATGAGTTTTGCTGATAAGCAATTGTTGGATTGACGAAATCAGGCTCGGAGTCGCCGTTCAAGTCTTGAACGCCAATCGACCATGAAATGTATGGTCCGAAGTATGCTTGACTGACTGCTGATGGGAAGTTCCCTTGAGAAGTCGCCACTTTGTAAGATACATTTTCAGCATTCGCATCGTTGATTGCAATGATGTCGATGTAACCGTTCCCGCTCATATCTGCGATAGCAAAGTCCTCGCTACCAAGAGATGCCATGTTAACGACAGAGGTTCCTTGACCACCAGTTGTCGAGAATGTGTACGTGACAGGATAGGATTGGGTAAGACAACTGTATTCGATGATACTGATGTTGTCGTTGTTTCCAGGGTTTGTAACTTGGCCTGTTGCATAGTCGAGTCCCTCACTTCGAAGCAAAAATATGTCATCATCTGTGCAAGAGCCCGAAAGACCGGTTTGAGTTTCACCCCAATCCCCGACTTCGATTGAACGATAGGTGTTTTGTGACGATGCTCCGAGAGCCATGGTCAGTGGTTGTGTGTTGCTCGTGATCGGCCCTCTGTAGGTCACAACACGTTGGTTACTAATGTCACTGAGAAGGTCAAGGACATAGATGTCATCATCACCGTCTTGGTTTGCGTCACCAACAGCAATATCCCAAACCCAGAAATGTGTGAAACGTGCTCCGATTGTCCAATCCCTGTTGTTGCACCCATCGTTTTCGATGATTGTGATGTTCCCTGGCTCACCTGCGGGAAGACCTTGGTCATCGGTCTTGAATGGATTGTTTTTCTGGTAAATGACGATGTCTGGGGCACTATCGCCAGTAAATTCACCAACTTCGATCATTTCGACATTGGCAAATTCATCCCAATCCGCATTTCGGCTTTGGTTACCAGCAACCCAAATGTCTTGACGTTCGCTGAAATCACCGTTTCCGTCGTTCCAAAGGATGCTGAACGTGTGTGTACCGTCCGTCGCAACAGCCATGTCATTGAAACCGTCGCAATCGAAATCACCAATAGCGATTTCAGCAGGATCTCTGTTCGTGGTGTAATTTCTTGCTTGAGAAGCACTCGTTGTACCTGCAATAGCAAGCGTTGTGGAAAAGACCATTAACAATACAAGGGTTATGCTTCGTAGTTTTTCATTTGTCTGGTGATTTTTTAGAGCCATAATCATCACTAACCCTTGCGAGAACCTGTTCGACTATAATGCCTTTGCATTTAGGTTTAGCAAAAATGTTCCCAATTGCGTGCACTGGTTAGAAAATCGTGTGGAAATATTGCGTTAAATTCTTCCACCAAGCCATTTAGGTGACGGCCCCCAACCAATCGCATCACCGCCATGGATTTTCACCAATTTACCGGCGCTAAAAAGAGATTCCAGAAAAACCTCCAATTCTACACCTTCCCTTCCGCCGAGATGTGTACTAGCAATTTCTTCAATATCTTCAGTTCGCAGTCCACTTGCACCAAATTCACGAACAACAATGCCCATCAATGCTCGAAGCCAAGCTTCAGCCTCGGGGTCCACACTCATCATGCCGTGGAGCGGTTCTGGCTTTTCGATGTCTTCCAACGCCTCCATAATGGCGATGGGGTCGGGGCGTTCGTAAGCACCTAATTCAAGCCGAGAGATTGCTTGGTCAAGGTCGAGCTCACCAATGGGGCGACGGACAACGGGTATGCGACTTGGATCAGGTTCCGGACCCATGTCAGCAGGCGGGTTATTTGGAGAAAATTCCTGTTCTCCATCATCACTTATTTCGCCCTGTGTGAGTTTTCTTGAAGTGACGGATGAGATATTAGTGGCACTTGGTGCAACGGCAACTGGAGTGTACCAACCAACACCTGTAAGTCCGAGTTCCTCGACTTTCTCTTCAACCCATGAAGCCTCGCCTTCGATGAGAATTTCGATTTCATCGTCATCAGAGTGGAATCTATAACGGACAATTCCACGTAATCGTGCCATTTCAATCACCGGAATTAATCATGAAGCAAGTTGTCGCAACACGGTATGCAAAATACCACCGTTTCGATAATAATCTACCTCAACAGGTGTATCAAGTCGGATGGTCGCTTTGAATTCTTTGATGGTTCCGTCACTTTTTGTGGCTTGCACATTGACGACTTGAAGTGGCTCAACACCATCTGTGACGGGTATCGAATAACTTTCAAATCCGTCCAATCCAAGGCTTTCGTGCGAATCACCATCCATAAAGGTCAACGGAAGAACACCCATGCCAACCAAATTTGAGCGATGAATGCGCTCGAACGATTGAGCAATCACTGCTTTGACACCGAGTAGATATGTTCCTTTTGCAGCCCAATCTCTTGAAGAACCTGTCCCGTATTGCTCACCCGCTAAGACAATCTTTGGCGAAGATATTTGTGCAGCATCGTAGACGGTATCGACTTCTCCAGATTCGTGATTGTATGCAAATCCACCTTCGGTTCCTGGTGCCATCTGATTTCGAATTCGAACGTTAGCAAATGTACCCCGCATCATAATTTCATGATTTCCACGACGGCTTCCAAATGAATTGAAATCGCCTTTTTCGACACCTCGCTCTCGAAGCCACTTACCCGCAGGGCCTTCTTCAGGGAAAGACCCTGCTGGAGAAATGTGGTCGGTGGTGATGGAATCGCCAAGTTTGAGCAAAACCTTTGCATCCACGATGGGTGAAATTGGGTCTGGTTGTGTCGACAAGCCGGTGAAGAATGTCGGGAGGCGGATATAGGTCGAAGCATCCTCCCAAGGGTACAATGGGCTCGATGTAGCTGGAATGGCATCCCAACGAGGTTCGTTCATCACATCGGCATACCTTTGTTGGAACATGTCGGGTGTGATGGATGCGAGTGCTGTTTCAATCTCGTCATTGGAAGGCCAGAGGTCCGAAAGCATCACAGGATTGCCGTTTGCATCATGGCCGATAGCTTCCGTCTCGAGGTTGATGTCGAGCGTACCAGCGAGAGCGTAGGCGATGACGAGCGGAGGGCTTGCAAGGTACGATGCCTTGACTTTACCGTGAACACGACCTTCGAAATTTCGATTCCCTGAAAGGACTGAGCCGACAATGAGTCCAGCCTCGTCAATGGCTGCCTCAATTTCTTGAGGGAGAGGGCCAGAGTTTCCTATGCATGTTGTGCAACCATAACCAACAGTGTTGAATCCAAGGGCACTCAAGTCCTCATCAAGGCCTGTTGCTTTGTAATACTCTGTAACCACTCGGGAACCGGGAGCGAGAGAAGTCTTGACCCAAGGTTTGACATCCAAACCTCGCTGTCTTGCCTTTCGAGCCAAAAGACCTGCAGCGAGCATGACACTTGGGTTTGAAGTATTGGTGCATGAAGTGATGGCAGCAATGACGACATCGCCGTGATTCAAATCATACATTTTACCACCATTAGGCACAATTGCACTCTTTGAAAGGTCATCCTGTGACAGGCCGTGCCCGTGAAGGCCGAGCGTGTGTGTGAGGGATGCGTTGAAGTGTTCTTTCATGGCACTCAAATCTACTCTGTCTTGAGGTCGCTTTGGCCCTGCAAGGGCGGGTTGAATCGTGTTCAAATCAAGTTCCAAAAGGTTCGTGTACGACTTTTCTGGAGCCTCTACATCATACCAAAGGCCTTGTGCCTTTGCGTACGCTTCAACACCTTGGACCGACGGGGCATCCCGACCTGTAAGTTTGAGATATTCGAGTGTACGCTCATCGACGGGGAAGAAGCCACATGTTGCACCGTATTCTGGTGCCATATTTGCAATAGTCGCTCTATCTGCTAAACTGAGATGTTTGATGCCTTCGCCAAAGAATTCCACAAATTTCCCGACCACGCCTAATTCTCGAAGCATTTCGACAATCCGAAGCGTCATGTCAGTGGCGGTCACACCTTGACCCAATTTTCCAACGAGTCGGACACCGACGACATCTGGAGAGAGCATATAGATTGGTTGACCCAACATGACCGCCTCAGCTTCAATGCCTCCAACACCCCAACCCAGTACGCCGAGGCCATTGACCATCGTCGTGTGAGAATCAGTTCCAACCAACGTATCAGCAAGCCATATCCCTGATTCTTGTCGTGCCACACTCGCCAAGTATTCAAGATTGATTTGATGGACAATTCCACGGGCTGGCGGAACCGCTTGGAAATTTGAGAGAGATTGTTGACCCCACTTTAGAAAGGTGTATCGTTCCATATTTCTGTGGTATTCAATGTCCAAATTCATAGCGAGAGCATCGTCGTTAGCCCCTGATATATCGACTTGTACGGAATGGTCGATGACCAAATCAACTGGAACTTGAGGATTGACTTTCGAAGGATCGCCACCGAGTTCAACCATTGCATCTCGGAGTGCGGCTAAATCGACAACCGCCGGCACGCCTGTGAAATCTTGAAGGATAACTCTCGAAGGACGAAATGGAATTTCAACCCGCTCACCATTTGCTTGCCAGCCTGCAATGGTGCGAATATCTTCTTCTTTGATGAGGAATCCATCGCAATTTCTCATCGCTCCTTCGAGTAAAATTCGAACGGAATATGGAAGGTGCTTTGTGTCTACACCGGCCTCATCAAGTTTGCTCAGAGCAAAATAATCGCCGCCAACATCAAGTGTTTGACGAGCACCAAATGGGTCAAGGGGTTCCATATCAAACGCCAATCAAATCGAGTCTATGAAGGCAACGGAGTGCGTTCTTCCGTCGCAGGCATAGATTACCAGAACTGATACCAAGGTGCGGTTTCTGATTGACCAACGAATGTGGCCGATACGAGATTGACATCTTCGACTGGTTTGTCATTTTGCCCAGTTGGAACATCACTTATGGTGGTGACAATGTCACATCCTGAGGTGATCGAACCGAAGACGGTGTGCACGCCATCGAGCCATGTTGGTCCTTGACCGCCATTGCTGTCTTCAGGTATGAGGAAGAATTGGCTTCCACCGGTGTTTGCTTGAGATGTCTTTGCCATCGAAATCGTGCATGTCTCGTGCAACAAGCCGTTGTCCGCCTCATCAGGAATTGTCCATGCGTTTTCGCCTTGGCCACCACATGAGGAATCTGTACTTTCCTGACCGTTGCAATACTTCGACCATACGAGTGCATGGCCACCTGTACCATCCGCATTGGTGAAATCGCCGCCTTGAATCATGAAATCGTCGATAACTCTGTGGAAAATTGTGTTATCATACTCACCTTGTGCGACTATTTCTTTGAAATTTTCAACGTGTACAGGTGCTTTGTCAGGATACAGTTCAAGAACGATTGTTCCCGATTTTTCAACGCCGTTTTCACTCCAGGTCATTTGAAGTTCGACAATGTCAGTGGTTTCAGTACCCATATTGTTTGCAACGAATATTGTTGCAAGGAGGGTGACAAAACCGAGAACAATGACGACCATGCCTGCAAATGTAGGCGCACCATTTGAGAGCAATTTGGGAATTGCAGACTCACTGATGCGTTTGTTTTGCATCTCGTTTTTCAGGTCGTTATAGATTGAATTTGATTTTTTGTCTCTTGGATTCATTTTCACAGAATCACGAAGGAGGCCTGCAGCACTTCGGTACTCTCTGACTGAGCCAGAGGATTTTGCTTTAAGCCAAGTTGCGTGGCCCGCAAGGTGGAGGGTCTTTGCTTCGATTCCCTTTGCATCCGCCTCTCTGAGTATTGAGAGTGCTTGGTCAGGTTTATTCTTCGCGATTGCTTTCTCCGCTTTTTCCCATGCAGTTCCAAGGCTGTTGTCTTCTGCTGTTTTAGATTCCGAGGCTGAATTTCCACCGGCCATGCTTCGGCGAAGCGGTCACCAATTTTGTTTTTCCCTATATCAGCATGTAAATCTGACAAAGGGGAAACAACACCTTCAAAGACTTACTGCCATCGGTAAGAGTAAGCAGAACCACTGTGAAGCGACGGCAGGAATGGCTTATGGCATCAATTATCAATGACTTTACCCTTAACATCGCCACGGCAAATGGAACTGGTTCTCAATCAGCAAATCTTATTCTTCTTCAATCAATGTTTGACATGGGCATTGAAGTGAGTGGAAAAAATCTGTTCCCGTCCAACATTTCTGGCTTACCAACCTGGTACATCATCCGAGTTTCAGACCAAGGCTATCAGGCTCCCGGAAATCGCGTTGACATCCAAGTCTTGGTCAACCCAGCAACTTGGGAAGAAGACCTTGCAGCACTTCTCCCAGGAACTGTCGTGGTTTGGAATTCCGATGGCAAACTTCCAATGGACCGTGAAGATGTCATCTCATACCCAATACCGATGAATTCACTTGCAAGGAAACTCAATCCCAAACTTGCGAAACTTGTATCCAACATCATCTATGTTGGAGCCCTTGCTGAAATTATCGGAATCGACCAAGCCGCCTTAGAGTCCGCTGTCATGAAGCAATTCAAAGGAAAGGCAAGCGCCATCGAACTCAACACAACTGCACTTTCTCTCGGAAGGGATTATTTTAAAGAAAATCTGACCAAAGAAGATGAATATATTCTCGAACCAAGGGACCGCAAAGAAGAACGATTTTTCATCGAAGGCAATGAAGCAACTGCTCTTGGGTGTCTCTTTGGAGGCGTGCAAATGCTTTCCTGGTACCCAATCACCCCATCGTCTTCACTCGCAGAATCGAT
>Ga0255776_10004402_pt1 | contig 14877 bp, 18 predicted proteins | sample 071ome_19_FD_179974 | JGI IMG/M metagenome (GOLD analysis project Ga0255776, IMG submission 179974) | Coastal salt marsh microbial communities from the Groves Creek Marsh, Skidaway Island, Georgia - 071413AT metaG (version 2) | ecosystem: Environmental > Aquatic > Marine > Intertidal zone >... | reverse complement strand
AGGCAACGAACACCGCGCGCGTGAGTTCGAGGAAAGCACGGGCATCAAGGCGGTGAAGTTCGACGTCTCGAACCATGAGGAAGTGGACGAGGCCATCTCGAAAATCGAGAAGGACATTGGTTCAGTCGAGATTCTCGTGAATAACGCGGGTATCACCCGCGACGGCACGATGCACCGCATGACCTATGAGCAATGGAAAGAGGTGATCGACGTCAACCTGTCGGGCGTCTTCAACTGTTCACGCGCCGTCATCGAGGGCATGCGCGACCGTTCCTGGGGCCGCATCGTCAACATTGGTTCAATCAACGGCCAGGCAGGGCAATACGGCCAGGTAAACTACGCCGCCACCAAGTCAGGCATCCATGGTTTCACCAAGGCACTCGCCCAGGAAGGTGCGGCCAAGGGCATCACTGTGAACGCCATTGCGCCGGGCTATGTCGATACCGACATGGTGCGCGCGGTACCGCCGGACGTTCTGGAGAAGATCATCGCGCGCATCCCCGTCGGCCGTCTGGGCAAAGCGGACGACATCGCTCGCGGCGTGGTCTTCCTGACCGCCGACAACGCCGACTTTATTACTGGCTCAACTCTATCGATCAACGGCGGTCAGCACATGTACTAGGCCGCAAGGCGCGACGTCCCTATGCTTGAACTTCTGACAGATCCGGCTTGGGCGAGTTTCATCACCCTGGCCCTGCTGGCGATCATGCTCGGGGTCGCTTTCGCGACAGCTATTGAGATCCTGAACCTCCTCGCCCGTAAGCGCCGGATTGAAGCCACGGACAACGCCGGATGAGCCGGCGTGAATATCCCGACAACCCCATCTCCGGTGTCGGGGTAGTGGTCCTTAAGGAGGAACACGTTCTGCTGATCCAACGCGGCAAGGAACCGGGGATCGGGAACTGGAGTATTCCCGGCGGCAAGCAAGAACTGGGCGAGTCCTGGCGGGAAACTGCCGCGCGCGAGGTGATGGAGGAAACCGGGATCGAGATCGAGATCGTCGGCATTATCGATGTGGTCGATGCCATCGTGCGCGACGGCGACCCGGCACGTCTCGGCACCCAGGGCGTTACAGCACCCCTGACGAACGACGACAACGTCGTCCCGTTGCATGAACGCCGGGTGCGCTACCACTACACTCTGGTCGATTGTGCCGCCCGTTGGACCGGCGGCGAGCCAAAGGCGGGGGGCGATGCAATGCACGCTGAGTGGTGGCCACTGGCATGCCTCGACGAGCTGCCGCTGTGGACCGAGACCGTCCGCATAATCCGCGAGGCCGCGGAGATGGCAGCGGGCTAAGCGTCAACCGTTAGCCCGGGTGAAGGCGCGCATGTGAAATTCCGCCTGCCTGGGCGCATAGACAAACCCGGACCCGACCGGACAGGCCCGCCGTGCCCGGCAGCCCCGTGTCACGCAGTCCACCCCGTCCAGCGTCGCCAGATACGCCGTGCAGGATGGGACGTCATAAACGTCACCGGAAAACGCATCGACCGGGCAGGCCGACAGACAGGGTTTGTCCACGCAGGTTTCACAGGGGGACGGGCAAGCCTCACGCGGCGCGATATCCAGCCGTTCTGAAAAGGCGAGTGCACCTCGATACGCATGCCAGAGCCCGTATTCCGGATGAATCAGAACACCCAGCGGGGAAGGATGGACCGCCTCCCCCTTCCGCGCCCAGCGCTGGAAAGGCAAGTATGGCGGCCCGCCGAACGGAAACAGCGCCCGGGCGCCGACCTCCCCGGCAATGACCGAAAGCACATCGCGCAACCAGTCATCCAGCGGGCTCAGGCTGTCAGCATAGTCACCGCGCACTGCCTCAAAGGCCTGCCACATGGATGGTCCGGCATTGCCGATAAGAAAAAGCGTGCCCGGAGTACCGGGTACGCCGTCTTCTGGTTCAGGATGGAAGGCGCCGCGCGCAATCAGACCTTTCGCCGAAAGGCGCTGTTCGAGCACTCGCATGCCTACTCCGCAGCGACGGCCTTCCGCAGGTGTTCGCGATGGAGCAGCTCTGCGATCTGGACCGTGTTCAGCGCCGCGCCCTTACGCAGGTTGTCGGAGACGACCCAGATGTTCAGGCCATTCTCAACGGTCGCATCCTCACGGATACGACTGACATAGACCGCGTCCTCACCGGCGGATTCTTCCGGGGTCACATAGCCTTCGTTGGCGCGGTGGTCGATCACCACGACACCCGGCGCATTGCGCAGTATCTCGCGCGCCTCCTTCTCGGAGACCTCGCGCTCGAACTCGATATTGATCGCCTCGGAATGGCCAATGAACACCGGCACGCGCACACAGGTCGCCGTGACCCTGATCTTCGGGTCGAGGATCTTCTTGGTCTCGACGGTCATCTTCCACTCTTCCTTGGTGGAACCATCATCCATGAAAACGTCGATATGCGGGATGACATTGAAGGCGATCTGCTTGGTGAATTCCTTCGGCTCAAGCGGGTCGTTCACATAGACCGCACGGGTCTGGTTGAACAGCTCGTCCATACCGTCCTTGCCCGCGCCCGACACGGACTGATAGGTCGAGACCACCACACGCTTGATGCCATAGGCCTCATGCAGTGGCTTCAGCGCGACGACCATCTGAATCGTCGAGCAGTTCGGGTTAGCGATGATATTGCGCTTCGAGTAGCCGGCAACGGCTTCCGGATTCACTTCAGGCACGATCAGCGGCACGTCGGGATCCATGCGGAATTGCGATGTGTTGTCGATGACGATGCAACCGGCCGCACCCGCCTTCGGGGCATACTCGGCCGAAACCTTCGCACCCGGTGAAAACAGGGCGATATCGGTGCCGGTGAAGTCGTAATCAGCCAGGGACTGAACTTTCAGGGTTTTGTCCTCGCCGAACGATACTTCTCGGCCGACCGAGCGTTCGCTCGCCAGCGCCACGACTTCGTCCGCCGGGAACTTGCGTTCCGCCAACGTTTGCAGCATTTCGCGGCCGACAGCGCCTGTCGCTCCGACCACCGCAACCTTGTAGCCCATAGGTACTGTCCTTTTTTTGCGGCGCAACATGCGCCGTGCGGGCGATCAAATAAGCCCGATAGTCCGGATTTGCAAGTTTAAGCCGGCCCGAGAAAGCCCCTCTCCCAAGGGGGAGAGGGTTTCCATCAAGCTTTCCGCGCCACCATGCTCACGTAGTTCATGAAGCCGAAGAAGCTGCCCGTTTCGATCCGACGTGCACATTCGGCCACCAGTGCGGCCTGCATGTCATCGTCGATCCGGCCCCATTGTCGCAGATAGAGCGCACCGCGTTCCGTCCAGCCGCGTGTGAGCTGGGGCGCATCGGTGTCCAGATGACCGTGGCTACGCGTCGGTGCCGGGTCGAAGCCTGCCTCCCGCAGCATCGATGGCAGGCGGCGGACCAGCCAGCGGTCATTGACGTTGCCCTCAATGAAGGCGTCGATACAGCCCTGAAGCGGATCGGCGTCGGAGGTAGCGACGCTCATGGTCGTGAAGTCCCCGTCATAGATCGCCACTTGTCCGCAGGGCTTAAGAACGCGGTGCACCTCCAACAGCACGCCTTCGGGGCCCGGCACATGGGTCAGGAGGGTGTGCAGCACCACCACGTCGAAGCTTGCATCCTCGAACGGCAGATCGCGGGCATCCGAGTACCGAAAGGATACATTCTGCAGGTCCGCCGCCAGCTCGCGTCCACGCTCCAGCAGCGGCTCCAACTGATCGACACCAACCACCTCACCTACGCCGGGCCAGGCGGCAAGCCTGCGCGACTGCGCGCCAGTGCCGCAACCGATATCCAGCACCCGCGCGCAGTCGGGAAAATCGATGTTGGACAGGTAGGACTCCAGCGCCGCGGCCTGCTGCGGCGTTGCCGCGCGGCGCTCAAGGCTGACCTTGAGCTGATCCATGATCTCCGCTGGAATGGCGTCGGGGTTCACGTAAATATCCGGCACGGTGTTCTCCTCGCCTTTGCGGCACCCTATGTGCCAGAATTTCCGCCATGGCCGAACGTTTTTCCAGCTACGCCGAGTTCTGGCCTCACTATTTGCGCGAACATGCCGATCCGCGCACCCGCGCGCTGCACTATATTGGCAGCATTGCCGCCCTGCTGCTGATTGGCTTCGGTGTGGTGATCGGCCCATTGTGGCTGTTGCTAATCGCAGCCGTCGCCGGATACGGCCCCGCCTGGATCGGGCATGGCTTCGTGGAGAAAAACCGGCCCGCCACCTTCACCCACCCGGTGTGGTCGTTTCTGTCGGATTTCCGGATGCTGTATCTGTGGATCACCGGCCGGCTGGCACCTGAACTAAGTGGCGCAGGGGTGCTGCCGAACGAATGAAACCGCGTACTACCTAGCTTCTGACCGTTCTTGTGCTTGGTGGGTGGACGATCTCTTCGCCGGGAACCACCGAAACGGGTAATCCGCTGCTGTGAAATTGGTCGATCGACCTGGGCGTACAAGAGCGTGACTGCGGATAGGTCGGGGAAGTCAGCTTCCAGGATTCCGCGGCGGGGACGCCACGGCTGGCTCGCCGCCGACTTGAGCCGTCTTGGGGCTCGCCAGCGCGGCTTCCAGCAACGCATCTACCTTGGCACGGGTTTCCGCCTCGCGGTTTGCCTGCGCATCCTCGATAGCGGCCCGCATCGCCTGGCTGACCGAGCATTCCCCGGTGGTCAACTGGCGGCCCGTACTGGTCTCGACGACCTGCTGAGCGGCGGCGGGTGCGGACAGCCCTGCGATAAGAGCGGCCAGCACGAATGTCGTTCGAGCAGTCATGCGTCTACGCTAGTCCCACCACGCGGCCGGCGTCAATTCAGCCCGACAGGCTGTCGAGCTCGGCCAGCAGCTTAGTGCCCATCTCTTCAGTGGTCACCTGAGTGCAGCCGTCCTGCATGATGTCGGCGGTGCGGAAGCCCTCGTTCAGGACGTTCTGGGCCGCCTGCTCTACCATGTCGGCTTCGTTGCCGAGGTCGTAGGAGTAGCGCAGCATCATCGCGAAGGAGAGCAACATTGCCAGCGGATTGGCCTTGCCCTGACCCGCAATGTCCGGGGCTGAGCCGTGCACCGGCTCGTACATGGCGCGGCGCGCGCCCGTGTTCGGATCCATCGCACCCAGGCTGGCTGAGGGCAGCATGCCCAGAGAGCCAGTCATCATGGCGGCCTCGTCCGACAGGATGTCGCCGAACAGGTTGTCGGTGACGATGACGTCGAACTGGTGCGGATTGCGCAGAAGCTGCATGGCGCAGTTGTCGGCTAGGATGTGCTCGAACTCTACCTCGGGGAATTCCTCGGCCGCGACGCGCCCAGCAATCTTGCGCCAGAAGGCGCCGGTTTCCATCACGTTCGACTTCTCGGCCGAGTGCACCTTGTTGCGACGCTTCTTGGCAAGCTCGAAGGCGACGCGCAGGATGCGCACGATCTCTTCCTCGGTGTAGGCCTGGGTATCAATCACGCGGACCGTGCCGTCTTCCAGTGTCTGCTCGCCACGCGGCTCCCCGAAATACACTCCCGAGGTCAGCTCGCGCAGGATCATGATGTCGAGGCCCTTCACCACTTCCGGCTTTAAGGTCGAGGCATCGACCATCGCGTCCATGACGATGGCGGGTCGCAAATTGGCAAACAGGTCTAGATCCTTGCGCAGGCGCAGCAGACCAGCTTCTGGACGGTGTTCACGCGGAACGTCATCCCATTTCGGACCGCCGACGGCGCCGAACAGCACGGCATCCAGCGACATAGCCTTATCCATGGTCTCGTCGGTGATCGACACACCGTGGGCGTCGTAGCAGGCACCCCCGACGAGGTCCTCATCCACCGCGAAGCGGACCGCCTCCTTCGCCTCGAACCAGCCCATCACACGACGGACCTGCTCCATCACCTCAGGCCCGATGCCGTCACCCGGCAGGATCAAAACACTCTTATTGGCTGCCATCTGGGCTCTCCCCCTCGAACTCTATTTTGCTTTGATCTGGCTCACGACGCTTCGCGGTAAAGCCATGGCTGCTGGCCACGCTGGCCTCCTTCAAAATCGCCGATCTTGGTATCGCGCTGCATGGTCAAGCCAATATCGTCCAGGCCTTCCAGCAGGCAGTGCTTCAGGAACGCATCGAGCTCGAACGGATAGACGATGCCGTTAGGCGCATGGATTTCCTGATTCGCCAGATCAACCGTGATCTCCGGGTTTTCAGGGTCCTGGGCGACTGACATCAGCGTGTCAATCTGCTCCTGCGGCAGCTTAATGAGCAGCATACCGTTCTTGAAACTATTGTTATAGAAGATGTCGGCGAAGTTCGGCGCGATGACGACCTTGATCCCGAAATCCTGCAGTGCCCAGGGCGCATGCTCGCGCGAGGAGCCGCAGCCGAAATTGTCGCCAGCGATCAGGATCTCAGCCTTAGTGTAAGGCTCCTTATCCAGCACGAACGTGCCGGTGTTGTTGCCGTCAGCATCGGTGCGCAGTTCATGGAACAGGCCGCGGCCCAGCCCCGTGCGCTGGATCGTCTTCAGGAACTGCTTGGGGATTATCTTGTCGGTATCGACATTTACCATCGGCAGCGGCGCGGCGACGCCCGAGACCTTGTTGAACTTTTCCATCACACTAATCCTCACGTTTGAGCAGCTATCGTTTTAGCACCGTACAGCCGGCCAGTATGTCATGCAGCGCCTGGCGTCGCGGCATAAACAGGATCGGCAGGAAGCCGACCAGAAAGAACGCGATCGAGACAAAGCGCGCCCAGTAGCGCACTGTCGTCCGACCAAAACTTGCCTGACCGCCCGAAAGGTCGGCTGTGAAGATACCCATCACCGCCATTCCGAGCGTGGCCTGCAGCGGGCTCGATTCCATGCCCGCCCAGTACAGCCAGGCGAAGAACAGCATGACTGCGTTCGTCATATGCCCCGATGTGCCATCCGCGAACCCGACCGTTGTGAACCCGTACAACGGCACCGCCAGCAGCGCCGAGACCACCCACGCCACCAGCCAGACCAGGCCGATATCCACCAGGCCGGCAACGGTGCGCAGGATCAGCCCGGCGTGCCGGACCGGAAGCACCGCGCCGGCGGGACCGTCCGTCACGCGTCGAGGTCACGCACATCAGTCAGCTTGCCGGTGACAGCTGCCGCCGCCGCCATCGCGGGGCTGACCAGATGGGTTCGCCCACCACGTCCCTGACGGCCCTCAAAATTGCGGTTCGAGGTCGAGGCGCAGCGCTCGCCCGGCTCCAGCTTGTCGGCATTCATCGCCAGGCACATCGAGCAGCCCGGCTCGCGCCACTCGAAACCGGCCGCGATGAGTATTTCATGCAACCCCTCGGCCTCGGCCTGTTCCTTCACGAGGCCTGAACCCGGCACCACGATGGCATTCACGCTGTCGGCGACCTTGCGGCCCTCGGCGACCTGCGTGGCGGCGCGAAGGTCCTCGATACGACCGTTGGTGCATGAGCCGATGAACACCTTGTCCACCGCCACGTCCTGCATCTTCGTGCCCGGCTTCAGGTCCATGTATTCCAGCGAACGCTCCCATGCCTGGCGCTGGTTGTCGTCGCGCGCATCGTGGTTGGGATCGGGAACCGCGCCGGTGATCGGTACCACGTTTTCCGGGCTGGTACCCCAGGTGACCTGCGGCGGGATGTCCGGCGCGGACAGGCGCACTTCCTTGTCGTACTTCGCACCTGGATCGCTAGGCAGGGTCCGCCAGTAGGCTTCCGCCGCCTCCCACGCCGCACCCTTCGGTGCCATTGGGCGACCCTTCAGGAACTCATAGGCCTGGTCGTCCGGCGCCACCAGGCCAGCACGAGCACCGCCCTCGATGGACATGTTGCACATAGTCATGCGCCCTTCCATCGACAGAGCCCGCACGGCGTCGCCCGCATACTCGATCACAGAGCCGGTGCCACCGGCAGTGCCGATGGCGCCGATGATGGCGAGGATCATGTCCTTCGCGGTAACGCCAAGCGACAGATCGCCATCGACGGACACGAGGAAGTTCTTGGCCGGGCGCTGCAGCAGGGTCTGGGTAGCGAGCACATGCTCGACCTCGGACGTGCCGATGCCAAATGCCAGCGCGCCAAACGCGCCATGGGTCGCCGTGTGGCTATCACCGCACACGATGGTCGTGCCTGGCAGGGTGAAACCCTGCTCTGGCCCAATGATGTGCACGATGCCCTGGCGGATGTCGTCCATGTCGAAGAGCTCGATGCCAAACTCCTCGCAGTTCTTCGTCAGGGTCTGGACCTGGATACGCGATTCCTCGTCGTCGATCCCGCCGCTACGATCGGTCGTCGGCACATTATGGTCGGCGACCGCGAGCGTGGCTTCGGGACGACGCACCTTGCGGCCGTTCATGCGCAGGCCCTCGAAGGCCTGCGGGCTCGTCACCTCATGAACGAGGTGACGGTCGATATAGATAAGGCAGGTTCCGTCGTCCTGCACATCAACCAGATGCGATTCCCATATTTTGTCGAACAGGGTCTTCGGCTGCGACATTGTCATGTCCTTCTGAACTTCTTTCCAAAAAGCAAAACGCCCCGTGAACCAGTCTCCGGGGCGCTGCTCGTGAACGTCGGCCCGTCTGCCGGAGCCATTCCGTTATTCGCTTTTAGCTTCGGCCTCGGTGTTTTCCTCGGCCGCAGTTTCCACCGGCGGCGCAACGCTGTCCTCAGGACGATCGGCCTTGCCCGTCTCTGGAACCACGACATTACCCTTGCGGGTCATGCCCCGGCCCGTCGTTCGCTCAGAAATACGTGCGCGCTTGCCGGTGCGGCCGCGCAGGTAATAAAGCTTCGCCCGGCGCACCTTGCCCCGGCGCACGACCTCGATCGAGTCGATGCGTGGGCCGAAGAGCGGAAACACTCGCTCGACACCTTCGCCGAAGGAAATCTTGCGCACGGTGAAGGACGAGTTGATCCCGTCATTCTTCACGGCGATGCAAACACCCTCATAAGCCTGAATACGCTCGCGCTCGCCTTCTACGACGCGCACGTTGACGCGCACCGTGTCGCCCGGACCGAATTCCGGGGTCTCGCGGGCGGCCTGCAGCTTGGCAAGCTGGTCGGCTTCGAACTTCTGAAGCGTGTTCATCGCTCTTGTCCTTCTTCTTCCATCTCCGCGTAACGCCGCCACAAATCCGGACGCCGCTCGCGCGTAACCTGTTCCGCCTGTTCTTCACGCCATTGCGCCACGCGACCGTGATGGCCGGAGGTCAGGACGTCGGGCACCAGACGCTCTATGCCCTGCCGGTCTTCCCAACGCGCCGGCCGCGTATAGTGCGGATACTCGAGCAACCCGCTTTCAAAACTCTCTTCCGACAGCGAATCCGCCTGACCCAGAACCCCGGGCAGCAGTCGGACAACCGCGTCGAGCAACACCAGCGCTGCGGGCTCCCCTCCGGAAAGCACATAGTCGCCGACGCTGATTTCCTCGACCTGCCAGGCATCCAGAACCCGCTGATCGACACCTTCATAGCGGCCACAAAGCAGTATCACGCCAGGGCCGTCCGCCAGTTCCCGGACACATGCCTGCGCCAGCGGACGACCGCGGGGCGTGAGATAGATGATCGGCCGCTGGCCGTCAACTGCGTTTACAGTCTCGAAAAGCGCGGAATCCAAGATATCCGGCCGCATCACCATTCCCGGACCGCCGCCGAACGGCTCGTCATCGACGCTGTTGTGTCGGTCGGTCGCGTGAGCCCGAATATCGCGGGCATCCAGCCCCCAGATGCCCCGCTCCAGCGCACGGCCGTGCAACGACATGCCCAGCGGCCCTGGAAACATCTCCGGAAACAGCGTCAGCACGCTCGCGACCCATGTTACGGGTTCAGCCATCTCGGCTTCCTTCTCCGCCCGGGCGCAGCAACTTCGCTGGGTCAGCCACTAGCCGCCCCGCCGAGACGTCCACCAGTGGCACGGCGGTGCGGGTGAACGGGACCGTCGCTAGACGCCCATCTTCGCCCTCGATTTCCAGAACGTCGCCGCCCCCGAAATCGTACAGCGCACGAACCGTGCCCAGAGGCATGCCGTCCGGTGTCTCGACCGGAAGACCGATCAGATCAGTGTGGTAGAACTCGTCTTCTTCCACCGCCGGAAGGCGCTCGCGCGGGACGAACAGTTCGAGCCCGCGCAACGCCTCTGCGCCGGAACGGTCGTCGATACCCTCGACGTGCACCAGCAGCTGGCCCTTGCCGGCGCGGTTGCGCACCTCAAGGGTGAAGGAACGCGACCCGTCAGCACTTTCGACCGGACCGTAGGTCCCGACATCCTCAGGCCGTTCGGTGAACGGCCTGACGCGGACCAGCCCGTGCAGGCCATGAGCCCCCGTGACGACGCCGACGCAGATCCGGCTGTTCGAATTTCCGCCGGCTTCGTCCATGGCCCTATCCCCGAAATTGTGAGGCGGGGAATCGAAGTCCGGTTACTCGGACTTCTCTTCCTCTTCACCGGCTTCCTCGGCCGGAGCATCCCCAGCGGGAGCCTCTTCCGCAGGTGCTTCCTCGGCAGCCGCCTCTTCAACCGGGGCTTCCTCGGCCGGAGCCTCCTCAGCGGGAGCTTCTTCCGCGGGCGCTTCCTCGGCAGCCGCCTCTTCAGCCAGGGCTTCGTCGGCCGGAGCTTCTTCCGCCGGAGCTTCGGCTTCCGCCGCAGCCGCCTCGGCCGCCGCCTTCGCAGCCTCTTCCAAAGCCGCCGCGCGCTCCTGCGCCTTCGCCTTCGGCAGGTGCTTCTTGGACTGCTCGCGGATGACCGGGGCTTCCATCAGGCCCGCATTAGCAAAGAACTTCTGGACCCGCTCGGACGGCTTGGCGCCGACGCTGATCCAGTGCTTCGCGCGCTCCTCGTCGAACTGGACCCGGTTCGGGTCGTCCTTCGATAGCATCGGGTTGTAGTGACCGATGCGCTCGACGAAACGGCCGTCGCGCGAACGCGCCTTGTCGGCCACGACGATACGGTAGAACGGGCGCTTCTTCGCGCCGCCACGCGCCAGTCGAATGGTAAGTGCCATGGTTTGCTTCCTTTTCTTAAAATAACCGTTTGTAGGGTTGTTGTTCGTGGTTCAGCGAGGCGGCAGGTGCACAGCCTCAATCTTGTGACCGTCGGGATCGCGCACGAAGGCCCCGTAATAGGTGTCGCGGTATTCCGGACGCAGCCCCGGCGCGCCGTCATCAATGGCACCGGCGGCCATCGCAGCGCTGTAGAACGCATCGACCTCGTCTCGGGATTCTGCGCGGAAGGCAACATGCCGGCCGTCATCGGTCACGGCTGCAATGCTGTCGCGGGCGTTGATCCAGAAGACCCCGCCGCCGTTCGGTGAAGCCCACGACACCGTGCCCGGCTTTTCCATGTAGCGCGCGCAACCCAGCGCACCCAGCACCCCATCGTAGAACACCGCGGAGCGCGCAAGGTCGGACACACCGATGGACAGGTGATGAAACATGACGGTCGCTAGCGCCCCATGCCCGGGGGCAGCATGCCGGGCGGCAAACCACCACCCATGGTAGGCATTCCGCCGCCGCCCATCGGGGGCATCCTGCCACCCATCTTCTTCATCTTCTTCATCATGGACTGCATCTGTTGGTACTGCTTGAGCAGCTTGTTGATCTCCTGCACCGAAGTGCCGGACCCGGCCGCGATACGCACCTTGCGGGACGCCTTGACGGTGGCGGGCTTCGCCCGCTCCAACGGCGTCATCGAGAGGATAATGGCTTCCTGACGCTTGATGAGACTGTCGTCGAGATTGTGCTCGGCCATCTGTTTCTTGAGCTTGCCGACGCCCGGCAGCATCGACATCACGCCGCCGAGGCCGCCCATCTTCTTGAGTTGGCGCAGCTGATCGAGCAGGTCGTTCAGGTCGAACTCGCCCTTGGCCATACGGCGGGCGATCTTCTCGGCCTCTTCCTCCTCGACCAGTTCGCTGGCGCGTTCGACCAGCGAGACCACATCGCCCATATCAAGGATACGGCCCGCGACGCGCTCGGGGTGGAAGGGCTCCAGCGCGTCTATTTTCTCGCCGGTGCCGATCAGCTTGATCGGCTGGCCCGTCACGGCGCGCATCGACAGTGCTGCGCCACCGCGCGCATCGCCGTCCATACGGGTCAGCACGATACCCGAGATGCCGACCTGCTCATGGAAGGCCTGGGCCGTATTCACAGCATCCTGGCCAGTCATGGCGTCCGCCACCAGCAGCGTCTCGTGCGGGTTCGCCGCCTTGGTGATGGCCGTGGCTTCCGTCATCAGCGCGTCGTCGATTGAGAGACGGCCGGCGGTATCGAGCAGTACTACGTCGTAACCGCCGCGGCGCGCCTGCTCCATGGCGCGCCGGGCGATCATCACCGGCATTTCGCCCGGTACGATATCCAGTGTCGGTACAAGCACCTGATCACCGAGCACGCGCAACTGCTCCTGCGCGGCCGGGCGGCGCACATCGAGCGAGGCCATCAGGACTTTCTTCTTCTGCCTGTCCGCGAGCAGGTGACCGATCTTGGCCGTGGTGGTCGTCTTGCCCGAGCCCTGCAGGCCTACAACCATGATGGCCACCGGTGCGGGCGCGTTGAGATCTAGCTCGAACGCCGATCCGCCCAGCATATCGACCAGCGCATCGTGAACGATCTTGACGACCATCTGGCCCGGCGTGACGGAACGCACAACCTCCTGACCCACTGACTCTTCCTGAACGCGTGCGACGAAATCGCGAACTACCGGCAGCGCGACATCCGCCTCGAGCAGGGCCACGCGCACCTCACGCAGCGCCGCCGCCACATCCTCTTCGGACAGGGTGCCGCGCCGCTTCAGGCGGTCGAAGACATCTCCTAGACGTTCGCTCAGCGATTCGAACAAGCTTCAGATCCCCTCGGGCGAAAGCGCCCTTATATCCCGGATAAAAAACCATACGCCCAACGGCAAATGCGCCAGTGCGCGAAACTCGCGGACTGGCGTAGCCCCGGCCTCCACGGCCCGGGCCGCATCTGCTATCGATGCGGGATAGGACAGAACCTATGCGAACTCCCGAAAACGGTCAACCTGCAGCGTTAATCAGCCGATAAACAGTGATTTCATCGGCTGCAACCGCCGACCGGATCAGAGCCTCGACCTGAACCAGGCTTTCCCGAAAATTCCGGACTCCCGGGGCCGACGCCAGGTGATCCAGCTCATCAAGTCGCTCGGACGCGACTGACATCCTTTTTTCGGGCACCGGCCTGCACTCTGGACGGGAGGGCCGCTCCGGCCCTATATCCCCGACATGGCCGCACGTGAATTCATAAAGATGCAAGGGCTGGGTAACGACATGGTGATTGTCGATGCCCGCACCCGCCCGCTCGCCGTTAGTGCGGCAGGCGCCCGCATGCTCGCCGACCGGCACACCGGTATCGGGTTCGACCAGATGATTGCGCTGGAATCGGCCGACGATGCGGATGTGCACGTACGCATTTTCAATGCCGACGGCGGTGAAGTGGAGGCCTGCGGCAACGCCATGCGCTGCGTGGCCCGGCTGCTAATGAACGGCGAGGACGATACGCTGACGATTCGCTCATCAGCCGGACTACTCGAGGCCCGTCGCTGCACGAACAATCCGGAATATTTCTCTGTCGATATGGGCCCGGCGCGCGCCGGCTGGCAGGACATCCCTCTCGCACGCGCATGCGACACCGACCATGTGCCGCTTTCCCTGGGGCCCCTGTCCGATCCGGTCGCCGTGAACATGGGCAATCCCCACGCAGTATTCTTTGTGGACGATGCGGATGCGATCCCGCTTGATGAACTCGGCCCGCAGCTGGAGCACGACCCGATCTTTCCTGAACGCGCCAACATCGGCGTCGCCCAGGTCACGGGCCCGGACACTCTACATCTGCGTGTGTGGGAACGTGGTGCAGGGCTGACACTGGCCTGCGGCTCGGGCGCCTGCGCCGCCGGAGTCGCTGCACACCGGCGCGGTCTAACGGGCCGAAACCTGCGGGTGCAGGTCGAGCGCGGCGAACTGCTAATCGAATGGCGAACGGATGGGCACGTCATCATGTCCGGCCCCGCAGAAGAATCATTCCGCGGCAGTATCGACGAAGCGTTTTTCGCAGGGCCGTCCAATGGCTGAACGATCGGGCCCCGATCTCGTCACTTTCGGTTGCCGCCTGAACACCTTCGAATCCGAGGTGATGCGCGACCATGCCACCGCCGCCGGGCTGGACGATGCGGTGATCGTCAACACCTGCGCCGTCACCGCCGAAGCTGAGCGGCAGGCGCGCCAGGCAATTCGCCGTGCCCGACGCGATAACCCCAGCGCGCGCATCATCGTGACAGGCTGTTCGGCCCAGATAGACCCGGACCGCTATGCGGCCATGCCTGAAGTCGATGCTGTGCTGGGCAATCAGGAAAAGCTGCAGGCGGATTCGTTCCTGCGGCTGGATTCCCAGCCCGTGCGGGTAAACGACATAATGGCCGCACACGAGACCGCCGGACATCTGGTGGAGGGCATCGACGGGCGCACCCGCGCGCTGATCCAGGTTCAGAACGGCTGCGACCACCGCTGCACTTTCTGCGTCATTCCCTACGGGCGCGGCAACTCACGCAGCATGGCCATCGGCGCGATCACCGAACAGGTGCGGACCCTTGTGGCAAACGGTTATCGCGAGGTGGTCCTGTCCGGTGTCGATATCACATCCTATGGCGCGGACCTGCCAGGACAGCCGAAGCTTGGCCAGATGATCCGCCGCTTGCTGGCCGCCGTGCCCGAACTGTCCCGCCTGCGGCTCAGTTCCATCGATGTCGCGGAGATCGATGACGACCTGATGCGCCTGATCGTCGGAGAAGAGCGGTTGATGCCGCACCTGCATTTGAGCCTTCAGGCGGGCGACGACATGATCCTGAAGCGGATGAAGCGGCGGCATACCCGTGCGCAGTCAGTGTCGTTCTGCGAGGCGGTGCGCAA
>Ga0255776_10004399_pt1 | contig 14879 bp, 12 predicted proteins | sample 071ome_19_FD_179974 | JGI IMG/M metagenome (GOLD analysis project Ga0255776, IMG submission 179974) | Coastal salt marsh microbial communities from the Groves Creek Marsh, Skidaway Island, Georgia - 071413AT metaG (version 2) | ecosystem: Environmental > Aquatic > Marine > Intertidal zone >... | reverse complement strand
AGCGAATTGCACCTATAAATTAAGTTTTTATTTACCGAGAAAGGGCGCCTCGGCGCCTTTTTCTGTGCCTGAGATATTCCTTCGGGAGCGTACTTTCAACTCCCTAATGGAATAGCAAAGACCTTCATTGCAACCCATGCCTGAAACTAGCTTAGCCACGACCGATTGTCGCCTGAGGCTCAAGCCATGACCCATACCGTTTGATATCATGCCAAGCGAGTCAGAAAAGGAATTTACTATGAAATCTGGATACCTCCCCCTTGTTGTCACCATACTCTTTTTAGCTGCTTGTGGAGGCGAGGGCACCACAGAAGACAGCCCTCCCCCAGCGACAGAAGGGGACTTTACTGTAGGCATCGGGGAAGGCATCGGCCTGAATTTTTCAGACAAACCGTTTCTGACAACAGAATCAGTAGAACAACTGATCGTCACCGACATACAGTTCTCCGTACCTGGATTACGACGACCACCATTTGAGAATGTGTATGCCGTATCATCAGCTGGGCAAGTGACGCCAGCCATCAATAATATTCATTCTATTGATGTCAGTTACACTTTCTATGATTCCGTTAATGATCAAATATGGATGTCAGCGGCATCTGACTTGGGGTGGGCCGAAGATAATCTGATGGTTTCGAGAGTCATCACCAATACCTCCGACTTCGCAACCATTGGTCCGGAGTTTGAATTCCCGTACCCCTTATCGCTGCAAGGTTTTGAATCCGATTACCCTTCGGGACAACTCCTGTTCGTGACAGTTGATCTGTCCTCTGACCCTGACGATCCTGACGCATTTATCGAAAGTAAAACAGATCTCGCAGGCCCTCACCATTGTGAAAGTAGAACTGATAATGACGGTAATTGCCTGGTAGAAATTCAAATCTTTCCGGAAGGCGTTGGCACCGATAAAGAACAGTACAACCTGCATATTGGAAGTGTCATTTCCACTCTGGAAGAAACATATAAACGATGCCGACTAATACGGTTTGACCTCAACGATGAGACTACTCATTGCGCACACCCGCTGGATTACTCTAAGAACTTAAACAGCTACTTTTCCGTGTACGGTTTTTTCATTCCGATCAGCATACCCGTGGAATCATGGCCTGATCGTGATCTTGAAAGCACATTTCAAATCAACCAATCGTCAGACTTTGGAATGTTTAAACCCGGATTAAAACCAACACAAGTTACTCCCGGCGGGAGTATCTACCATAGCGTAAATTCAGGTGTTACCCATGCTGAATCTCTGACCGATGAATTCGAAAATTTTGATACACCACCCTCATCACTGTTCTGGGTGCTGAACGACGAATTTATTCTTTACAGTCTATCTGGCCTTATGGATCAGGTTTATAACATCCCTGAAAACGAAACGACCGATGTCTTCGCTTCACTGCTTGCCAGTACTTACGACAATGTGAATACGCTGATTGATGGGGACGACTTACGGCAGCTTGATTCCCCCAACGCCCCCGTCCGATTAGTTCACGGCGCATCATGGGACTACGCATGGCCGGGGCAACTGTCTCATATCAGCTCGAGTGGACATATCTACAGCTGCAACAGTCAGAAAGGCATTACGACTCTGATTCCAGAAAGTGATTTTTCCACGCTCGTCGATCAAACTCCGTCTTTTGCTTGTAATGACATGGACATTCTCTCTGACGAATCTTATGTCACATATAATATCCAGACAGCCAATAACGGCGATGACATCCAGGTATTGGAACAAGCCTCTGGAAGCGTCAAGAATATTTTTGAAGACATCGGTTATACCGTATACGGTGCCCTCCGAATAAACTCCCTTTCAATGTCGATCAATGAGAGCGTGTTAACCTTTACAGCGTATAACGACCATCAAAGCTACCTGTTCAACGTCAATCTTGATGACTTCATATCCGACGAAAACGCCACCGATTATTTGTCAGCCGTAGCCATTCCAGGCACCGACGTGGTAGACATTACCCATCTGAATAACGCACCGCCCTCAGACACAGAAATACCCTCATCCGCAGCCCCCTCAGTCACCGAATTCCTACAGATTCCGACAGACAGACGCTATGTCGGTTTACGGTTCAATGTTGCTATGGATAAAAAGAGTGTGAACGATGGAATTACGCTCACCGAGAACGGCGAACCTATCTCTTTTGCTCCGATCTGGGCAGGAAGTACCATCTACATCGTGCCTCAGATTTATCCTGAAGGTTCAAGTTATGAAGAAGACGGGTATCCACCACCGGCGGGAGAGTCTTACTTCAAATCAGGCAAGACCTATCAGCTCCAGCTGGACACCAGCAGCGTAAGCAGTGATACGGGGATGCTAATGATCGAGCATCCCGAACCGGACTCAACACATCTATTCACCTTCAATTAAAACCATGCCACGTTGATCACCCGGTACATCCATCACCGGGTGATACTCACCTCCCTGTGTCACAGGTATACTTCCGCCATCGTGAATAATGTATCTGTGAGCTATGTCCCTGCCTTCGATTACTCAGCGCCTCGCTACCGAACTGAATATCCGCCCACAACAGGTTGATGCCACCGTCGCCCTGCTCGATGAAGGCGCCACCGTGCCCTTTATTGCCCGCTACCGGAAAGAAGTAACGGGCGCGCTGGATGACAGCCAGTTGCGTACTCTCGAAGAGCGATTGGGTTATTTGCGCGACATGGAAGATCGCCGGGCGTCGGTTCTTAACAGCATTGAAGAACAAGGCAAGCTCACCCCGGAACTCAAGCAGGCACTGCTGACGGCTGAGACCAAAACCCGCATCGAAGATTTGTACCTGCCCTACAAGAAAAAGCGTCGCACCAAAGGCCAGATGGCCATTGAAGCAGGCCTTGAACCATTAGCCGACGCCCTGTTCAACGACCCGAACCTGACGCCCGAGCAGGAAGCCGAGAAGTTCTTCAACAGCGAGCACAACATCGGCGATACCAAAGCCGCACTCGACGGCGCTAAGTACATTCTGATGGAACGCTTTGCCGAGAACGCCGACTTGCTCGCGGCACTGCGCCGCTTCCTGAAACAAGAAGCCACACTCTCGGTTCGCGTGGTGCCGGGCAAAGAAAAAGAAGGCGAGAAGTTCGCCGACTACTTTGAGCACGACGAGCCGCTTAAATCGGTACCGGGTCACCGCGCCTTAGCCATTCTGCGTGGCCGCAACGAAGGCGTATTGTCTTTCTCACTGGTCACCGGCGATCCGGACGACAAGCTTGCGGCCAGCCCCTGCGAAGCCATCATTGCCGAGCACTCGGGTATTGAAAACGAAGGCCGTGCCGCCGACCGTTGGTTGGCCGAGGTCGTCAAATGGACCTGGCGCATCAAGCTGCTGACCAGCCTCGAGACCGAGCTGATTGGCCAACTGCGTGAACAAGCCGAAGAAGGCGCGATTAAAGTCTTTGCCGATAACCTGAAAGACCTGTTGTTAGCCGCACCAGCTGGGCCAAAAGCCACCATCGGACTAGACCCAGGCCTGCGCACCGGGGTGAAAGTCGCAGTCGTCGATAAAACCGGCAAAGTCCTCGATCATTGCGCCATCTTTCCTACGCCGCCGCAAAATCGTATCGCCGAATCTGAAGCCGTGCTACTGGCGCTGATTCAAAAGCACAACGCCGAGCTGGTCGCGATTGGTAACGGTACTGCTTCGCGCGAAACCGATAAGTTTGTTGGCGATCTATTGAAAAAGCACAAAGACCTGAACGTGCAGAAAATCATGGTCAACGAGGCCGGTGCCTCGGTGTACTCAGCTTCCGAGCTGGCGGCCAAAGAATTTCCGGATCTGGACGTGACCATTCGCGGCGCCGTCTCCATTGCTCGTCGCTTACAGGACCCGCTGGCCGAACTGGTGAAGATCGAGCCAAAATCCATCGGTGTCGGCCAATACCAGCACGATGTGAATCAGAGCCAGCTGGCGCGCACACTGGATGCCGTCGTAGAAGACTGTGTGAACTCGGTGGGTGTTGATCTGAACACCGCCTCCGCACCGCTGCTGACGCGGGTCTCTGGCCTCAACGCCACATTAGCCAATAACATCGTTGCCTTCCGCGATGTGAATGGCGCCTTCACCTCGCGCAAAGACCTGGCCAAGGTGCCGCGTTTGGGTGACAAAACCTTCGAGCAGGCAGCGGGCTTCCTGCGCATCATGAACGGTACCAATCCGCTCGATGCCTCAGGCGTTCACCCTGAGTCTTACCCGGTCGTGGAACGTATTGCCCATGAATTCTCACGCGATGTCAGCAGCCTGATTGGCGACGGCAGCTTCCTGAAATCTGTCAACGCAGGCCAGTTTACGGATGAACATACCGGCGAACTCACCTTAAAAGATATTCTGAGTGAGCTTGAAAAGCCGGGCCGCGACCCCCGCCCTGAATTCCGCTTTGCGGAGTACAAAGAGGGCGTAGAAGACATCAAAGACCTGAAGCCCGGCATGATTCTCGAAGGCGCCATCACTAATGTGGCAGCGTTTGGGGCCTTTGTGGATATCGGCGTCCATCAGGATGGTTTGGTACATATTTCGGCGCTGGCAGATCACTTTGTAAAAGACCCTCGTGATGTCGTCAAAGCGGGCGACATCGTGAAAGTGAAGGTCATGGAAGTGGATGTGTCGCGAAAGCGCATTGGCCTATCGATGCGTTTATCCGATGATACGCCCGCAAAATCATCATCAGACACTCGTCAGGGAACGACCCGGTCTGCGAACTCGCCCAAAGCGACGACGCGCCGTGCGGTGTCAGAAAATTCGTCTGGGGCAATGGGAGGGGCCTTTGCCCAAGCGTTTGCTAACGCGAAAAAACGTAAGAAGTGAGAGTGTCGTGTTCCCGCGAGTGTTGTTGTCGTTGTCCCTATTCTCTGCTGCCGCTATGGCGCAGCCGGGAGCCATGGAAGTTGATGTAGACCCATCAGGATTGTCGTTGGGCGACGATGTACTGCCGTTTAACGAGTCGGCCATGCCATCGGTACTGACGGCTGTGCGCCTGAATCAGCCCAGCGCTGAGGTGCCAGCCAGCGTGACGGTATTGGATGCTGAGTTTATTGCTACTATCGGTGCGCGTTCTCTGACGGACATTTTACGCTATGTACCGGGCATGATGGTGACCTACGATTCACTGGATAACAGTGACTCGGTGGCCTATCACGGTGGTCCGGCCCTGTTTCCCAAAAGCATGCAGGTACTGATTGATGGACGTTCGGTCTATCGCTCAGGCATCGCTACCGTAGGCTGGCACCGACTGCCCGTCGCGGTCGAAGAAATCCAGCGCATCGAGATTGTGCGCGGCCCCAACTCCACCAGTTACGGCACCAACGCCTATCAGGCTGTGGTCAGTATCATCACCAAGCACCCGCAGGATTCACTGGCAAGCCGGGTCGAACTGCAAGCGGGCAACAACGATGATCGCTATGTGTATCTGCGCCACGGCGTCGAAACGGAACACAGTAACTGGCGCATGAACGCCCGGGTGCAACACACCGACCATCTGGAAGATGCTGTCGATGCCTCACTCGGCTGTCTGGAGCCTTGTGCCGACGACCGCCGTGACTGGTATTTAGGGCTGCGTGGTGCGCATTCATTATCGGCCCGTACCGAGCTGGATACCGCCCTCATCGGTATGAAAGCCGACCGTCAGGTACCCAACTTTCGGTTTTCCGATAACCGCATCAAAGACCAGCATCTGGAACTGGGCTTGAACCTCACCCATACCGTCTCGGATCATCGTCAGGTGCAGGCCACGTTTTACAGCATGCGTTACGACCGCTTCCAGCGCGCTTATGTTGATGGGCTACCCTCCGGGTGGTTTGATCCGGATCTGCGCAGCCTTGAGGCACTGAACCCACAGGCCGCCGATCAGATTGCATACGGTCAGCCCCCGGCGGCACTGGACATGACCGACCCGCAACAACTGGCCTTAGCGCAGACGTTGCAGGTGCGCTACACCAATGATCCGGCGGCCTTTATGACGCCAGCCACAGGCTTTGTCGATGCCAACACCACAGAACATCGCACTGACCTTGAGATTCAGGATACCTGGCTACCCAACGACCACCTGACTCTGATTAACGGTTTTGGTTACCGCAAAGAACGCGTCTCATCGAAAGAGTTTTACAACGGTACGATTGATGCCGACCTTGGCCGGGTATTCTCCAATGTAAACTGGCGCGCCAGTGACCACTGGGCACTGCATGCCGGCCTGATGTTTGAGCAGGAAGGCGATTACGAAAGCCTGTTATCCACGCGTCTGGCGGCTAACTATCTGATAACACCGCTGGAGTCCGTGCGCCTGGTATACACCAAAGGCGGCAAAACCCCGGATTACCACGAGCAGCACCGTTACTGGTCGTACCGTCTGCAGGACATGCAGACCGCCTCACCCTACACAACGGATCTGTTCTATGAAGTCGCCGTCGGCCCGGGTGATCTGAAACATCAGACCATTGAAGCCTTTGAGTTGGGTTATCACGGCCAGAGCAGCCGCGACTGGGGCCGCTTCAACTGGGACGCAAAAATCTTCCACGAACAACTGTTGGATGTGATTTACCAGTACCCTTCCATCTTCAACGAAGAGGTGTATCTGGATAATCGCGTTCGTTACGTCGGCGCCGAGGGGCAATTCACCTGGTCGCTCTCCAATGGCGCGGATATTCGTCTGACCTCGACGCTCATCGATGCCGACGCCAATACCGAAGCCGGTCTGGATGAAGGCGAGTTAGTGTCCTTGCATGCCCCAGTCAGCCACTCGCTGGCGTGGATGCAGCGCTGGAATGCACGCGTCGGGTCGTCCATGACCCTGTTTTACGTGAATAACCTCGGGCCACTAGGAGACGATCAGCGCGGCACCAATCAGCGCCGACTGGATCTACACCTGTATCGCGATATCGTTCGCACAGGCTGGTCAGCACGCATGAGCCTGAAAGCACAACGCGACTTCATTCGCGGCGAGTACGATCGCTCATCGCAGCCGTACCGCCAGCCAACGCGCGTACAACTGGCGCTCGGCCTGAGCTTCTGACACAGGTAACGCCCAACGAATGTCTCAGGTAGCGCATTGATGTGTTCTACCTGAGTTCATCCTGCAAGGTTGGGAGTTACCCTCGTTTGCCCCTATAATCGCGCCACACGCACGCACATTCTGAGGTGAGTTTGGCTAACTACTCTTCCCGCCTGGCCTTGCTGGCTGAGCCGTCCCATCGTCCGTTACTGACACGTCTGCAACGTGGTCTGGAGAAAGAGGGGCTGCGCTGCGGCAATGACGGCAAGATCGCCCAAACTCCCCATCCGATCGGGCTCGGCTCGGCGCTGACGCACTCTGCGATCACCACGGATTATTCTGAGGCGCTGCTGGAGTTTATTACCCCTGTGTTTGCCAGCGCCCACGAAGCCAACGCTTACCTCGAGATTGCCCACCGGTTTGCCTACAGTCAGATGTCCGCCGAACTCATCTGGCCTGCGTCCATGCCGTGCATTCTCAACGGCGAGATGAGCATTCCCATCGCTGATTATGGCCAGTCAAACCTCGGCCGTCTTAAGCACGTATACCGTCACGGTCTGTGGCACCGCTATGGGCGCACCATGCAGGCGATTTCGGGCATTCATTACAACTTCTCATTGCCGCCTGCGATGCTCACTCTATTGGCTGAACACGACGGCAAAACACCGGGCAAAGACGCCGTATCGGATCACTACCTCGGCATGATCCGCAATTTCCGTCGCTACGCCTGGCTGCTGATGTACTTATTTGGCGCCTCGCCCGCCATCTGCCGTACGTTTCTGGACGGACGCGAGCACCAACTGGAGCAACTGCACCAGCACACTTTATACGGCCCTTACGCCACCTCACTGCGCATGAGCGACCTCGGCTATCAGAACAACGCTCAATCGGATCTTAAGGTCTGCCACAACAGCCTTGAGACCTACATTGAGACCTTGAGCAAAGCCCTGACCGTGCCAGTGGCCGAATACGAAGCGATTGGTGTCACCGGCCCCGACGGTGAATACCGCCAGCTGAACACCAACCTGCTGCAGATTGAAAACGAGTACTACAGCAACATCCGTCCGAAGCGCGTCGGCCAGAGTGGCGAGAAGCCCCTGCAGTCGCTGGCGAATGGCGGCATTGAATACATCGAAGTACGCTGCACCGACGTCAACCCCTTCCTGCCACTGGGCATCGATGTGCCGCAGATGCAGTTCATGGATGTGTTCCTGATGTGGTGCACTCTGAAAGACAGCCCGCGCATTGATGACCGCGAATACGATCGCATTCAGGCGAACTTCTCTGCCACCGTGAACGAAGGCCGCAAACCCGGTCTGACCTTACAGAACGGCGACGACACTCCGACCTTGCAAGCCTGGGCAACCGAGTTGCTGGACGAGATGGCACCATTGGCCACCTTGATGGATGAAGCTCAGCAGCAGTGCTTCCATGCCGATACGCTGGCGCAGCAACGCCTCAAAGTCGCCGATGCGGCACACACACCGTCGGCGCAGATTCTGCGAATTCTGGAAGAGGAAGGCATTGAGTTCGCGGAGCTGACGTTGCGGCAGGCGAAAGCACACCGGAAAGCACTGAGCGAGCCACTAGGCAGTGTGGTTCAGGATCGCTGGAAAGCCATGGCGCAGGACAGTCTCGATGCCCAACGCCAGCTGGAAGACAGCGATACGCTGCCCTTTGCTGAGTATTTGGCTAACTACCTGAAACGCTGATCAGTTCTGTACGACGAAGTTGTTGAAGTAGACATCATCAATCGCGGGGTTGCCTTCTAACTCAGTCAGCAACTCCCGCAGTTCCTCCAACGCCTGCTTACGCAGCGTTTCACGCCCGGTGGGCGACGTCATCACCTCCGCCTCCTGGGCACTGAACAGCATCACCAGATGATGGCGCATGTACGGCTTATGCTGCGAAGCAATGGCGGCGGCCTCCGTATTTGAGACCCGCAACGCCACGTCAGTACGCAAAAACTTCATGCGCCCCGAGCTGCCGTAATTCACCACAAAGGCCGGCTCAAAGTAGATGTACTGAACCTGAGGTAACGCCGGGCCACCGTCACCCTCGGCATGCGTGACAGTACTCAGCAGCAGTAGGGTAAGCATCAGGGCGTATTTCATTGCGGGCTCCGGAATTTGTACAGGTTCGTCAAAGCTTAGCAGGCCTGCCAGAATCCGCTCTGGGCGCATGGTAGACTTTTCGGCAATTATTCAGCCGGAATCCAACCATGTTTCTGACCACCACTTTCTCTGATCGCAGCGTTGCTGTGGGTTACCTTGCAGGGTTCGTCCTGTGTATCGCCTTGCTGGCAGGTGCTTACTACTTCGAATACGTGATGTTCCTTGACCCGTGCCCGCTGTGCATCATCCAACGGATTGCCACACTGGGCATTGGTATTGGCTGCTTGCTCGCCTTCCTGCTGCGCTTTACCGTCTGGCCACATCGTATTGCCCTGTTGCTAACCACCGTCAGTGCCGGTTTTGGCACCTGGATTGCCGATCATCATGTCTGGCTGCAACACCTGCCCAAAGATCAGGTGCCCGCCTGTGGTCCCAGCCTCGACTATCTGGTGGAAACCCTACCGTTTAATGAGCTGGTCACCACCGTATTGCGCGGCAGCGGCAGTTGCGCCGATGTCTCATGGTTATTCCTTGGGCTGAGCATGCCGGAATGGACCCGCATCATCTTTGTTGCGTTTACCGTGGTCGCTGTCGCCGGACTGATTCGGGCCTGCTTGACCAACATGCACAAGAAGCCCTGATTGCAAGAAAAAAAACACAAAAAAGTTGCTTGATCCTGACTTTTTGACGCGCCTATATTGTTGGCAATCCCCCCTGAAAAACTCAGGAAGCGAACAGAGGAATTTAACCATGTTGGAACAATGCAAAGATGCACAGGAACGCTGGGGCGGAGTCCACCAGCTGATCGATAAATGGCTGAATGAGCGCCAGGCGCTGATCGTTCTGTTCTGTAATTTATCTGCCAGTAAGCCACTGTCTCGTGAAGAACCGCTGGCCGATAACATCCAGCGTTTCTGCGAAGTCATGATGGATTACTGCTCCGCCGGTCACTTTGAAATCTACGAACAGCTGATGGCCGAAGCGCGTGAATTTGACGACGGCAGCATCGACCTCGCCGACAAGCACTTGCCACGTCTGGAAGAGCTGACTGGCCAGTGCGTCGACTTCAACGATACCTACGACAAACACTGCACACTGGAACAACTGGCGCAGCTGCCGAGCGATCTGTCGGCATTGGGTGAAGTACTGGAAGAACGCTTCCAGATTGAAGACACCCTGATTGAGCAAATGCACAACGTACACCGTGAAGCGGTCGCCAGCTAAACCGCCGCGATCGTCTACACTGATACCATGACTGGGAGCCATGACGGCGCCCGCAACGGTTCAACGGAAACTCGCGTCATGGTATCTCGTTCAGTCTTTGTCCTGGCCTGCACTGTTTTGCTGGCCGCCTGTGATCCCGCTAAAGCGCCGGAACAGGTCACCGAAGTGGCCACCGAAGGCGTGCACACCATTACCCTGAATCATTCTGGCACCGCCGCCTTTGTTGGCAGCCTGCATCATGGTGGCAGTTACTGGACGCTGAATCCCACGGAGCGTCATTACGACTGGAACCACAGCGGTGAAGGCTACAGCAGCCTGATCAGTGCCGCGTTTGCCCCTCGGGATGACTACCTTGCCAGTGCCGATAAGCGCACGATTGTGTTGTGGAAAGTCTCCACCGGCGAGGCCGTCTGGTACTGGCGCGCCCCCGGCGACATCGAAGACATGGCACTCACACCCAACGGCAATCTGGCATTGCTGGGGTTAAACGATTACACCGCCACCCTGTTCGACATCCGCAACGGCGGCATCCGCCATCGCCTGACTCATGACGACATCGTCTATGACGTCAGCATCAGCGATAACGGATTACTTGGTGCGACCGCCAGCGGCGATACCACTGCGGCCTTATGGAATCTCAACGACGGTCGCCAGCAACTCAGCCTGCCTCATGGCAATCGCGTGAAAACCGCGCAGTTATCTGCCAACGGGCGCTTACTGTTTACGTCGGCTCAGGGCGAGCCGGGGCGTATCTGGGACGCCACGAGCGGCAACGCCATACTCGAAGTGGGTGGCGGACGCGGTCACTACAGCGCGGCACGCTTTCACAGCGGCGGCGACTATCTGGTTACCGGGCACACCAATGGACTGATTCAACTGTGGCAGCTCTCAAGCGGCGATGAGATTCAGCGCTGGCGAGCCACACCGGGGCAGCACTGGACCGGCAACAACGTCCTGATTGAAGACGTTGCCTTTAACGATCAGGGCATTGTTGCAGCGGCCGCTAACGGGCGCATCTACGTCATGCCGTTCTGACCGTTTGAACCAACGTCAGAGCTTATTCAGCATCTCATTGCGGGATTCCATTTGCGCCCGCACCGCCTCGGCCTGATCAAAGGCTTCTTTAGCACGATCTGGGGTCACAATCGGAAAGTTAGATAACTCAGGCACCTGAGCGGCCTGCTTAGGCGGCTTAGGTTCTTTCTTAGGAACACTCACTGGCTCAAGAATGTTCGCCGCGGTATCCACATCCACCGCATGGACCTGAACATTCTCAGGCACGTCATCAGAAAAGTGCCATTGGCCATTGGCATCCTGCCATTTGTAGAAAGTCTGACGGGTGTCCTTGGTTGACTCCGGGGCAACGTACACCGCTTCCATCTCAGACATCAAACTACCAAAGCCACCGCGCTGCATCAGATAGGGCGTTGCCGCCATCCCCACCAGCGCCACTCCCATAAACATGATAATTCCAGGCTTCATAAATCCTCCCTGATCCCGACTCGCCGGGTCGGATTAACGCGGCGAATCACGTCATTATGACGTATGCTTAAAACAGAGCGCCAAGAGTATCATTATTCGCCCGACAGGCCACGAGCAAACGGATGACATCGACCTTCGACCCCAGCGTCAGAGTCCGCCCGCAGGCAAGCGCCATGAAGATTCTGGTCGCCAATGCCAAAGGCGGGTGCGGAAAAACCACCGTCGCCACCAACCTGGCGTGTCAGTTTGCACGCCGCGGACAAGTCACCACCTTAATCGACCACGACCCCCAAGGTTCAGCCACTGATTGGCTGGCACAACGCGAAGGTCACTTACCGATTGTCCATGGCATTAACGCCACGGAAGCCACGCACGGCAGTGGCTCCACCCTCAGCTGGCGCATGCGCACGCCACCCGCCACTGAACGCATCGTCATCGACTCGCCCGCCGGGCTGCACCGTAATGCGCTGTCCGATCTCGTCGCACAGGCCGATGCCATTATCATCCCAGTGATTCCTTCCGCTATTGATATGCGGGCGGCGCAGGACTTTATCGCCGAGCTGCAACAAGTACACAGTTTCCGCCAGGCGGCAAAGCCCATTGCCGTGATTGCTAACCGGGTAAAACGCAACACACTGAGCTTTGGCGCCCTACAGGCCTTTCTGGCGGCGCAGCAAATTCCGTTTGTGGCGTCGCTACGAGATACGCAATTTTATGTGCGTGCCGGTGAGAACGGATTTGGTGTGGTCGACTTTGACCGCCAGCACCCCAGCGATCAGGAAGAATGGCGCCCGCTGATGCAATGGCTGGACGATCACGCCGTGGCGGAAGTCGCAAACACGCTCTGAACTTCGGCTTTCACCAACGCATTGGCGCCGTGACGCAAGGGTTGGCCGTGGGCGGCAATCAGGGCATCAAACGGCAAGGCACACAAACGCTGAAAATCTTCTTCGAGGCTGCCATGACGTGGCGTCACACGTTTCAGCCAGGGGCCGCCGATGTTCATGCCCCGACGGAAGCCGAATACCCGGAATACAAACTTGGTGAAGGGACTGAAATAACGCCAGTTTTGATAGTACTGCAGGGCATCGGTTGTGATCAGCAGACCGTGCTGACGCAGCAACAGGGCCGCCTCGGGAAAGCGAGCGTGGCGGAACACAAAAAATTGGCTGTCTTTGATCGGTCCGGGGGCGGCTTCATCAATCAGCACATCAATATCGCTTTCCGGGTAGGTCGTTTGTCCCGATTGCGCCCAGAACAGGCAAGGGTATCGATCCCGATAGAAGGCATCGTCACGGCCGTGAAAATCCCCCAGACGAATAATGCGAGTCACCTCACCCAGCGCGTCCAATGCGCGCAGGCCATCGTCATCAAGGCGCACGGGATTAATCAGGGTCAACGAGCGACCCGCACGTAAAATCACCATATTGCGATTCAGGCTCATGCCGGGGCCGACTTTGATACTACCCTGTACCCAGAACACCTCCGGGTACAACGTCTGAATATCACCGTGAGGGCAAGCGGGTGGGAACATGGCGGTCTCCTTGACGTTAGCCGTTCAGGCAGGCCAGCAATTCCGTTGCCTGCTCAGTCGTCAAAGAGCATAACACAAGATTGGCCCGACCAGATAACTCGCGACCATTCTGAGATGTCGACTGAGTCGACGAGCTGGTAGCATCCGCATCGCCTTGATCAAGCCGATCACGAAACGCGGCATAAAGCTTATCCAGCCCGACCCGCTCGGCTTCCAGCTCAGCCTGTTTCAATACAGAATAGAGCGAAGGATGATCGACCTTGTCGCACGCGCGACGCTGCGCCCGTAACGGCCGAATCATCTGTGCACACCAGTCTTCATAGTCGGGCTGGCGCCTATCATCGGCCGTCATTTCGATGCCTTCATCGGCCAACCACAACGCCGTCAGCACCCACAGGATATCAATGCCATGCTCATCCTGTAGCTTGAGCAAACGTGACTCCATGCCAGCGCTGGCGTAGGTCGATAAGGCATGCTGCCAGAGCGGATTCTGCGTTGGTCCAGCTGTGGTATCTGTGGCAAACTTCGCCGCCATCGGTCTCCCCCGGAACATCTGACTATGATTGAGTTTACGCAGGTCGCCCTGCAACGCGGCACCAACTTCCTGCTCGAAAAAGCCAACCTGCGCATTCACGATGGGCAGAAGCTCGCTCTGATTGGCCCCAACGGTGCCGGTAAGTCGAGCCTGTTCGCGTTGTTAAACGGCGAGCTGACGGTCGATGCCGGTGAGCTGAGTATGCCAGCCAAGTGGCGCATCGCCCACATGAAACAGGAAGTCGAAGCCAGCGACCGCTCGGCGTTAGATTACGCCATGGATGGAGACCATCGCTACCGCGAAATCGAACAGGGCATGGCCAACGCCGCCGACGATCAGGCCCTGACCCGTTGGATGGATGCCATGGACGAGCATCAGGGGTATCAGGTGCCGGTCAAAGCCGAGCAACTGCTGCATGGCCTTGGGTTTTCTCAAGCCGATCTGGCGCGTCCGGTGAAAGATTTTTCGGGCGGCTGGCGTATTCGTCTCAATCTGGCCCAGGCGCTGATGATGCCGTCCGACCTGTTGTTGCTGGATGAACCGACCAACCACTTAGACCTTGAAGCCACCCTATGGCTTGAAAGCTGGTTGAAGAAATACCCGGGCACCCTGCTGTTTATCTCCCACGACCGCGACTTTATTGATTCCGTGGCCGATCACATTGTCCACCTACACCAGCAAGCGCTGACGGTGTACCCCGGCAACTACAGCGCCTATGAGCGCATTCGTGCCGAGAAGCTGGCACAGCAACAGACGGTGTTTGAGAAACAGCAGGAGCGCGTCGCTGAGATTGAAAAGTTTGTGGCGCGTTTTCGGGCAAAGGCGAGTAAAGCCAAACAGGCTCAGAGCCGCTTAAAAGAACTGCAGCGTATGGAGCTGATTGCGCCTGCGCATGTGGATTCGCCGTTCCGGTTCGAGTTTCCCTGCTACGAAAAAATGTCATCGCCGTTACTGGCCATCGATAACGCCGATCTCGGCTACAGCGATAAAACGATTC
>Ga0255776_10004396_pt1 | contig 14889 bp, 10 predicted proteins | sample 071ome_19_FD_179974 | JGI IMG/M metagenome (GOLD analysis project Ga0255776, IMG submission 179974) | Coastal salt marsh microbial communities from the Groves Creek Marsh, Skidaway Island, Georgia - 071413AT metaG (version 2) | ecosystem: Environmental > Aquatic > Marine > Intertidal zone >... | reverse complement strand
AGTCGGTGCGCCATTGGCATCTTCAACAGCAACATAGATGTAGCCATCAGGGCCCTGTCGCACATCACGGATGCGGCCAATGCCATAGAGCAGGGTTTCTTCGCGTTCAACGGTGCGGTAGTCATCCTGCATCATGATATGGGCAAGCTGCTGACCCGCCAGTCCGCCGGCAAAGATATCGCCATACCATTCCGGGAATTTATCGCCGGTGTAGACCATCAGCCCAGAGGTGGCAATTGAAGGCACCCAGAAATGCAGGGGTTGCTCCATGCCGACTTGCATCAGGGTTTCGTGGATAGGTACGCCCGGTCCGTAGTTGACGCCACGGCCAATCACCGGCCAGCCATAGTTGTTGCCGCCGACGATACGGTTGAGCTCATCCCCGCCCTGTGGGCCATGCTCGGTTTCCCAGATATCACCGGTTTCAGGGTGGATAGCCAGACCCTGTGGGCTTCGGTGTCCGTAGCTCCAGATGGCCGGTTCAACACCTGAACGCCCCACAAAGGGATTGTCTGCAGGAACCGAACCGTCATCATTCAGGCGCACCATCACGCCGTGATGGTTGCTGGTATCCTGTGCTGGATGTGCACTCAGATCACCTTCAGGGGGTGCCTGCCGATCGCCCAGGCTCAAATACAGATAGCCTTCCTCATCAAAGACCATGCGGCCACCATAATGGCCTCTACCGACTGAATTAGCGGCAAAAATTTCCTCGACATTGCTTAAGCGGTCATTGTTCAGGCGTCCACGCACAATGGCAGTGGTTGAACCGTCTGCAGTCTGTTTGGCAAAACTCAGATAGAGCAGCTGGTTATTGGCAAAGTCCGGATGAGGTAGCACATCAAACAGTCCGCCCTGACCTTCATAGAAGACTTCAGGAACACCGGGCACGGCGTTCGACAGCAGTTGACCCTCACGTACGATGCGCAATCTGCCGGGTTTTTCAGTAATCAGCATGTCGCCGTTGGGCAGCCAGCTCATGGACCAGGGCTGAACCAGCCCTTCGGCCACGCTGACGGTCTGATAGGCATAATGCGTGGCAAAGTAGCGGTCATTTTGTGCAAAGGCGGATAAGGTGCCTGCCAAGAGCAAAGACAGCCCGCTAAGCAGTGTGAAAATGTTTCGTAACATGTGTTTCCTCCAGTTTTTGCTTATTTGCTTTCCTGTGGCAGCCCATTGGGTGCCGGTATCAGTCAACAGCCCCGCGCTCAATCAGCAGGCCGTCAATGTAGACTTCCCTGATTCGCCGGGTATTGGTAATGTCATCCAGCGGATTCGCGTCCAGCACGATGAAATCTGCTTTCTTGCCCGCCATGATACTGCCCATGTTATCAAGTTCCAAGAAGTCCGCAGCATTGGCAGTGGCCGCGCTGATGACTTGCATTGGACTCATGCCGGCCAGCACCATGTCTTCCATTTCAAGATGCGGTCCCCAGGGGGTATTCCCGTCGGTGCCAAGTGCAATGGTAACGCCGGCCTCATTAAGTACCGCCAGATTGGCAGCCTGCAGCGCATAAGCCGCCTGGGCCTGTGCATCCTCACGTTGAGCTGCCTGCAATGCCTGTAATTCACTGTCCGGCATGGTGCCGGCCAGCCAGCTTAAATCATTGATGACGCCGCGCTCATTCATGTTAGGGACCAGTACCACATAAGGGCGGGCCTTCATCATGCGAATAAATTCCTCATCAACGGGCAGGTCACGCACGCCGTGAGCAAAGGAACTGACACCGGCACGCAGCAGTCCTTTGGCATCCTCAAGGTTGTAGATGTGGGCAGTGACCCTCAGGTTCTGGTCCCAGGCTTCATCAATGACCGCGTTGTAAAGCGCTTCGGATAGTTTTTCATACTGGCCGTCGCGGTCGTCTACCCAGATTTTGATGATATCAACACCCAGTGCCGCTTCTTCGCGAACGGCTGCCCGGGCTTCTTCCTCGCTGCTGACCCAGTGTGGATCTTCACTGCGCCCTGGCTCCGGTGAGGTAATGCCGCGTCCTGCAGTAAAATAGCGAGCCGTTCCGGGCATGTTCTGCTGCTGTATCTGAAAGGGCGTTTCACCGAAATCTCGCCCCATGCTGAGGGCAGCGCTGACCCCGTAGACGGTTCGCAAGCGCAGGTCTTCCAGCAGTGCAGCACGCTCAATGTTCAGATGGGTGTGGGTATCGATGATGGCAGGCATCACCGTCATGCCGCTTAGATCCACCCGTCTGGCATCGGCTGGCAGACTGACACTTGCTGCTGGGCCAACCAGCTGGAAAACGCCTTCTTCCACGACAAAAATGCCATTTTCGATGGCAGGGCTGCCGTCTCCGATGATCAGGCGTGCGCCTTCGTAAACGACCGCGCCGGATGTTTCTGTGGTACTTGTGTTATCTTCTGACAGTACAGCCGGTTCATCATTCGAGCAGGCGCTAATCAGGAGTAGCGGCAGCAGAATGCTGGCGCTCAGTCTGTATTGGGTGCTCTGGAAAAATGGAAACATGACATTCTCCTTTGGTGTTTTTACAGGGCTGCAATGCCGTCAGCTTGATTAAGTAAAGTAGCCTCAATGTGCAGAGTGTATAGCTTTTTACTCTGCGACTGAATAAGCAATAGTACTAAAAGACTTGGTTTTGAGGAGCAAGCGTATCCCCAGAATTCATCAGCTCAATATCTCGCGTTATCTGGCTTTGCTGGCACTGGTCATTGCGGGCGAAGCCATTTTTCTGCTGCCCTTTGTGTTGTCGAGAATCTTTCGACCGGTATTTCTGGATGTTTTCGGTATCAGCAACTTGCAGTTGGGAACGGCTTTTTCGCTGTATGGCATGGTTGCCATGGTTTCCTATTTTGCTGGTGGCCCGCTGGCTGACCGCTTTCAGGCCCGAGGTCTGCTGGTCAGTGCACTTCTGCTGACCTCCCTGGCAGGGCTGCTGCTGGCCGGGATTCCATCCCTGCCAGTCCTGACCATGCTCTATGCACTCTGGGGCCTGAGTACCATTTTCCTGTTCTGGGCTGCACTGATTAAAACCACCCGGGAACTGGGTACAGACAGTCAGGGGCAGGCATTTGGTCTGCTCGATGGAGGCAGAGGACTGTTTGCGGCCCTCTTATCATCCTTCTCGGTGCTGATCTTCGCCAGCCTACTGCCTGAACAGGTCGAAACGGCTGATCTGCAAGAGCGTGCAGCCGCTTTAAGCACAATCATCCTTATTTTCTCTGGCATGGGAGTTTTTTCCGCCATCCTGGTCTGGCTGTTTATACCGGTATCCACAGAGCTTGCACAGCCCACTGCTCCAGCTGTCAGTCTGAGCGGCGTTAAACGGGTCATCACCATGCCGGCTGTCTGGATGCAGGCCCTTATCATTCTTTGTGCCTATGTGGCCTATAAAAGTACCGATGACTTTTCACTCTATGCCAGAGACGCTTTTGGCTATAACGATGTCGAGGCTGTGCGTTTGGGGACCTTGTCTTTCTGGATGCGACCGATAGCGGCTGTGTGTGCAGGTTTGCTGGCTGATAAATTCAATGGCCGCTTGATTCTGCAATGCAGCTTTGCACTGGTCATGTTGGGTTCAGCAATGATTGCCAGTGGTTTTCTGCAGCCGGGCATGGGCTGGATGCTGCTCATAACCATTGCCGGTACCTCGGCAGCTATCTACGCGCTGCGGGGGGTGTATTTTGCCGTCATGGCGGAGGCAAAAATACCGCTTTCGGTGACGGGCAGCGCGGTCGGGTTGGTGTCTTTTATCGGCTTCACTCCGGATATTTTTATGGGCCCCCTGATGGGTTACCTGATTGACAGTTCACCGGGAGCTCTGGGGCATCAGCATGTGTTTATGGTGATTTTTAGCTTCAGCCTGATCGGGTTTACAAGCGCCTGCTTTTTTCAGCGCAACAGTGAGACGCATAAAAAGATTTTGCGCTGAGTGCTTATTGTCCCGCCAGATCGAATGCCCGGTGTAACTGGCATCTGCCCATATCAAGAAAAGTTTCCCCGCGATTGAGCAGGGATAACTCTGTGCAGGCCAGCAGAGGGTTCTGATACTTGCGCAGAATCGCCGTCAATTCCCGTTCAGCATTTTCGCTGAAACCTGCCTCAAAAACCTCCAGGCGTATGTCATCAATGCGCTGCATGTCATCTGTCTCAGGTCGTTTTACTTCAATACCCTTGTGGCTGAAATAGGTACTGAGTTGATGACTTTGCATGGTGTGTCGCGTAGCTGCCAGGGTGATGCGGTCAATTTTTTTTTGCTGTAGCAGATCCAGTGTCGCAGAGACCGGATGAATGAGTTTTTTACTGTATTCAGCGGGCAGGTTTAGACGGTCGATGGCGGCGTGCAAGGTGATGTTAGGAATCAGCAGGGTATCAAAACTTTTCCAGTCCAGTTGCGCCAGTTCCTTTTCCAGGCGAGGGCAAAGCTGCTGGTATTTGTCAGGCAAAAAGGCATTGAGTTCGGCGAAATCCAGCGTTTTGAGTGTCAACTCAAGCTCTGCACCATCGGCCAGGCAGATCAAATATTGCTGATAAAAAGCGGTGGCATGTTCGCCAAGTCCTAGCAGCAGAATGTGTCGCGGGCCCTGTTTCAATTTCGTTTCAGAATGTAGTCAGCAAAGTAGGCATTTGAATCCGTAATCTTGCTGGCGAGAATAAAATCGGTAGCAGCGGTGATCTTGTTCAGAATGCTTTCATCGTATTTGCGTGAAATTTCCGTGTGAATCTTTTCGCCTGCCCTGAAACGGAAGCTTTTGTTGAGGCTCTTGATGGTGACGCTGTGATCATGCAAGACTTTCAGGTAAGAATTGGCGATACCCTTGTCTTCCAGGTATTCCGGTTCATGCGAAAAATTGCTCAGTTCAAATTCGCCGCCCAGTTCGCGGTTAATTCTTGCCAGGATGTTCAGGTTGAATTGTGCCGTGATACCTTCAGGGTCATCATAGGCCGGCAGTATCAGGTCCTGTGATTTTTTCAGATCCACACCCAGCAGGAGGATGTCATCGTGTTTGAAGTTTTTGCCCAACTGGTAGAGGAAATCAGCGGCTTCATCATCCTGCAGGTTGCCGATATTCGAGCCCAGAAACAGCACAATTTTTTTGTGTGTGGATTTTTTAAGTGAGGCCAGGGCATCGACATACAGTCCCTGTTTTGGCACAGTGCTCAGATCTGGCATTTCCCGTTGCAGAGCTGCTTCCAGGTGATTAAGTGCATTTTCGGAAATATCCACCGGGTGATAGGAAAAATCATAGGACTCTTTCAGCAGCTTCTTCAGCAGCTTCTTAGTCTTTTTACCGTCGCCGGGTCCCAGCTCGATGATCTCAAAAAAGCTGCCTTTTTCAATTTCCAGAGCATTTATCAATTCATCTGTTTTTTCATTGAAGATTTCATATTCAGCTCGTGTCAAATAGTAAGAGGGCAGAGCCATGATCTGCCGGAAAAGTTCATCGCCCCGGGCATCATAAAAATATTGTGAGGGTAGAAATTTGTTGCTGGCGCTGAGGCCAGTATCGACATCCTGTTTAAACTGTTCAATCATGTTATTTCGCCAAACGTATTCCTGAAAATTGCCATTGCAAGTGTGGGTGAAAAAAATTCCGGTAAGTTTTTCGGCTGTGACCAGCCGGCGTAGCAACTGAGGCTCCCCGTAGGACCATCTGGTTGATCATGAATTTGCCGTTGTACTCGCCGACGGCGCCTGCACTGACCTGATAACCCGGATAGGGGAGGTAGGCTGAATTGGTCCATTCCCAGCGCAGTCCCCAGGGAATTTGTTCACTGGCCACTTCCCATTCAAACTCTGTCGGTAGGCGCATGCCTTTCCAGTTGGCAAAGGCGCTGGCTTCATAGAAAGACACATGGCACAAAATCGCATCGGGCTCAAGTTTCTTTAAGCCTGCCAGAGTATAGTAATGCCACTCACCATTAATGAGATGCCAGTACAGTGGGGCGCGTATTGAGGATTGCTGCAGCCAGTGCCAGCCGTCATCCAGCCAGTAACTGAAATTTTCATAGCCGCCATCCTTGATAAATGCCAGGTATTCGGCATTGCTCACCAGTGCACGGTCTATTTCGAAGGCCTGCAGATACACCTTGTGGGCCTGTTTTTCATTATCAAAGTGGAAGCCTTCTCCCTGGAAGCCAACCTCGTAGAGGCCTTCTTCAAGCTGGATCAAGCCCTCATTGCTATTGCGGTCGTCAAGCAGCGAGCCATCTTCCCGATAAACCGGGAAAATAGGGTTATGCCCAAAGGCATATTTCAGGTCGCTGAGCAGGAGTTCCTGGTGTTGCTGTTCGTGGTTGATCCCCAGGGTGATGAGGGCTTCGAGATCGCTGGGCAGGGGTCCGGACAGCAGCCTTTGCATGTGAGCGTCGACATGCTGCCGGTATTTATAGACCGTGGCAGTGGATGGTCTGCTGATATCGCCTCGGGCATTGCGGGCCAGACGCTCACCGACCGTGTTGTAATAGGAGTTGAAGAGGAAACAGAAGCGGGAATCGAATTCCTGATAGCCCTCAAGCTGCTTTTTCAGAATCAGTTCTTCAAAAAACCAGCTGGTATGGGCCAGGTGCCATTTTGGCGGGCTGGCATACTCGACCAGTTGCGGCAGATAATCCTCTTCCGCCAGGGGTTGGCAAAGTATCTCGCTGGCCTGGCGAGTATTTCGGTAGTGTTCAGCTAAGGACATGCAAGGCATTCTAGCAAGCTCCACAGGTCATCACTACCCTACAGGTGACTGGAAACAAGCGAGTCGTGCAGGCTGCTTGGAATAGCCATACTCGCAAGTTGCGCTGACAAATTGAAACCAGCCAGAAAGAATTTTTGTTGTGGCTTGAACTTGGTTCTACAATGAAAACGGTAGTGGATTTCTGTAATTCGAGAGTTTTTCAGTCAACAAGAGATTGTGAGGAAAGATCATGAAAAAGTACCTTGGCTTTTTCTTTGTGGGTTTATTGGCGATCATCAGTGTCTTCTCCTATACGGTAGTGGCAAAGGAGAAGCCGGGAAAGGTAGCACTGTGTCATATCGATGAAGAGGGCGCTATTGTCTTCATCGAAGTGGCAGAAAGAGCAGTCGATGCCCATCTGGCGCATGGTGATGCTCTCCTAATTTCAGAGGGAGTGTGTGATTTTCCTGAACCGCCACCACCACCGCCAATCTAATTTTAGTTTTAGTACTAAGATTAAGACTCTTGCTAGAAAACCTCTCACCGACCGGGTCTGTGAGAGGTTTTTTATGGGCGCTCGGTTCAGGCTCGTCGATAGTGCTGGCTAATGCAAGGCAGCTTTCTTTATACTGAATCCCACGGGTGTAAAAAAGTGGTCCCATAGCTTCTAAAATCATGCAATGCATTGATATAAAAGATTATTCCTTATAATGACTCTGCTGTTTATCTACGTCGCGATTGCGCTCGTTTTTTCATTTTTGTGCTCGATATCAGAGGCCGTGCTCCTCAGCACGACGACCGCTCATGTCACGCTGATGGAACAGCAGGAGCGCTCCGGTGGCCAGTTGATGCGCGAGCTGAAGGAAGATATCAACAAGCCCCTGGCGGCAATTCTTACCCTCAACACCATCGCCCATACTGTAGGAGCGGCAGGTGCCGGGGCTCAGGCAGCTGCCGTATTCGGCTCTAACTGGGTCGGACTGGCGTCAGCTATCCTGACCCTGCTGATTCTGGTGTTTTCAGAAATCATTCCGAAAACCCTGGGTGCCACCTATTGGCGACAGCTATCCGGTGCCACCGCCCATGTCCTCAAGTTTCTGGTCTGGGTGCTCTATCCTTTTGTGTGGCTGTCGGAAAAATTTACCCGGGGGCTTTCCCATACTGACGAGCCGGAAGGGTTTTCCCGTGAGGAATTCGCCGCCATGGCAGAATTGGGTCATAAGGAAGGCCAGCTCAAGTATAAGGAATCGCAGATTCTCAGAAACATGTTCCTGCTGCATGAAACGCCGGTATCAGCCGTTATGACACCACGCCCGGTGGTTTTTTCGCTGCCGGCTTCGCTGAGTGTCGAGGCTTTTTTCAGCGCCCATGATGACACGCGTTTTTCCCGTATCCCGATCTATGAGAATGACCGTGAGCATTTGATTGGTTTTGTCCTGAAAGGGGACCTTCTGCTGGCGTATTCGCGCGGCAATTCTGAAAAACCACTCAAGCAATACTGCCGTGAATTACAGGCTCTGCCGGAAACCAGTTCGGTCTATGATGCCTTTGAATATTTTATCCAGCATCGCCTGCATATCATGATGATTGTTGATGAATATGGCGGCATGGAAGGAGTGATTACCCTGGAGGACATTCTGGAAACTCTGCTGGGACTGGAAATCATGGATGAGCGTGACAAGCAGGTGGATATGCAGGAGCATGCCAGAAAACTCTGGCGCAAACGCGCCCAGGCCATGGGGCTGGAAATTCCCGCCAAGGATGCAGCAGAATAAAAAACGCCGGCAGATGCCGGCGTTTTTATCACTACCTGAGCTTAGGGTAATTCGAAGACCCAAACCGTTGAGCTGGGCTCAGATGGCAGGGTGATTTCCGGCACCAGACGCGGGAAACTCGCCGTCTGGGCGCCACCATAACCCACCACCACGGCAATATACTGCTTGCCTTCGATGGCAAAGCTGACCGGTCCTGAGTTGGGCACGTCATTCAGTCTGACGTTCCACAGGCGCTCACCGGTACGGTCATCATACGCCGAGAAGCTACGGTCAAGGGCACCGGCAAAGACAACACCACCAGCCGTTGCCAGCACACCGGAGGTTTGTGGTGCACGCTGTCTGGCTGTCCAGTGTTCCTGCATGTTGCCACCAATATTGAAGGCCTGGATATGGCCATAACGGCCGTCACTGTTATCACGGGGACGCAGGGTCCAGCGATAACCGGAAGACAGGAAGCCGTTTTCACCTTCACCAACCAGTACCATGGTCATGCAGGTCTCAACGGCCGGCACAAACATGCGCCCCGTGTTGGGATTGTAGGCGCCAGGAATCCAGCTGCGTCCACCACCGGCGTGCGGACAGACCATTTTGTTCTCGACACCATCCGGATAGAGCGAGAGATCGACAATCTTGCGATCGGTTTCCGGATCAACGCCCAGAATCAGGTTCTGTAAACCCATATCGTAAGAACTGAGGTATTCACCGGTAGCTGCATCCAGAATATCGTAATAGCCCAGCTTGCCACCGGTCATGACCACATGACGCTGCTCGCCATTGTAGGTAATGTCGGTAATAACACGCTCAAACGCCCAGTCCAGGTCATGCTGGTCATTATTCATGTGCTGGAAGTACCAGACCAGTTCACCACTTTGCGGATCAAAGGCCAGCGTGGTGTTGGTGTAGAGGGCGTCATTGTTGATACCGGGAATATCCACCATGTTCATCAGCGGACCGGTGTCATAGGTCTGTGCCGTGCCAAACAGCGCCAGATTATTCACCGGGTCATAGGAACCGGCTGTCCACACCGAGCCACCGTTGAGCTCTTCATAAGGTACGTTATTCCAGGTGTTGGAACCGGGTTCGCCGGGTGGGGGAATTACGTAAAAGCGCCACATCGGAGCGCCAGTCTCGGCATCCAGGCCCTGAATGAAGGTGGCATCAGGACCGCCACCGGCACGCATGGTGCCCTGCATCACCACACCCTGGGCCACCAGCGGGCCACCAGAAATAACAGTGTCCAGATTGGTTTCCCAGACCAGGCGGCCGGTTCGCATATCCAGAGCGATGACATAACCGTCTGAGGTGGAGGCATAGATTTTGTCACCGTAAATGGCGATATTCCGCTGTACGCGCGGGATGACATCCTCGTCCAGGTTGCGACGATAATGCCAGAGCTCATCACCTGTCAGCGCATTCAGGGCCATGATGTGATCTTCGTAACTCTGTACAAACATGACGCCGTCATGCACCAGCGGGGTGGATTCATTGGGGCCGCTGGGCAGGCTCAAAGACCAGGCCAGACGGAGTTCATCAACATTGCGACGATTGATTTCATCAAGCGGACTGAAGGCTTCTGCCGTGTACTGCCGGCGCCAGGTCAGCCAGGAACTGTCAGGTGGATTGATCAGCAGCTCATCAGTGACATCACTGATGCTCGTGAGGGGATTACGGGGCGCCTGCCATTCGGGCAGGTTGACATCAGAGGCAAAGCCGCCGCCTGGGCCACCAATACGCAGGACAGCCTGTTGTGAACTGATACTGCCAGCCGTGACATACAGCGAAGCCAGCTGATCCAGGTCTGTCGGCAGTTCTTCATTGCCTGCCGGTACTTCGTTTTGCTGGAAAATAAAAGCCATCAGGTCGGCGTAGGTCTGGTCACTGAGGCTGCCGGCACCACCGGGAGGCATGCTTTCTTTGAGCATGTTGGTAAAGGTTGCAGCACTGACACCAGCCCAGCGATTGGTAAAGGGCGTACCCCTGAGTGGAAAACCGAACTCGCCGTTGTCAAGCTGCTCACCGTGACAAACCACACAGGTCTGCATGTAAACTGCTCGGCCACGCTCGGCCTGATCCTGAGTGTAATGCACGGGATCCTCGGGCAACTGCTGTTGTGCCAGTGCCGGGGTGAAAACGATGCTGGCGCCCAGAAGGGCTAAAATTTTAAAGGCATGATGACTTCGCATGTGAACTCCGATCCAGATGGTTTTTCTTGTTTTATGATGTCAGTAGTTGAATTGTGGTCAGTGATTATCGGCTCTTAAGCCACAAGGGAGCAAGTATAACCCGCTGAACAATGTGTTTGAATCGTCTGTTAATGGGTCAGGGAATAAATCACCGCATTGGAACCCAGTCGAAAGGCATCGGTGGAGGGCAGCAGGGGCATGGCGCCGTCAGCATACCAGTCCCAGAAATTGGCCAGATCATTGTTGTGTCCAGCCAGTACGGCAATTTCATCGTACTGGTTATACAGGGCGTAATAGGTGATTTTACCGCCGGGGACATAATTGGACATGTCCTGAAAGTCATCAATCGGGTTCAGAATCTGGAACACTGCTTCCTCAATGGACAGGGGTACAAACTGCTGTTCGGGAAAGGCACGGCGAAACTGTGAGGCCATCTGGGCCCACTGCCAGGAACCATCGAAATCGTCCAGGATGATAAAACCGCCTCTGAGGACAAATTCACGCAGGTTGATGACTTCCTGCTCTGTTAATTCCATTTCGCCGGGTTCAGAAATATAGGCAAAAGGGTAATCGAAGACCTCTTCACTGCCCAGTTCGACAATACGGTAGGACATCACATCGATATCGATTCTTGTGGTGCGTTCCAGAAAATCATTCAGGTGCTGATCAGATTGCGGGTAGTTATGAGACCAGCCCATGTGGCCGATATCGCCATTGGTACCGAAGTGCCAGCGGGCCGCGATGAATTCAGTTGCCGGTGGCTCGTTTTGCCCGAAATTGCGAAATCGAAAGTTCTGCGCCTGCAGCAAGCTGGCCGCACAGAGCAGTAACAGAGCGCAAAAAGTGAGGAGCTGGTTTTTGAGGGTCATGGCACTAGCACCGGCATTTGTTCTAGCATAATCAGGACCAGGTGACTTGTCCAGAAATCTCGGCACTGGCTGGAGCGTCAAGTCTACGTGCAGATTAAAATATAAAATATTGATTATATTAATAAAATTATCTTTAGCTATATCCGGTTTTAAGGACGAGAGCTGAGCAGGTTTAGCACGGCATGCTGAATCCGGCTTTTACCCTGCGGTGTTTAGACTTGTTTGCTTAAGGCATTTACCGCGACATCTATTTATTCTGGCCCATCCCTGCAAGGATTTTCCGAAACTATCAATCCTCACAGACAGGGCCAAACTCTTCTGTATTTTTTTAGGTCCAGACCGTTAATTTACACGCATAAAAAAAGCCCCTTCGTTACCGAAGGGGCTTTTTTGTTTTACTGCTCGGTCTTGCTTGCGTCTTAGAAGTTCAGACGTGCACGGACACCGTAGGTTTGCGGTGCACCATAACCGATCCAACCGTCACGCGCTGATGCGATGTAAGTCTCATCAGACAGGTTGCGTACGTAGAACTGCAGTCTCCAGTCGTCTTTGTCGTAAGCCAGAGTGAAATCAGTGATATCCCTCTCGTCGTTACGGAAGTAGTCCGTCTGGATTACGCTAGACCAGCTCTCATCGGTATGAGAGAAGGACAGACGTGGTGTCAGCGTACCGCCTGCAAATGGCATCTCATAGTCAATAGCAATGTTGTATGAGAGCTCAGGGTTCTGCACCTGTGGCAGACCGTTGATGTTCAGCAGGTACGGGTTGTAGTCGAAGCAGTTACCGTTCGGGACGGTGGCTGCTGGATCGAGCGGGCTCACCACACGCGCCGTAGCGGCAGTGTTCGGGTTCCCGTCACCATAGGTAGTCAGCGTACCGACGCCACACTGTGGCAACCAGTCAAACTGACCGCCGAGGTCGTTCTCGGCCCATACGGGCAGACCGGCTTCGTTCAGTGTGGTAACACCGTTCACTTCTGAGTCAGAGAAGGCAACCGAGAAGTTGATACCCAGCTGGCCGAAGAACATCTGACCAGAGGCCTCGACACCCTTAATGGTGGCTTCACCGATGTTGGAGTTGGTGGTATCCGAACCGGTATTATCGCCGTTCCAGGCAGTACCCTGCAGGTCCTGATAATCCATGAAGTAGAAGTTCAGGTCACCTGAGAAGGCACCATCGAACAGACTACCTTTCCAACCGAACTCGTAGTCATCGATCTGCTCGGGCTGTACACCTGTACCCTGGTGGGTACCGGCTTTGTAACCGCGGGCATAGAAGACATAGAAGAAGTCATCATCGGTCGGAGACCAGTTCAGGCCAATCTTCCAGGTCGGTACTTCGGTATCCACGTTTTTGGTCTGGATATCAGACAGACCGCTGACTGCAACACGACAGCCATAGGTCGAGGGCGTCTGGGTGACACCCGGAGTGACGATACCGTTGGTAGCCGGGTCGGTGAGTTCAAGCCCTGTCAAACCGAAGTTCAGACAGGTCTCGTAGTTGTAACGGTCATCCGATGAGGCATCAGCGATACGGCTGATCACGGTGGTGTAACGCCAGCTGTCATCAATGTTCCAGCGGGCACCAACGGCCAGTTCCAACTCATCCGTAATGTCATAGGTGTACTGACCAAAGACGGATTTGTTGACCACGTAAGCTGGGGTCAGGACGTGCGACCAGGAGGTCGGAACCGTCATGGGGCCACAGGCCACGTGCGTACCGTCACCCTGCCAGCCACACTGCTCATTGGGAGAGCTTGGGTTCCCGGTTAATACCGGGGTGTTACGTTGCTGTTTGAAGGCACCGACAATCCAGTTACCACGGCTGCCGTCATCGGCTGAGGTCAGCGTGATCTCCTGGGTTACAGAGCGGTTGTCCGGTCCCAGCTGGAAGGTGTCAGGAAAGATTGGCACGGCAGTACTGTGGTTACCGTTACCACCACCGCCACCAGTACCCTGTACAAACAGTTTGTTGTAACCGGTGTTGGTGTTGATCACCCAGCCGTTCGGCAGTTCCCAATCCAGGAACATGGACCACTGCTGGTTTTCCTGCAGGTTCCAGGCACGGAAGTTCTGATAGACAGAGAATGGATACTCCGGACCCGGGGTGTATTCACGCCAGCGAGAATAGGTCACCACTTCAGTTGGAGCACCGGTGGCCGGATCAGTTCTGAAACCGGTGGTGGGTTTGTACTGAGGCACACGTGGGTCACCTTGGTCGTTCAGCGTGCTCTGCATGACCTTGAAGGTCGCAGAGAAGGTGTCGCTGGGCTGCCACAACAGACTCAAACGGATGTTGCGGTTGGATCGCGTACCAGGGCCCCAGGCTTGCTGGTTGTTGGTCAGTACCTGACCACCCAGGTTCTGGTAGTAGCTTTCGCGCTCTTCGGACAGCACGGCAATACGGCCTGCCCAGGTATCGCTGATCGGCAGGTTCAGTGCGGCTTCTACGCTGTTGTGCTGGTAGTTACCGAAGGTACCGTCGACATAGCCGTGAAGGCCGTCGAAGTCCGGGTTGGCTGCGTTAATCAGGATTGCACCACCGGCAGCGGACTGTCCGATGAAGGTACCCTGTGGTCCACGCAGAACCTCGATGGTACCGACGTCGAAGAAGGCGCCGTTAAGACCCATGGGCTCACCGTGTACCAGGCCATCGTTTACGATCTGTACACCCATCTGCACGTCAGGTGAGAATACGGAGGTACCGACACCACGGATGTTAACGTCGGAACCGTTACCGTTGTCCTGGATCTGGATGCCAGGCATGGCATTCTGCAGGTCTCGGACTTCGCGGATACCGTTATTACGCAGGTCATCACCGGTGAACACTTCCATGGAAATGGAGGTGGTTTGTTCTGTTGCTTCACGACGTTCCGCCGTGATCACAACTTCTTCAATGGCTCGCTGTGCAAAAGCGGAGCCAGAGCCCATGATGCTCGTCATTGCAACGGCTGCTGCAATTGACGTGACTAGCGGGCGCTTTTTTATCGAAACATGTTTCATGATTGCACTCCCTCTTTTTTATTAAATTGCTGCTGTGTCCGAAGGACACACAACACCTCATGCTGAATTTTGCACTCAGCCCCGTAAGAGTACCCTAAACGTGCACAATGTTTACACTATAAATGCACAATTATTATGCTAAAGCTCTAGCCGGGGCGGTTTATGCAGGCATGACTAATTCATAACATATTGAAATATAAGAATAAAAAAAAATAAATAAAAAAAACGGAGATAAATACGTTTTTTAAAAAACACTGTTTTCATATAGAAACAATAGGAAAAAATAAATAATCCAATATTTACAATAACTTATATAAAAAATGCAGGTGGAGCTTCAAAGGAACTTTGCATAAAAAAAACATAATTCGGGGCTTTGCTTGGATTTTTTAACTGTGGAGTTGCGTTTTTCTTGCTGTAATTCAAC